>Ga0210059_1003303_pt1 | contig 25715 bp, 17 predicted proteins | sample Ectturendosymbi2_FD_188042 | JGI IMG/M metagenome (GOLD analysis project Ga0210059, IMG submission 188042) | Ecteinascidia turbinata endosymbiont from Florida, USA - Sample 2 (SPAdes) (version 2) | ecosystem: Host-associated > Tunicates > Ascidians > Unclassified | place: Key West, Florida... | reverse complement strand
CTCTTTCATCCAACATCCCCAAATTACTAAATTAAAGCCAACTCTCTTTTATCAGCCTGTGCAGTAGTCACAAAGCATAATTGTAGCAAGCCACAGTTGACTGTGAATATGACTGTGACTTATGAAATTTATCTTGACTTGCAAACTTTCATGGCAATGCGAACCACTCCCAAATTTGCCAACGTGTTGTTGTGCACCACAAACGAATTTAATGCTTTCAGAGGGGGAAGACAACATCGCATGGTAACATTAATTCATTTGCAAATGCATTACGTTGCAGTCAACTGAAGTGGCAGATTATTGCCATGTAAACTAGGACGGACTTAGACAATTGCAAAATAATAAATAAGGATTTGTTTAAATAGACCCTGATCAAAAATTGAAACAGATGCGCATACGATTTCGTGTCAATGAAGACGGACCGCGTGGAAAGCAATGCAACTCAATATTGAAACATCATTTTTTAACTACATAGACAACCGCTAAACTGGGGTGTTAGAAACTGATTTTTGCAATTTAAATGCACTGATAATTTGACTGACTTCCAGCCAACCTGACTGTATGAAATTAAGCTTTGTTAATAGGTTGTCATTTTGAAGTGAATAACATCTTGTGCCCGCAAGGCAACACAACTGGAAAGAGTCAGTTTGACACAAAGTAAATGTGTATACATTTCTGTCAATTTTGTTTGCTAGCGTCTATTAGGCAACTAATTATTTAGTTTAGCTAACAAATTTGACTGGTATTACACATGAAATTTTTCAACAATTACGAGATGAAAACTTACTTCAGTTGATTTTGCAGATGAGGTGCTCATTTTAGTTTTTGTTTACATACTTCAACATATATTTCTTTCTGCATCGTAAAGGGCAGTTAGAGCAACAAAAATGCATTTTCATTTGGAAATATGAATTCCAATGCGATCTATAAAAAAGTTGTCTCCCGCATTTTCGCCTTACATTTGCAAATAGCAAATTCAAATAGTAACACGACAGATATTTCGGACAATCTACATTTGATAACCGGTATTAAAAACCTGCAAAACGTCCGATAGCTCAATGGCTACACTTGCGGAAACGATGCAAACGCTACTTGATTGTGATTAGGGAAGTGGTTCCAAATGTTTAGGCACACCACACCTAATCACCTCTGAAATCCTGATTGCCCTCTTGTTGCATTAGAAAATACTATGATATAAAAAGTAAACTCCGTTTAAAAAAAGAAGCTTAAAAAGTCAATGTCTTGGATAAAACAAGCTTCCATAGTACATAGAATCCATGAAAATAAAAATGAAATAAACAAAAGACAGTAAACTTTTAGAATGAAATTACAAAAACTTGCAAATATGGACTCCGACCGCACCAGTGGACTTCAACGCCCCGCTTAAAATCACATTTTCTCCTTGTGCGGCGTACACTTCAGGTTGGGAACCACTGGATCAGGGTGAAAAGCAAAAAAAAAAGAAAATTGGATAGACTTGTTTGTATTTCCGAAGGTTGTGGAGTTTCTTGTCTATATGTTCTAACAGATGCGTGTTTGTGTCTGTGGCATTGGTTGATTGTGCAATCCCGCTCCGCTGTTCCTATCAATCAGATACTTGCGCTCTTCGCAACAGCAGGATTTGCTGCACATATCTTCTTGTCAAAAATGTGGTGTTGTATGTCTACATTGTACTTTTTTGATCAGGTTCCTGTTGACATCTTAGCTAAGCAAAGCCTACATAAACAAGATTTGCGCTCGTACTGTTACAGGCTCATGATCAACACCTTATTCTGTCATTGTCTGAAGAATGCCTACAGTTTCAAAGAAACTGAATGTCCTGCTGGCAATGAAGAACATTTTGCGTTACTAACTTCGTACCAGCTAAAATCTTGTTCTGCATACTTGTAGTATCGTTTGATTTTTATTTTACTTATTTAGTTGAATTATCCCTTACCCCTGTACTTTCGTTCCTGTGTGCCACAAGCGTCCGATTTTCCTTGTTGATTGGTTGACATTCCAACCGCGTAATTTGGTGGTTGCCTTTTTTCTCGAGAGTGGCGCTGCGAGCGAGTCGGGCCGAGGTGTGAACCCTTGTTGCGTTTGATACGAGCCGTGACTGTCGGAAATCTGATCGCCCGACTAACTATCTGACTACCCGAACAACTTATCTGATAGCACGACTAGCTTACATGTTTGCCCGACTAACTTATCTGTTTGCCGGACCAAGCATATGATCGATTGATCGATCGACTAAATTTAGCTTGTGAAATACTTGCTGAGCTACTGCGTTGCGTGGCCCGCATGAATTGCTTGTGGCTGTTTACATCAATAGCGAACTTTGTTGAAACGGGTAGACATTATTTCCTAGTCGGCAGGATCAGTGAGACAGTCAAACGAGTCGAGATTTGAACGCAACATTTATAAATTTCCGACAATCTACATTTGATGTTCGAACTTCGACATTGACGTTATGCGAGTGGCAGCAGACATTTCTAAACTGTTCATATGGAAGACATCACCAGCGAAGACGGAAAAACCGTCAGCGACGTAAAGGAACGTCTAGAAGCGATGAAAAGAACCAGGAAGGGCAGTGACTAAACTGCAGCAACAACTCGATGTTATTCTTCAAGATACTTCTAAGTATGAGTTAGCGCTGAATCTGATGACAGCGTTTGATGAAGCTTTGAAGAAATGCTTCGATCATTCTTCTGCCTAATTCGAAGCTATCCCCAATGATGATGTGCACGAAAAAATGAGACTCGAAGCAGAGCTGAAGTGCGAATTCTTGAAGAATAAAAAGTACGAGCATGGCGAGAGTTTCGCAATGTTTGTGCAAGAATGCACTGATCCCGAGAGCTCGGCAAGTCAAATCTCTTCCAGAAAGTCTCTGAAGTCAAGTAAGTCTTCCTCATTGCCCTCCAAGCAACGTTAGTTGTTTGAACTGGAAAGTGCCAAGCTTGCCATGGAATCAAGGAAACTAATTGTCGAAACCAATGCCAAGATCCAGGCCGATTTAGAGATTCAGAAAACTCAAATGGACTCGAACATTGAGGAAACTAACTTGGAAGCGCAAGAAGCTACTTTGAAGCTTAAAGATCGCCCTCGTCGAGGAGAAATCAAAACGTGAGTTACAAGCATCTTTTTCAAGTAACCCCAAAATTAAGGTTTCAGACGATGCGGCGCGATATCCCGCTAATCTTGAAGTTAAATTCAGTTCATCGCCTGTGACTGAGATGAACGAGCCAACAGAAACGTGTCGTCGGACTTACCCGGATCGCATCCCGTTGCTTATCAAAAGGCTTCGTTCTCTGATTGCCTCGGCTTAACACGCTGTTAAACCGCCGCGCGTGTCCGCCGCAAGTCCATCGAAATCATGGTTGTGTGGCAATTTCGACACCTTGCCGAAAGCGCCGGGTGAAGATAAGATTGGTACAAGTCGTATGGTTTAGAAAGTACGCCTACGCGTGTAGGTGAGGCATCTGCTAACGCTAATCAAGACAATACAGTCTCAGAAGAAATCCGTAACATGACTAAAGTCCTCCACCAAGGGTTTGCTTTACCGAAAAGAAGCCTGCCACAATTCGACGGTAACCCTACAGAATACTACCCTTTATTTTTATCGGTCGTTTCGAAGAATCTGTTGCGAAGCAAGTCGATAACCCTTCTCAGCTCGAGTTTTTGATCGAAATGTGTTCTGGCGAAGCCCGTGAAGCCGTAAAATTCTTTTCTATTGTTAATCCGCCGTCTCTTGCTTCAAAGCAGGCACTCGATGTTCTACGGAAAAAGTATGGTTTGAAGCATACGATCGTGAAAGCACATCTGGATTGCATAACGCGTGGCCAAACCGTTAAAAGCGACAAGCAGAGTCTAGATAGATTGGCTTCCAAATTACATAACTACGCAGTAACCACGAAGGCTTTGGGATTTGAATCAGAGTTGGATTCACCTTAACTCTAAGAAGTGTATTTAAACGCTTGCTTTGCACCTGCAACGTAAGTTCGACGAACGAGTGAATCTTCGCTCTGAAGGTTCATTCGCCACGTTTGATGAATTTGTAGCGTTTGTTAAAGAAGCTGCTGCAAGAAACGGTTCGTTTTTCGGGCAAATTATGGCTGAGGCTGGGACAACCAGTGAAAGAAGGTCGTTTCGAGAATAAGGTTTTCTTCACCACCTGTCTAGAATAACCGTCTTCTGTAGTGAAACCGTCAACTACTAAATCGTGCGCGTTTTGTAATGAAGCTCATTCTCTGTGGATGTGCCGGCCGTTTCGGTGCAAGGCAATGAAAGAACGCTGGAAATTTGTTAAACATAAGCTGTGCTTCAACTGTTTTGGTCGAAACCATTCCGAGCGTTATTGCCGGTGCACAACGAAATGCAAGGAGTGCGGCAAGTCGCATCACACTTTGCTGCACGAAGAGAACAAGCTTCTCCCGAAAAACGTGAGCGTCCTTTCATGGAAACCAACACATGCCGCCGCTTCGCAAGTCAAGACGCGTGCGACGTCACCAGCTCATGAAACTGTTTCGAACCCTATCGGATGAGCGTCAACTTAGAACAAGGATTGCAAGGCTCGCTTGATGGTCGTTCCTGTCCGAGTATATGGAGACGACAATTCATCGTTCATCGATACGTCCTGTTTATTGGATAGCGGTTAAGAAATCTCGCTCTGTACCAAATCTCTCCTTCAAAAGCTGCAAGCACATGGTCAACCAACGACAGACCATCTCGGGGGTGAACGGAATGCAAGCTCAACATGGTTATTCTGTAGCGTTTGCCGTTCGAGGTGCGTAAGAAATGATTGCGATATCTGTTTCAAATGTTTTCGCGATTGACGACCTTCCCAAAGTTGGAGATAGCATTCCTCGAGACGAAGATGTGTCAATGTATGAGCATCTGAAAGGCATTCGATTTGCCTAAGTATCGTCGGGTCAAGTGGAGCCCTTGATTGGGGCCGCCAAACCTGCTACACATTTGTGTGTACGAAACCCGATCAGGTTTCCCAAATCAACCGTGCGCTTTGAAAACTGGCCTGGGTTAGGCTTTGTTTGGTCCGGAGGAGCATTTGAAGCCTTGCAAAAGTGAAAGCGAAACTTCAGTGTTTCGCTCGTTACAAACAATGCGATTTGCAAGCGCAGCTGCAGCAGTTATTCAATCAAGAATTTGCCGATGAATCGTGTGGTGATTCAGCATTGTCGCTGGATGACAAAGCGTTTTTGGATAAAGTGGAAAGTCTATAACAAGGGTATATGGACACTCTCAAACTGCGCTTCCGTGGAGAGAGGACGATGTGCGACTCCCTACCAACCATTCCTGCACTGAAAAAAGGTTGAACTCTCTCAAGCGGTAGTTCGTGACGGACAATGCCAATTTTGAAGCTTACAAAGAAAAGATCAACGAGATGTTAGAAAATGGATATGAGCGCAAAGTGGATCCAATCGCTTTGCCAAATCCTGACAAACTTGGTATATACCGCATCATGCATGCCAATCCGCGGGAAGTTCCGTGTTGCGCATGATTGCGCGGCTAGATACCAAGGCGTCGCTCTAAACGACAAACTGCTTCAAGGTCCAGATCTAACGAACAGTCTGGTTGGTGTTCTTTTGCGGTTCAGACAAGGAAAAATCGCTTTTACCGCCGATATCAAGGCTATGTTCTTTTAAATTTTTGTGGATCGACATGATTGGGATTCTCTACGTTTTCTCTGGTGGCCTGAAGATAATCTTTCTCGACAACCAGATGACTACCAAATGGTAGTTCACTTATTTCGTGCTGCATCTTCTCCTGCCTGTGCAAACTACGCTCCCAAGAAAATTGCTGAAGACAATCGAACAGATGCCTCACAAGAAACGTTGTAAACCATAACAAGCTGTTTTTATGTCGACGATTGTCTGAGTCTGTGGATAGCTTAGAAGCAACTGAGCAAATCGTCAGCGAACTTTCCACGGCCATAAAAGAAAGCCGTTTTCATCTCGCTAAATATGTCAGCAACAACAGAGCCGTTCTTTCGAAAATTCAAGATAAGGACCTACTGACATCCGCTCGATCGCTTCAGTTCCAGAAGCTTCGAGCACCAAGACGCTAGGCATTATGTGGAGCGTGGAAACGGACGAGTTGCAATTGAATGTAAACGTCGCACCAAAGCCAGTTACAAGGAGAGGAATTGTATCCATGGCTAGTCAAATCTTTGATCCTCTTGGCGTTGTACAACCATTCATGCTACGGATAAAAGATTAATGCAAAAGCTTAGCCACATGCAGTTACACTGGGGTGATCCCATTCTTGGTGAACTTGAAGATCAATGGAAGAAACTTATGGGAGTGTTAAAACAACTACCAGATGTCAGACATCGGCCTTGTCTGAACCCCTTTCCAATGCTTGATGAAGTTGAACTACACGTCTTTTGCGACGAGAGCGATGGATGTGGAGCAGTGTGCTACTTGCGTTTTACTAACGGCGCTTCTGTGCACTGCAAGTTCCTTTCAGGAAAATCTCGCGTCGCAGCAGCGAAGGCACTGACCATACCAAGACTCGAGCTTTGTGCTGCCACCGTAGCTATTAAGCTGGCAAGAATGGCAGACCGTAACCTGGAGTTCGAACTACCCGAACTTACTTTTGGACTGAATCGACCGCTGTTATACAATATATCAGAAGTTCCAGTTAGCGATTTCAAACGTTTGTAGCAAATCGCCTCTCTACGATACATGATGGCTCTAATCCATTGCAATGGAGGTACGTGGATTTAAAGAAATCCCACGGACGTTGCGTCACGTAGTGAAACGTCATTACATTGTTGTAAAGTCGAAATGTGGTTCAGTGGTCCAGAATTTTGTGGAAACACAGCCGGTATCAGCTTGAAATGCCACATGATGACTCGGAGATAGAGAAAAATGCTACCATTGCTGTCGTCAAAGAAGCAAAGTGCTTCCGTCAGCACCTGATTACGCATTATTCTTCGTGCTTCCCATATTTTTGTATTATATATTAAACTCTAATTTGTGCACAATGTTTTTTTAGAGGTGTTTTGAGGAACGGAAACGGTCTCTCAAATTTATTTAACGGTCTCTGAAAACATAATAGAACCTCACTGCATAAACACCACTAAAAAGCACTAAACCTCGCTTTATGACTATCTCGGTAGTCTGATGAAATAGACGCGGGCCCTCAAAATATCTCAGTGGTCCCCAACATCAAACCTTAAAAAATCCTCTTCGCGGAAATTATAAAAATATTGCTTCATTTCATCGGGGTTAGGCTATTCTAATTTTTGTGCTTTTCACCTTATATTTGTTTAAACATTCGAATAAGATGCAGTCACTTGACTCTGTTCTATCAGGTGCGTCTTTGCCCCTGAGGCCTTGATTGATTGTGCAATTCCGATCCACCGTACCTAACATTAAAACAGCAGAATTGGCTGACTCCATTTGGCAAATATCATTTCTATCACAAGTGCGGTGTTGTGCGTCTACATTGTACTTTTCTGTTCAATTGAATGTCGATATCATAGCAAAGTAACCCAAGTAAATTGACCTTGTGCTCATGCTGTTACAATCTCATGATCAACACTTCTTTCTGTCATACTCTGAGAGATAACCAAACTTAAAATCGAATGCCTGCTGGCAACGAAAGAACGTTTTGGGTTACTAGCTCTGTGATGGGCGTGTTGTTTTCAAAGATATTAGTCTGAGCAAATGTTTAAGACAAATATAACAGTAGCAGCAATTATGGCTTTTGTAAATGGCAGATGCTCTGTGGGAAACTGGTGGATACAGAGCGTCAAATGGATACATCTACAAGGTCACAAGCAGCTCACAAACGTTTCAGGAATCTCGCGCAGTTTGCAGAAGAATGACTGGTCAACTGGCTTATGTAGGAGTGAGAAATTCCACAGTGCACAGGTGAATTTGCTTGGATTAAAATATGTGTGAAAACCTCTACTCTGTTTGCGAAAATTTATCAATTAAATTTTCAGAAAAATACTTCAACATTTCAACAGTGGATGGGATATATTATGGATTGACCTTTCTGACCTAGACACAGAAGGAGTATTCCGATGGGGAGATGGTGTTCTTGCTTCAGCTGGATGGACTAATTGGAAACACAATGAACCTAATAATTCCGGTGGAAATGAGGACTGCGGCCACTTATGGCGAACATCTGGTGGTCGATGGAACGACTTCGTATGCGGATTAAAATATCGAGCTTTGTGTGAAAGGCCTATCTGGTGAAACAAACCCCGATCCGAAAAATCGCTTTCTGCGTGAAGATGCGCTGACAAATATGTGCTGCACACCCGGATTTTTGCTTTGTCCTCAAGACGTAAAATGAGTTTCCGAGATTTCGTGAAAAACAATTCATTTGAACTGAAAATCGTAATAATAAATATGATGAAATGCTATACAACAAAATATTACGTTACTGACCGGGATTCGAATCAAACTTTAATCGAAAACTGTGCACTTGGTCGAAATTACGATAGCAGCGAGCTTTGATTTGGTCGCTATTAGAACTGAGATTGAAATGATATCGCCAACGAGAATGATAGACTTTACTCAAGTTTGTTATATTTTTCATCAACACAACGGACTGGCGAACATCCACAAAAGGCCAAAGCTTTGTGATTAGAGCAAACGTTCTTTTCAATTACTTTTATAAAAAAATTTTGTTAACACAATTCGACGAAGCCATGGCAAATACCTGGTTTAATATACTAAAGACCAAATATTTGACTGATCTTATCGCGCCCAACTACCCACCATCAACCTACTCCTCAGCAAATCAGCATGAGCTTCAGATAGTCCATCTAGAGCGTTCAAGAAATAGACTGCAGATTAGAAGTTCGGTTCATTGATTGCATCACAACGATCATTCTGCGCAAGGCCGCAACTACTTGAATTTTCGGAAGGGCAAAATGATTTTAAGTTTTTAGTTGTTGGATACAATTTATAAGTTTTTAGTTGTTGGCAGTGGCGTATCTAGGGTATGGGAGGTGCTATGGGCACCACTGTGATGGGGGCGCAAAAATTAGCTTGGAAAATATTAAAATTTTTATTTACAGTTTCTTGAACCTCTATTTTGAGCTCATACATTCTTATACTGCAAAGCTGCATCAACACAGCGCTCTTACGTAATGCATTAAGTCGGGCGTGTTGCGCCAGAACCACCAAGTATTATGACAAAACTGTGGTATTGGGATATAACACGACGGTCAGACGTGACAGAACAAGAACGCTCGCATGCCATAGCTACGAAACCGCGTCCTTCTGACGCTATCAAAAAAGATAAGCCAGTGCTTACTGCTGCATTTCAGGCAAGAAGATATTAGTCAGAATCTGAGGGACTCACAAACAGCCTTTCATGAACAGAATTACGAACAGTAGATTGAAGAAGTTAAAAAATAGTTTGCATATTGATGAATTAAGTTTTCTGTTTTCCGATCTGAAATCGATTTAGGTCTTGCAATATTAAGGGACGTTGCTCGAATGTAGCAGACGTGAGGCAAGGGCCTTGCACGCTGCACCTTTTTCGTTCAGTGATAATGCGAGCCATCTTGTCTTGAGTATCGACCAATCACAATCCCATTGCATTGCTATTCCTGGACATGCAAACTTCAAAGTCAAGGTTGTGAAGCATATGCATGTGACCTCCTGCTGTTTACGCATGCAGCTGGTTCTCATTCCGGTCTCACTACTGCGACTGCGCACAGTTGTCAATCATTTGTAAACTTCGCAGTGAAGAAAGCAAATCCATCTAGAAACTTCGCAAAGTTATTGTCAAACTATAAAACTATGTGCTTTGCATCATCTCTTTGCAAACGCAACAACGAAGTAGTTCTGTGTTAGACTGCTTGTCTCTTTTGGACCGGCAAATCCTGGGCAAAACACCGAGAAATCGAATCTCTGTCACGCTAAACTAAATTCTGGCACTTTGTTTTGTGCAATGTGCAGGTCCTTTTCTCGCAAGTTAGTCGCTTCTCTTCACGCTTCTCATTCTCAGTTTAAAATCAACTACAATTACAAGTTCTCCATCAGTAAAATTGTGATAAGTTCAACTCGCGATAGAGAGAAAAACATAACAGGATACAGACCTTATTCAGCACGAGAATAAAACCAACAGTATTAAGCAAAGCCTCCCCGGTAGAAACCTTGCAAGGGCAGAATCTGCAACCGTAAAGCTTTTAGCTGTAGCTCTCATCAAACTTCGTATTCCTACCTAAAACAATTTGTTGCGTGTTGCTTCCAGAAAGAGACCGTAAAATGAAAGACATTTTAAAATTTGAATGGCCGTGCTTGTAATTGAAATCCGTCCTCCGCACAAAGGTTAGATACTGGACTAGTGACAGAATAAGTAGAAGTTTCGTTATTTGAAAACGAATAGTGGAGTTTATCTTCAGATGTTAACAAAAACAACACAAACATGGTTAAAGTTAAACTAACAGCTGCAGAATATTCAGTTATTCAATCCATTCCTAGAAAAAAGACGATCAGATTTTCGTTTTGACACAACACCACATACTGTTAGATTAGACAACCATTTGAAGGTCTGATGGAAGCCTAGATCAATTCTACAACTGGAAGCAATTGAAAAAAAAGCTAAACATTTCAGTATGGAAGAAAAACGCTTTTTCATTTTGTGCATGATGTTGCTAATTAAAAATTCGAATGCAGGTTTTTGTGAAAGTATTGAATTTTCAAAGAAGTATAATCAGCAAATATTTATATGCTTGAAAGCAAACAAGCAAGATACTGAATGCACGAATGTTGCAAGGATTGCCTGAAATATCTGAAAATAAATAAAAACGAAGTGTATTTGGATAAAAGCTGAGAGTGATTACACAGCAGGCAAAATATACATTGTGTTTAGCATCACAGTGGATGATGTTTCGTTGAGAAAATGTTTTTTTAACAAAAAGAAAAAGAACTACTGCACTGCGTAAGAAAGGGAACTTATCCTCTGAAAACCTGCTTTTTGAGCGCAGAGTTGATATCAAAAGAAATTTGATATTTTTATGATAATGTTTGACTGTAAAAATTGCTTGCTCGTTATTGTGTTGTATTTGGGTGCTGAACTGCAATTGATTTTGGGTCAAAATGCACCTAATTCGGAATGTTACGTAGCGACTGTTTGTGACGGAACCGGTGGGATGCAAAAGGAATGGAGACAAATAAGAGTTAATGGAATTGTTGGTGATCGAGGTGCTCCTGGGAAAAGAGTAAGTAACCATTTATGTGTAGCTGCCGTGACGTTGTACATCACGTGATAAATAAACGATGAGGAGACTCATTATTCGTCATGTTAGTGATCGCTGTTGGGGAGCTTCAAAGCATTGTTTGACAGAGCCGCAGAAATCACACACTGCAGCGTTTTTTCAGTTGTTGAAAATGTAATCAGATTTGATTTATCTTTTTTGTGATTTGGTCTTTTTTAATTTGGTAAATAATACACAATGAGAAGCAATGCAAGAGGAAAAAGTTTTTGTTGCTGGTTCTTTACATTTGTGCAAATCTAGACTTGTGAAAGTTGAGAGATGGAAGATTGATCTGATTCATATTGACCAAAAGATCTGAAGATGTTTACTTGGCAAGAAAAATGCGAACTATGAATGAGATTCTAGTGCAGGGTTACTCAAACTTTTTAACCATGGAACGTTAGAAGTTTTGTTATTTCATTTCATGCATTACAAAAAATGACGAAGTGTCTAGCCAGACCCCAAAAAATTTTTGGGCTGGCTACACCACTGCTAATGGTGTAAGAGACTGTAGAGAGCTTGTGGAAATTGCTCAGCAAAGATAAATTTCTCGAACTGAAAGATGTCGCGCTAAACATGCACTCGAGATTTGAAAACACGTGTGTGAGATTACATTTTCTCGATAAAGCAAGTCAAATCTGAAAACCAAAATAGAATGGCAGAAGATAAACATTGGGTGGTAGTCTCCGACTTACTCCCACTAACACTGGCATTGATAAAGAAACGATGGTGTTAGAAAAGCTTCGACCAAAGTCATCCCATTGACAGAGATCTGCAATAAATTGCTATTGTGGAATAATGTCAATGATCCACTCACTAATTTCCCTTTTTTAGTTTTCAATCTTGTGAATCTGTTGATTTATATATCGTTTTATTGGAAGTGGCCTGCAAGTTGTCACATTTTCGTATAATGGCCAGTACGTCAAAAGTATTGGACCACGCTGCACTAGGCTAATCAATGAAAATCGAAGCTATCATTTGCAGAAAGAAAGATCATTAAGTATGGTGACACCGACAACAACTCTTCACAGTAATTACTTTTTTTAATATGGTGTTTTGTTGATGGCGCTTTATGACTACAGTGGTCTTGTGGCACCACGACTGAGTTTGTACAATGCCTGCTTTCATTTTGATTCGGTTTGTTTTGTGATCTGGATGTGTTCCCTCCAGCTCCTCTGCTCACCGTGTGCCTGGGAAGAAAGCTGCAGTACCAATTTACAAGGTCTTGGTAAGACCCGGCCAAGAGACGAACTCTCGACCTACCAGCAGCGAGGGAGACGCACTTACCACCAGACCACGGGCTGGTCACTGTGATCACTGAGAACGGCGCATTCAACCCTCGCAGCGATATACACACGTCAACTGCCCTGAGCTACCGCGGCAGCAATCAGCGTTTCACGATTGAGAAATCAAGGCGAGGCAACAACACGCAAATCTCCACGCCCACATTTATTTCAGCAAAACTGCGTTTTTTTCTCTAGAATCTCCTTAATAACTAGTCACGAAAGCTCTTCTTTCTAAAAACGAATATGCAATGCACGTGAGAAGCTGAAAGTAGCACTCACGCTCAATATGAGATGATAAACACCATGAGCAAAGCGTCAAATGAATTTGGGATACGCCATGCTTATGCGCGTGTTTTCGTGTACTTTGTGATGGAAAAAGAGCTAAATTGTCATTTGAAATATTCTCACAGGTCGAAATGATGTCACATGGGCTTCCTGTGGACTCCAGACTACCACTCAAATAGTCAATGCAATCAATCAATTTAGTTTCCTTATACCTACTTTCTATACTCCGATCGGAGTGTCACGAGAGGTCCGCGGCGCCTATCTCTACGTGTTTGCTCCGTGTGCCATGGGAATATTTTCGCATAATGAATGCTGCAACTGCGCTGGTGGCGAGTTAATGGCAATTAATGGCATTAGCGCAAGTGAACTATGTCCTTGCGCTCACCCATTATTGCCGAGCACAATGGTGGACAGGACGCAAGCACTGTTTTTCAAATCTTCGTTATGACCCCGCCGGGAATTGAACCCGACCAAGCAGCTTCCGTTGAGCATGCTAAGACAACATGTCGCTCTGCTTTTTCATTTGTGCAATGATTCAGACTTGCATATACCAAGTGACTAGGCTCCACAAAAGCGACGAATTTGAATCAAGAAGTAATTTTTTTAATTTGCAGGTTGATTCAACTTCGTCACCTTTGTAGAGACTAGTTACTCAAGTGAGCTATAGTTTTTTTATAAGATAAATTCCTTCCCTATGGATTTATTGCTCATGATGATTTAGCCAGGAATTAACAAGAGTGAGGAAAACAAAAATTGTAATTTCAAGCAGATCAACGTTTCGGACAAAGCATTTGCATGGGTTTTCTGAAACATTGCTCTCTCTCCTTAGCCTTCCTGGTAAAGTGTATGCCTAGTCTCTTGAAGAAAGATGTTTCGATGTAATTAAGCCCAATCTGGATGATACCCGTGGTTGTTTTCATCCGGGACGTATCACGACACACTATATTTCATTCTCCAGCTAAGTTTGGAGAAATCTCGGAAGTGTGCCAAAGATGACTACACGTTTTCTAACGACCTCAAGAGAGCATACGATCGGGTCCCTTGAGAAAAGCTTTGGGTAGTCTTTTGGGAATGCGTTCTTGACAGCCGCCTGTTACTGGCGGTCAAGTCTCTGAATTCCTGCTCAAACGTTTGTGTTCGTGTCGGCTGAGTTAAATCACAAATTTTCACCGTGGGTGTTGGACGTCGACAAAGATGTCTACTGACACCACTCCTTTACATAATTTGTATGAATTGGATAAACAGTCACAGTCGAGTCGATAAGTGCTTCACTGCTAGACGTTACAGGATGAACCGCTTGCTTCTTGCATACAATTTGGTACTGCTTTCATCTTCTGAATGAGATCTTCTGTTTGCACTTGATCGATTTTTGGCTAAGTGCGACCAAGCGGGAATGAGGCATGATATTTCTTTATAAAATCAAGCCAGTGCATGTTCAAAGTAAGTGCCATTACACTGCAGCAGATCGTGAAGCTCAAGTAACTAGGAATGGTATTCACGAGTGACGGAAGACGGAACAAAGAGAACAATACGCAAAATGGAAAAGGAAACGCAGTTCCGCGTGAGTTTCATCGTTCTGTGTTCACAAAATGGGAGCATTCAAACACTGCAAATCTGTGAGTTTTCAAATCGATCTTTTTCCTGATCCTCACTTATGGCCATGAATCTTAGGTAATGACCGAAAGAGCGTTATCTCGAGTTCGGCAGAGATGAGATTTTTGCGAAGAGTTCACAGCGTGGCACTTTGAAAGAGAAAGTGCACCTGTGAAACTTGTAAAGCCTGAATGTGGAGTCCCTTCTTGGAATCAAAAGGTCACGTGGCTCGGTCACGCGACGGTCACGCGACCAGAAAGATCGATGTCCTGGGAAAGATCGACGAGGCACCTCCTGCTGGCAACACCCACGGAAACGCTACCCAGAGATCGCCCGAGGTCTAGATGTCGCAATTATACCTTCGACGTCGCTCGGTCCCTTCATAGTGAGGAACCAGCAGAACTATCAGAGATTGCTGAAAACCGCGAGGTATTTCGAGTCCTCCTAGTTCTGCTGCCTCCGTGATTCTCCCCGAGGAAAAAGTGGGCATGAAAATGAATTGCCAAATATTTCTTTAAATACTTTTTGCTGCTCAACTGTTAACTAAAATCTCTATATTATTTTTTAGACAACAAAGCGTGTTGGAAAATGCTTGGCCAGGTTTATAACGATTGAAATTTATTTTGCACACATTTGCAGGGTCCTACTGGCTTTAACGGTCCTGCTGGTCCACCAGGCCCTACTGGTTCTTCTGGTCCTATTGGTCCACCAGGCCCTACTGGTCCTCCCGGTCGTGTTGGTCCACTAGGCCCAATGGGTCCTTCTGGTCAGACAACAATACAGAAAGATGCGGCTGTACAAAAGTTGACAGGTAAATCAAGGAATCGGTCTGTTACTTTCATTAGTTTTTGCTGAACATTTGGTTATAACGTTTTGGTAAGTTATCTTTTTGCCATATCTTTGGTTTTTCGTTGAGTAAATGGACTTCGTTAGGTAGGCAAAACATTGAGCATATTTTAAGCAATGTGAACCGCAAAGAAGGTTGCTAGCTTGGTTAATTTGCCGCAAACCAAAACGTGAAGTATGAGGGAAAATGCGAATTCAAATCACAACCTAAATCACCACGAACATAAATACTGATTGAAGCATTTTCAGTATGATGTCAGTGAAAACTGAAACATGCAACATATAATTAAAACCTGAAAGAGAATCAATTGAAATCAGTGAAAGTCGAACTCTGTAAACGCCCAAAAACAGTGTGAAAAACAAAACAACAGGTACAGGTAGCCTGCTTTTAGAATGAACGCACTCTGGTGTTGCAAATTGCAACTAACCAGTGATGATATGGAAATAAATGATTTAAAAACAATCAAAACTGTTTTTTTCACAAGGTTTTATTCCAGTGTTTACTAACCTTTGTCATGCCTTCCTTCCTTTGCACACTTTGAAAATTTTCATTCCTCCTCTGTGGAACTTTCATTCCTTCTCTGTTCGGGGTTGTAGGCTAGTATTAACTGCAATTGGAACAATGGTCTTTATTGACAACAATAACGTGGTTAACAAAGTGGGATAAAAACTATTTTTTGTCAAATAATGGCAATAAAGTGTGTAAACAAAAACGTTTGGTATTCCACAAAATAACACACAAATAGAACGTGATTCGACTAACTGAAAGCGCCAATGTCAACTTCGAAAAGGAAATACAGCTCTTACAATGAATAGGTAACTCAAATTAAAAGTGGAAATTCCTCCCCTGCAGTCATGAAATTCCTCCCTGGGGAGAAATTCCTCTCCGGTAGGGAACCACTGTTTTATTCGTCTCGGTTCCATGTTTGAATATTCATTTTCTATAAAACTACACCACACGCGATGGTAAAGTAGGAGCTATTTTATTTTGCGATAATATAATTTGTTAAATATGAAAGCTCAGCGCTTTCATTTTTATTTTCAGTGATCCAATTGCATTCTTAAAGATCAACTAAGTGGGTCTTACGTTTATTTAACAAATGTATACAAGAATCAAACCGGCAATGGTAGCTTGTACAAGAAAGCAACAACTTATTTGGCAGTAAAATGAAATAAACTGGGAGACACGACTATTCAATTGCCGAGATGTTTCCTATACACGGGTCGGTAGCCATTTTCATTTTGATGTAAAGTTGTCTACAGATATGGTATAACACTATAGCATTTCGCAGAACAGAAAAGTCGAGTAGACACGTCTGTCAAATAAAATCTACAGTTCAAATTGTCGTTGAACTAATCCGTGTCTACTGCATAGACAACACGTCTGTCCTAAAGACGTAATGTAACGTTTTATGAAATTAAGCATAGAAGCAATTAAAGGGCTCTGGATTTTGTGTAGGTTTTCCAGGAATCAGCCGACTTGGCTCTGCTTTTTTGCGACGATTCAAACTTGCACATATCCTAACCCTTTGACTCTCGAGCCTGCCAAAATTTGGGCGCAAAGATTTTCCCCAACACTTTCAACCATAACTCGCACAGCCGATTAAGCTAGAGAGCTGTGAAAAGCCTCAAGTAATTCGGTAGACTAGCTCCTTTGATTTAAAAAAATTTGGAGGCTTTGGATTTGAGTTTTTTTAGGAGGTGACATAATAAGTGGGAGGATAGGTTTAGGCTTGTTTGACCAAAGTTACCAGACCTAGGGATCCCACCCTGCAGGTGTAAGTCTTTGTTTATTTTTGTTTTTAAACAAACTAGGCTAAAATCCCCATATTCTGAGCCCTTGATGGGATCTTTGCGTTTGTGGTTGGCAAGTTATAACAAAAGATCTTTAATTAATTTTAACTGAATACCTTAGGGGATTATATTTTGTGTTTGTTCTTTTAAGGCCACAATTTCCTAACCGCAAACGCTAGAAGGCCAATCAAGGACTCAAAAGATGCGCATTTCAGCCTAGTTTCATTAAAAAACAAACAAAGAATTACCCTAAGGAGTCGATAAGGTAACCTTGGTAACCTTGGCCAAACCCTGGATAAGGTAACCTTGGCCAAACCAGCCTAAACCTATCCTCCCACTTAATATGTCAACCCCAAACAACCTCAAACTCAAAACCTCCAAAAATTTCGCATAATCGAAGGTACTAGGCTTACTGGATATTTTGATGCTTTCCACAGCTCTCTAGCTCAATCGGCTGGCGAGTTATGGTTGAAAGTGTTGGAGAAAATCCTTGTAAAATCTTTGAGCTAAACTTTTGGCTTGCGTAGGACTTAAAGGGTATAAGATTTTAGAACTGATTATACATAGTGTTACAAGAAATCGATTTCCTCTGTAAAGTTTTGTCGATTTATTTGCTTGTTTGTCACATTTGTGGAGACTAGTTATGCTTGAATACATCTTGGATGGTTACTTTTATCTCGTAGAAAATATCTGCTCGCTGCTATTTGCGTTGTCAATCAGATTACAAAAAGACAACCATTATGAATTAATTTGTATCAAAGGCGTAGCCAGTTTGTTCTCTTAGTCGTGCCCAATTTTGAAGACAGAAATGTACAACTAAACTTTAAGAAAACAATAAGCTGGTTACGCAGATTTTCACACAGGACTGTCAACTTTAGAAAGCAACTCCTGGCATTAATTCCCTTTCCTTGGCATAAACATTACAGTGAAAAACGTTTCTTCAAACATTATCACTGTTGAATGATTTATTCAGGGGCCCAGGAACACCAGCAGAGCCGGGGGACAGTATAAAAGTTGAGGGCAATGGAAACTATGAAAAACAAAAACAATCGTTACCAACTGTGATCGCTACTGTTCAACAACACTGTTAACCTCAAAATTAATAAAGTGAACTATAGAAAAAAATTGTTTCAATTCAACCTTGACTTGATAAACCATAAAATTACCTATGATGCTGTTATGAAAAAAAATCTCCGCCCCCGTTGTCCGTCTTTGTAAAGGTCATTGTGGCAATGTCACCGCTCTCCGCCATCCCTGCTTACCGCTATCAGCAATCACTGTCTCGCTGCTTTACCTGCTAAGATGTCTGCGTTCAATATCAAGGCCTATCCCGTCGTGTGCCACGATGAGTACGGCGGTGCTCACAATCTTCCAAGAATGATGTTTTCGATGTTTGCTTTCCAGATTCAATGGCGGACTTCCACTCTCTTTTTTTACAAGCGAGTTTTTCCGTTCAATAGCCACATGCGAAAAAAAGCCTAATATCGCAACTTGAAGTGAACATTGGAAGATTTTCTGCCATGTTATTGTTAGACAATAAACACCAACAGTAAAACAATTCGCTCACAAGTTTGACAACCTGCCTCTGCAAGCAAAGGAGCGGACATGAGTGAAGTGCGAGATCACCATTGCGTGGCACTAAAACATTGAACCAGAGTCTTGCGCAGTGCGAGTGCCATAGCGGCAAAGATAAGCTGAGGTCAAGTTTTCTAGAAAATTTTGGTTCTTAATCCCAATTTCCAGGTAGGGGCTAAAAGTCCGTTTCGCGCCCCCCGCTGACGCCCATAGTTTTGACGTGCCACGAGTTCAAACTGTTTGCTTTGAGTTCAGTGTAAATGCCCACCCACAAAAAATAGTCGTTCTTTTCGCATTTACATGTTCAGCAACAATGTTGACCTCAAAACTAAGAGCAGAAAGTATAGAAAACCATTCTCAGTTTTACGTGTGCGCGAATAGCTGCAATAAATTTGTTTCAAGTGGATTTTGAGAAATCATGAAATTACTTATGATAGTGTCATGTAAAGGCACGGTGCCCAGTTTCCCCCTTTTCAAAGGGCAGGGACAGTGCCCCGGTCACGCACCGCATTCCCGCGTACCTTCGTTTATTCATTTAAAGCAGCATGCCGAATCCTGAATTTATGCCATTTGTAGCGTTTCATGTATTGACATGTTAAGGGGGGAAATTCACGGGCACCGCCTCAACAACAAACAAAATAGGAATTATTGTCAGAATATAGTGGGAAGTAAGAATTAAAAAGTAATTGTTACACTTCCTTGCAAGATGTAAGAAAATCACCGAAAACTGAAATGAATTGAATCAAATAAATGTTTTGGATGTCGCCATGGCCGTACAAACATGTTCAGCAATACTGAAATACCTAATTTCACGAGTGGTTGTTCGGAATAAATTTCATCTCCAGAAAACAAGTCACATATTTTAGAAGAGTAAGCCAGATGAACGCCTTACCTGGCGATTCAGACATACGTGCAAAATATCTCCGCACGATGAGTGCCATGCAAGATTTCGAGTTTTTTACCTTTCAGATTGATTTCATCATGAAAGCTTAATGTATCACAATTACAAAAGTATGACTTGACAAGTGAATGTAGTTCATGCTTGTCATCAGGCCAGCCATCTTTTACTTTGAAATACTCTTTGGCCTATATGCTGTCAAACTTGGCCTTGCCCACTTTCTCAAGTGCATTGGTGGAAACAATTCAAACCAAAAAACAGCTAATTAAGTTTTCTCTTTCAACTGTGGCTAGTTGTGTTCAGAGTGAGTGAAAACACGAGAAGCGAATTCAATGGTTAGTTGGAATTTTGCCAAAGATCAACTCTTAAAAGATCTTAGCTTCTTTCAACTTGTAAAGTAAGGGCTTGATCCATAGTTCTAATAAGCAAGGATTGCGGCTTCAGTCATTTCTCTCTAGACCATTTTTAATGCTTTGTCACACTCATTAGTTTATTGCCATCGTACATTTTTTTGGAGTCAGTGGTTGAATATGTTCTAAATCACTAACCGAATAGGGCAAAAACTTGTATGGGTACTCGACCATGCCACACAAGCGTTTGGCAGCTGTTACATCTTCAAGAGGAAGGCAATTTAAAAACAGCATCGGTTTTCGAAAGATCAGGGTCAATAGCAGTTATTCGATGACCAATGAAAAAAGTTCTGTTGTTTTCTCTGCAACGTTAATTTGCAATCAACTTAATGTTTTTCTGTGAGCAATGTTTTTACAGCTGCTTTAACTTTCCTTAATTGTCAGGTTGCGCCTCAGCAATGGTGTTACCATTTCCAATAACAAGGATATAATCGGCAATGGCGAACACGTTATTCAGATTAGACAACACTTCCTTCCGGCCCTGGTTTTCCTTAGGGGATTAATTAATTAATTATCGTATTTTTTCGCTATAACTTGCCAACCACTAACGCTCCATATCCAATCAAGTGCTCCAAAGACACATATTTTTATTTAAAATTAGGTTTATTTGAAAATAAAACGTTTAAATTGCAACATAAGATTTTTTCTCAGGAACTAATTCTGTCATACAAAAATTCGTTGATCTTTCACGGTGGTGACGGCGTACCAACAAACGTTCAAACTCAAAAGTATCCGGATTTTTAAAAATCGAGTACGGGAGACATTTTGCTTCCTTAAAGGGTTTGAACAGCTCTCTAGCGCTATCGGTTGGCAAGTTATTACTAGAAAAAGTCCGAGGCACTATAGTGGGTTTGATTTCCTTAAAGGGTTTGCCGAAATTTTTCAATATGGTCCAACGATAGTGTGTCTAAAGCAGCAGTTTTTCCGCGGGCTAATTTCTTACGTATGTGTTTGGAAACGTAAATAGTTGTTTGTTGCTATGTACAATGAAATAGTTCGTTTTTACAATATCAGCAATTCCTTTAACATAGTGTCACCCACAACTAGAATAAGCAAAATTTTGGCCCGCATACCCCATTTGAATTCCCCACCCCTACTCTAATCTGTATCTGTAAGACTAAAGATGTTCCTCCGACACAGTTGGCATTTCGAAGATGATCGCTTCAAATTAAAAATAAGAAGAGACGAGACAGACAACTTGTGATAAGGTCAATTCTCTGGCAATACTAAACTTTATCTACGAACAAGATTCGTTTCACAGCCATGCGTTAGACACTGGTTGCATCAGAGAATGCGTTTCGCTTACTAAGTAGGTATCACCAGCTCTTATTCAAACAGAATGTGATTCTTCCTCGATGAGACACAACGACAACTTCAGCTCATATTCATTGAAATGTCGCTCAGTCATAACAGAAAGTAGGCTACTTCAGTCGTTTGGGTATGTTGCCACGAAGATTAACTGCAGCTGCTTTGGGGACAACAAATATTTTATAAGTGATGAAAAAGGTTTGTATTAATGTTCAAACACTTAATTTGCTTGGGTAACGGCAGATAATTTCACAAATTTTCTGAACCAAAAAAACAGATTGCAAAATGAACTTATTATGAAACGGCTACATAAAATTTTTAAAGTGGCGCACTCCCAAACTATAAGTAGCGGAGCTAACTTTTGCCTATAGTCAGGATGCTAATATATAACGGTTGTGTAAGCATTAACGAGAATGTGAAGGTTATGATTACCACCAGTGTTCCCTCTAAGAAACATTTTGCACTGAGGAAATGTTTGTTTGGATGCGAATGCAAATGAGCAACCGTGTGGACACATAACCAGTTAAGCGTTTCATGGTTACAAGGGCCATGCCATATACTGTATATCTGATATTAAATCTTGAACGTTGCAAGTGAGCGAGAAGAGATTCCCACTGTGCAAATGATCTCTGGTGGTACTGCTCATTTGCGAAATTAAGCTCCTATTGTTACATTACATGAAACAAATCTGTTCCAAGGTTATTCAAAAATCTGGGGTTTGGCAACTGGACTATGTTGCGCCCATTGTTGTCTGAAAAACGTAAATCTTATATTGAATTTATGATTTGCTTTCAAATTTACATTCAAATAAATCACGTAAAACCGTTGCTGTTTGCAGAGCAACTTGCTGAAATCAAGCAAGCACTTGACGTATATCGAGGTGAGTGATCAATGCAATGCATTCAGAAAGCGTTGCTGACGAGGAAGACAACATCACGTTGTAACATTCACTGATTTACGAACACATTACGGTAGAGTCCACTAAAGCCTCAGATTGTTCCATGCGTGCCAGGACGGACATAAACAACTGCCAAGCAGTAAACAGGCCACGATGGAGCATTCGGGGGCAGTAGCCACCAACTTTTTTTTGCCCCTCCAAATTTTGTTGCAAGCAGAAAATTTGTTTTAAACTTCTATCATAAAAAAACTTCCCCCTTGAAAACGCATTTTGCCTTCCCCCAACCGTAAAACCTGGCTACGGGCCTGGCAGTAAAAACAAAACCGTGATTTGTCTTCTTTTCAAGAAGAGGGGTGTTAGCACTGCTTTCCAAACAATTTTGAGCATGAACAATTGCCGATGAGTGCAAACTTGCTTCAGTTCTGCAAATAAGATTTCGTGTCATTGAAGACGCAACGCTGGGACATCAGTACGACTTAATATTGCATCATCGTTTTTTAACTACATAGACATGCACTCAACTGCTGTGCACTAAACTGGGACGTTAAAAATGTGATGCCTACAATTCAAGTACACTGACAATTTGATTGGTTTCCATTCAACCGTGACTGTATGAAAAGCTGTGTTAGAAGCAGGGGCGGATGCAGCCAGTAAGTCTAGGGTGGCGATTTCAGTAATATTTGGTAGTCAAGTGTCATTCGTGGGTTCACTACTGTAAGAGAGGTGAAGCTTACTTCACAACAGGGTTGCGGAGTCGGAGGTAAAATATCCGAATCACGACTCCGACTTCGACTTTCCAAAATTTCCCACTCCGACTCCCAGTTTCCAAAATTTCCGATTCCGACTCCCGACTTCGACTCCTTAACATAAAGGGAATGAAATTTGGCTGTTAAAATCAATGGAAATCGTGGTAAACAGCAAAAAATCTCTGTTTCAACAAAAGTTTAAAAAAGAAATTGTACCATTTCACCAGGAATTCCCAATTTAGGAGTGTGATGTAAAAAATTATCCAACTGGACATCTGGAGTCGGAGTCGGAAAAAAAATCCGAATCCGACTCCCAGTGCTCTTAGGAATCAGACTCCGACGCCAATTCCACCCAAAAACATCCGACTCTTTACGACTCCGACTGCGGCGGCTCCAAAACCCTGCTTCACAACCCTACTGTGACAAACGAATGTGCGGCAAAATTGCATTATATCGCAAATGCTTTTTTCGGAATTGTACAAAATCATGAATAAAGTTACAATCGTAGGTTTTAGGAGGCGCGATCGGCCCGATCAGCTCCTGTGGATCCACCCCTAATTAGAAGGTGGTCATTTTGAAGTGAATAAGATGAACATCTTGTGCTCAAAAGTCAACACAACAGGAAAGAATCAGACTGACACAAAGTAAATATATTTAAATTTCTGTCAATCTCGTTATTGGGTCTATTAGGCATCTAACTATTTAGTTTAAGTAATAAACTTCTCAGTCTCTTACACAAACACCTTCCCAACAAAAACGAGATGAAGAACGTATTTCATTTGTAGTTTGTAGACAAGGTGCTCATTTTAGTTTTTGTTTGCATAGCCTGTGTTTCAACATATCTTTACAGTGATAGCAACAAAAATGCATATGAGTTTAGAAATAAGAATCCTAGTGCGTTTTCTAAAAGAGTGCTTCCCATATTTTTGTACTATATATTAAACTCTAATTTGTGGACAATGTTTTTTTAGAGGTGGTTTGAGGGACGGAAACGGTCTCTGAAATTTATTTAACGGTCTCTGAAAACATAATAGAACCTCACCGCATAAACACCACTAAAAAGCACTAAACCTCGCTTTATGACTATCTCGGTAGTCTGATGAAACAGACGCGGGCCCTCAAAATATTTCAGTGGTCCCCAACACCAAACCTTAAAAAATCCTCTTCGCGGAAATTATAAAAATATTGCTTCATTTTATCGTGGTTAGGCTATTCTAATTTTTGTGCTTTTCACCTTATATTTGTTTAAACATTCGAATATGATGCAGTCTCTTGACTCTGTTCTATCAGGTGCGTCTTTGCCCCTGAGGCCTTGATTGATTGTGCAATTCCGATCCGCCGTACCTAACATTCATACAGCAGAATTGGCTGACTCCATTTGGCAAATATCATTTCTATCACAAGTGCGGTGTTGTGCGTCTACATTGTACTTTTCTGTTCTATTGAATGTCGATATCATAGCAAAGTAACCCACGTAAATTGACCTTGTGCTCATGCTGTTACAACCTCATGATCAACACTTCTTTCTGTCATACTCTGAGAAATGCGAAAACTTAAAATTGAATGCCTGCTGGCAACGAAAGAACGTTTTGGGTTACTAGCTCTGTGATGGGCGTGTTGTTTTCAAAGATATTAGTCTGAGCAAATGTAGACTAATATAACAGTAGCAGCAATTATGGCTTTTGCAAATGGCAGATGCTCAGTGGGGACCTGGTGGATACAGAGCGTCAAATGGATACATCTACAAGGTCACAAGCAGCTCACAAACGTTTCAGGAATCTCGCACAGTTTGCAGAAGAATGACTGGTCAACTGGCTTATGTAGGAGTGAGAAATTCCACAGTGCACAGGTGAATTTGCTTGAATTGAAAACTTGTGAAAACCTCTACCCTGTTTGCTAATATTTATCCTCAAATTTATAGAGAAATAATTCAACATTTAAGAAATGGAACACGTGCATGGGGTTTCGTGTGGATTAATCTTTCTGACCAAGACACAGAAGGAGTGTTCCGATGGGGAGATGGGGCTCTTGCTTCAGCTGGATGGACTAATTGGAAACAAAATGAACCGAGCAATGGAAACGAGGACTGTGGCCACTTATATCACGGATATGGTGACAAATGGAACGATGTCCCTTGCGAAAGACGATATCGAGCTTTGTGTGAAAGGCCTATCTGGTGAACTGAACCCCAACCGGGATCTGCGTTAAAATGCATTGACAAATATGCGACGCACACCCGGATTTTTGCTTTCTGCCCAAGACATAGAAATTATTTTCCGAGATTTCATTTCATAATAATATTTTGAATGGCGAAAGGTTATTACAAAAATTTTGAAATGCTATACAACAAAATATTACATTACTGACAGAGACTCGAATCAAATTTTAGCCGACAACTGTTCACAGAGGCTGAAAGGTAATACATGTATTAGCGAACCGTAATTTGGTCGCTTTCAGAAGTTCTAGAATGACTAAATAAATCAACACTTGTGTTCATCTGTGACAAGTACTTCTTAACCTTGCTGTGCGAACCATGGTGATAAGAGGTTGTGGCTTTGTTTTCGGAGATACACAACTACCGCAAGTTCACATTTTGTGTAGACTTAGTAGGTCAGACATAAGTAAGTTTGTTTAGAGGACGTGTGAAATTTATCCATTTTACAATATTTTTCTTATTAAAGACACAGACGACCAAAACAACCGAATTCTTGCCAAAGCCACCGGTTGCCGACAGAACAGCAGGAAGCGTTAGGCACACGGTTTATTTGACGGAAACTCACATGGGACCACTTAGGAAGTTGGGCATTCGCAATCCGACAGTAGCCAGCTAATGCTTAGGAATAGAGAGA
>Ga0210059_1003302_pt1 | contig 25719 bp, 15 predicted proteins | sample Ectturendosymbi2_FD_188042 | JGI IMG/M metagenome (GOLD analysis project Ga0210059, IMG submission 188042) | Ecteinascidia turbinata endosymbiont from Florida, USA - Sample 2 (SPAdes) (version 2) | ecosystem: Host-associated > Tunicates > Ascidians > Unclassified | place: Key West, Florida... | reverse complement strand
GTCTTGCGTAATATGATTGTTTTAGGATAGGTTTCATTTTACCAAATCAACAGATGTTATTGCAAAAATATTATTCTTCCGTTATTGATAAAATGGCCTTGCGGGCCGGATAAAATGGCTTCGCGGGCCGGATTTGGCCCGCGGGCCGTAGTTTGGAGACCCCTGGTCTACTAGAATAACTCAACAAAGTTGATTTGAAAATTTCCGTTCTTAAAACTAGTAGGTTTGAAGTCTCCATTCCGTATATCTTAAAATGTCCCCGGATTTCCCAGCTGTTTCCAAAACTTGTCAGAATTATCTGCGATTGCCACCAAGACATAAAAAGACTCGCTACCTAACCCGTACTGCAGGGGTGGGGAACCTGCCGCCCGCGGGTCAAATGTGGCCTGCATGAACATTTGTCATGGCCCTCATCAGAATTTTAATTACCCAAGTTAGAGTACAAAATCGCGTCAATACGAAGCTCCATGATAAAAGCGTAACCAGCTTGGGACACCAAGGGGGGCGAAGAGTTTTCTGAGAGGGGACCAAATTTTGTAAACTATGCCCAATAAATTTAAACTATGTCCAACACACTTTTCCAGGGGGGGCGAAAAATTTTGTAGAGGGGCTTCGCCCTCCCTGGTTACGGGCATGCTCATTTGTATGCGTCGGAATCTTTCCGTAAAATTTTCTCCAGCGCGGAAATCCGTTGTGGTTGTCTCGCGTCCTCATTTAGCTCATATTCGGTTCAAATATTAGCCCACTAACTTCTTGCGACCAATCAACTCTTCGTGTCAGGAGTGAAGTTGACAATCCTAGTTCGAAACAACCCTTAAGCCAGTTTGATGTGACCTTTCAATGCGTTACACAAAGTCCATAAATAATGGTTCATATTTCTTTGTTCTAGGTTCACTTTTAAAACTGACTTTTGCAATTGCAATCCACATTTCTAACAGCACTGTCTTTTAAATGTCGTTTGTTTGCAAAGTTTTACACTTCACACAAATCCCTGTTTTCCGTTTTAGCTAATTTACTAAACAACAGTTTTCTGGCTACACCTCCCACATATCATCTGTTGTAACCGGCTTACCCACTGATAGTTTATACGTCGAGAATATTGTTGTCATTCACACATTAATATAAAAACGGGTATATTATCTTAACAAAAAAACACAGTGCCAGTACGAAGCAACGCGAATGAGAAATTCTATGGCTCAGGTCACACAGACATAATAAAAGCAAAAACTGCAACACTTGCGGGTAAAGATGTCAGACTCGGTGAAATCTATAGGAAGTAAAAAAGGCATCGATCGTTTGGCGAACACTAACTGGGCAGTGAATAAAAACATCACTGAGTCAAATTTTGCAAATCGTAACAAATAGCAAAAACATAACATTGAAAGTTTTGAAATCAGGTATTTTTACACAGCAGCTGTTGAGATACATTATACACAGTGGACATTCAAATCAGCATAAAAAAAAGAAACAATAAAAGCGCCAGGTCACCGTCTTGTCAATGTTTGTTCAGTTCGACCAAGAACTATTTGCGGTGGTTGTTTGTCACGCGCCTTGTCACTTCCGCCGAATTAATTTAAGCGTGCCAGCCAAATTAAGAGCTTTACATGCTCATCGTCTGCAAGGCCAAAAGTCATCGCGTGCAAAGAGAGAAAAGATGGCAACCCTACATCGTACAGTGCAATAGCCACATGAACGAAAACACCAAGGATTCTCGATGACAATAGAGAGGACGCAGAAAAGTGAATTTCGCATGAAGAGATTGCAAGTAACACTGGGAACAAACGAAAGTTTGAATAAATATATCAAATAAATAGATAAATAAATAGGTCTGTAAGTTAGGAAGCAAATGCATACATCAACAAAAATACGTATTATCGAGTGTTTCAAAATTCTTAGCAACGCAACATTGCTAAATCAGTAAAATAGGTAATAATAAGTTAACAAACTCTAGATCTGCGACAGTGGTCAGGCCTAAGAAATATAAGCGCCAAGTAACCGCGGCCAGCGCACCATGCTTAGTGTGGCCGTATAGTACGGTCATCTTCACAGTGCAGTGACGACTTGCAATCAAACACTATTATTTCGAAAACCTTACATCCCAGTCTTCAGCGTTCTGCAGGTTAGTTAACCTCAGGCGTGGAGTTCTGCCACTGGTCAGGCCGACGTATAGACCTGTATTGATGTGCTGGAGCACGGAACTTTCGCGAACAGATGAAATAATTAGGTGAAAGTAACGATTGTCCGCTGCATCTCCAATACTCTGAGCGGGCCTTGGTCTCGAGAGGCACAACCGGTTGCCTTTCCTGCCTTTAGTCAGGTAATAGTAAGTATTGGTGCCGGGAACGGCGATGCCAAACATCAAAGTTGTATTCCTTTTCCATATAGTCCACAACCGGCGCGAATTCGTGATGACGGCGTTGACTCTTGAACCGCGAGAAAGCCGCCGCGGCCACCACCTTCTAAACTTTATTTGGCTGATAATCTGTCCTTCCCAGCGTTGTGTCTTGTCGCGGCTAGTCGCTGTCACCTGGGCAGCATCCATCATAGCTGTGAACTTGATGTCTCTTTCCTGTCTATGGAGGTCATCAGCAGCAGAGTCCCCGTCGTCGTCGCAGTCGTTGCAGCAACCACCCATTGAACACAAAAGCTGCCGCAGTAAGGAGTCGTCGCTGATCCTTGATTGGCTGCCTTGGCTCTCCTCTCCCTTTGACGTGCTACCGCTGACCATCGTGCCACCTGCTATGGAGGCCGAGTGCGCACATTTGCAACTGTACAAAAGCAACAAACCAAATTGTGACAAAAGAGTGACTGCACCAAGATTCCTTCTCTTGCTTGACTGCCTGTTGCTTTGTGCTCTTATGTAGGAAACAGCAAGTAGTAGTAGACCGTTTAGCATTTTGTCAAGTTTCGAATGGTGATGTTTGCTACAGAAGCTTTAATCTACGAATAACTCCATCGTGCTTGCCCGAGTATATATATGCATGTCTTCCTCTGCTCATCTTTTTATAGCTTTAGTTTGTTGAAATATACAAATGAAAAAAAATCTTATCGTGGTTTGCAGTATATAAAGCGCTGTATGAATTTCAACATTTTAGTCTGGTGGCATCGAGAGCGCTACCGCCTTTAAAGTGAGTCACACCGCGTGTATGAAAAAAGGCACATTGTCGTAAAACATTGCGTCGTAGAAACTCGATCACGCTGTGCAAGCGCGCCACACAGTAATGTGGTTACAAAGGCGCTGTGTGAGGTTATACTGCTTGTGCAAACGCTAACTTCGGCAGACAAGCACTGGGTGAAGTGATGGTTAATAATTTGGTTTGATAGTAGTAGACCTTTAAACGGTCGGTTGCAATCAAAAATTTTTGCGTTTTATGTGTGCTGTAACCAACAGTCTGTTTTCCTATTCAAACATTTTGTGGGCAGTTTAAGCATTTCTCTGCATAGATATTTGGAAAACTTTATTGTTGTACTCTTTATGGAACTAGATGTTTCAAAGTCGTTTCAAACATGAAAGCTGAGTTTGGCACGAAATAAATATGAGAAAAGTCTTTAAGATGGACATCTCAGACGAACAGGTTAGACCCATATGATTTTTCATATTCTAGAAAAAAATTTTCGCCATGAAAATGTCACTCGAAAGAGCACATAAATCTCTCGATATTCTATGAATTTTTGGACAATTGCTTAACTTGGCACTTTTCCGTTTTTACGATTCATGTCCTAGCCTTGTCACTAGCCGTTATCATAGTTACTCACTGGTAATCGTATTATCAGCAAAATTATCCAAAAATGTCTTTTTGTTTCTGTAAATACCTTTTATCGGGATCGCAAGGTATACTTTACATGACGATAACGCACTACAAGCACCTATTTCACACATTGCCCGCGCAAAATACTCAACTCAGCACACTTCCACCGGACATAACCAGATAAGGCAGATGTGACTGCCAGATACGATACAACTTGTGCGCAACACATGCAACGCTGTGGCTGTCATGGAGGCGTCGTCACGCACCGGTGACCAGTTGGTATTTCATCCCGTGAAAAATTGCGTCATCAAAGACAAGACTGATGTGAATTGAAGTAGGCGCGCTAAGCAGTGGTTCCCAAACGTTTTGAAACCACGCACTGGGTAACATATGACAAGTTTACTGCGACTCATCAGCACTCTCACAATAGTGCTTCCATGGGATAAATCGACTAATCACATGCCCCAGAAAATGACTGGTGACACCATTAGTGCACATTTTGTAATCTCGCGGCCGGGTACCAAATGATCCGTCGCCCGGTGCCGGTACTGAAATAAAAGTACCAAACGCTTAGCGACACCTTAAACAAAATTTGCCGATTGCTGTGTACAATTTTCCAAACTTCACCCAACCCAGTTTATACGCCTCTTGTGCTAAACACGCAATGTGTGATGAATTCCAGGTTGGTAATGTTATTCCGGTCGTATCAGAAGCTTTTTCATTCAGTTTTTCTGCCAAGTATTTTAATAAACCTACTGTGAAGTAGTCGCAGTGCACCTCAAATGATCAAAACTCGAACTGAACGTGTTAAATTTTCTGATCTACAAAAGATTCGCATGAACTCAGTTGACGGAATGCCGAGCTCGTAATTGTTATCAGACGCTTCACACTGATGCATCTACTACAAAAAACATGTGAATGGAAAATTAGCAGCAGGTTTTGCAATGAAACCTGCCGCTCCTTCAAACTTTATGAAAGCAGAAACTTCCCCTTGTTTGCGCAGCGGGCATGTCGCACACCAGTTAGTTAGGTGAATCCTAGACATGGAAAAAGTTTTATCTCTATGCCGCATGTCCACAAACATAAGTATGATTTTTCGGAGAGTTCGTGCTAGAAGCTTTAGCTCTAAATGTCCCCTACTTTGACCTCAAGTCATGGATGAAATAAACTGTGGCAGACAACATTACGCGTTGAAGGAGACACTTGCTGAAAAAATCACGATGGCGCAACTTGGAGGTAGGGATGCTGGAGTGCGGGAATGGCAGGGGCGTTTTTCCCCCTGACCTTTCAAAAGGGGAACAGTGTGGGCGGAGGTACCTTTTCGTAGCAATATCATAGGTAATTTCATAGTGTATCACTACCGAATAGAAACACGTTTATTGCAGCTATTCGCGCACCAAGAAAATTCAGAAGGATTTTCTATAATATTTCTGTTAATATCTTTGAGGTCAACATTGTTGCTGAACGGAAACAAGCATAATTGGTAACGATTTTTTTTATAAGTTTCCACTGCCCTCAACTCTATTACTACCACCCTGCCCTACCGCTGCTCCGGCGTCCCTTCGTGGAGGTGTTTATAACATGTTTATCTACCAGCAAATAAATTACAAAGATTTTCCAGCCTTAATGGTTTGCTACGTGCAGGGACCGCTGAATAATATTTCAAAGTGTAGACTTGTGTCAATTCCGATCACAATTTTACAGCAATGCCTCATTATACGATTTTTAGTACGAAACCAAACAAGCACATGTTTCTGGCACCCGCGCAGTTGTACCTAAACAAGACCACAGATAAGTGCTCGGTACATGGAAAACTATCTTCTCTGCTCAAGCCTCTCAACACCGCCGTCTAGTGGGAAAATAAAAACATACAACTCCGGTTTGTAGCCCTTGGTTTGACACCGTGATCAGACAATATCCTAAAGTAGTTGAAAATATTCAAAAAGCTCGTAATAGATCTACTCTGCTTCAAATCGTTTGAAATATTAAACGACCTTTAATAGGAGAATCCAAGAGCTTGCTTTCGATTACATTTGTTTTATTGTCAATGACTAGGCAGTACTTTCAATCTTAACTAGGGTGGCTGCAGAAGCACTTTGAAAGTGGTAGAAATTATAAACCATAAGTTTTTATCAGGTGGACGATAGACGTATTTTTAAATCAATTCTAAGACTGACATGTAGTGTTTGCAGAACTGTAAAAAATTTTCTAAAATAGTAACATTTTTCCGTGACCTTTTCTAAAACCTGGACCGAAGTAGAGCTTGTAGGTACATTAATTTAAATTTCATAATTCAACTTGTCAAATTTATGATCGACTGGTTACTCAAAATCATTGCGCTCAAGCTCATGAGGAATATAGACACATTTAAAAATGTTTCAGATTTGAGATTTTAATTGTGTTAAGGCAACATTTATATCTTATTTCATCATAACGAACTTCATGGCAACAGTGTTCTGAAAACTTGTGCACTTAATGGAATACGTGTTTCAGAAGCTGCGTCTAAATGCTTTTCTTCTATGAAAAAAAATTCGTTGAAATCAAGTTCATGTTTGCAAATCAAGCGAAGGTCAATATGTTCCCCAGGGATCAAGTTTGCATTTGTAGCAAAATACCTGAACACGATGCATAGGGAAGTGAAGTAACGACATTACTCCCATCAAAAACAACCAGATGTGCTACAGTCTCCTTGCCCGAGCACCAACGACTCTGAGCATTTGCAATCCAAAAATAATATGTTTCTTTGAATGCAGAATGGTTTCATAATTCAAATTGTATGATCGCATAACTCACGAATCAAGCCTTGGAAAGAATGTCGGGACATTGCCTACATTGAAAACACTAGCGGGGACTGAACAGACTACGGATAGGCGCGACCAGAATGAAATCGACGCTCTTGAAATGGGACTTACTGAAATAGACTGCCTTGTGCAAGTGTGACATTGCTCCCAATACAGTTTCCCTCTTATTAAAATGCCCCTTGCTTCCTCTGTAGTGTTCCGCAGCGACCTCTATGTATACAGCGACCCCGCCTAACATCGCATAAATCTTTGAAAGAGGCTCTGTTAAAAAACGATCATCATCATCATTACATAACTCAGTTTAACCAGCAAATTGCAACTGTTGCCATGAGCGTCGAAGGATTTTTTCCAGGGGAGCCAGTAGTAAATCTTTCCAAAGAGTTGCCAAAAGGATTTTTTCAGGGAGGCCAGCAGTGGTTAAATTTCGCTTTACCAATTCCAAAACTAAGAGAAACGTTTTCTTAGTAAAAAATTAATAGAAAATCATCACATTTTAAAATCCAGGGGCTACGTTCCCGCTGCCTCCATGCGACGTCCATGAGTGTTATGCAGCATTGGTAAACAACGATTGTCATTGAAGAAACAAATAATCCTGCGCGACATCCTGATTCCATTAACCGAGTAGTTATTTTTTAATAGAAGAGGCGAAAGTCCTTCTACCGTTACCTGACTGTTGCTGCGATTAAACACAGCACATACATGGAGAAAGAACAGCACGTTGAAAAGCCGATACAAAACTTTATCACGCTGCAACAACTCATCAGAAATTGAAAGCATACGCTTCAGTGAAAAACATATTTATGTCCAGGTTAATCCTCATCCACTGACGTGACATTGCGGGGGTGCAGAATATCGTCGTTTCTCTTGTGGTTCCACACCTATGCTGTGTAGTCCGTGCCATCATTACTCAACGAGTGGTGCATAGTAGAATATCAGTACATCGGATTTTGGCCAACAGCCGGAGGCGCACCTGAGTGGGCGCTGAGGCCATGCACCGCCTAGAATTTTTTATTGTCCCAAGTCGACCTTCTCGTAAAGATGGTGCTTGCCAAAGCACCGGTGAAATGTTGTACAAGCCAATGGAATTTTTGCCCTAACTGCCACCCTTGCACGCGAACCAGTGTGGATGTACCACACCCGCCAGCACAAAGTCAACTATTTACAGCTCTTGCAAGCCGTGCGGTAGGTTTGATCGTAAATTAAATGACTGTTCGTTTGGAACGTTAAGGTTCAAACACGCTGCGTCTCGTCACCATATGCTGGAAAAGAACACCTCAGCTTAATTGTAATGTTCCGAGCAAATCACAAACTGCTTCAAATGTTACAAGGCAAGTTTGAGAAGTCTTGAAAAGACATCTGAAAGTTATCTGCGTCTATCCAAAAAGTTGCTCCTCGTCAACGATTTGAGTTCTTTTGATCTTATTCGAAGTGCAAACTTTCTCCTGCTATGTGGCCTCCTCAGCTTTAATCTTCAAGTAAAATATATTTTGTTTGAATGAAATACAGAGGAAAGTCATTTTGGACGAGTGAATTGAAAAACATTAAACATCTGATAATGCTTGCGCTTTGCTTTCGACAAATCAGTTTGTCTTTCCTCTGTATTTCATTCAAGACGTTGATGAAGTTGGCAAACTCAGCAGCTGCTACAGAAATATTAAGACGATTTAAGATATCCTTAGAAACAGGTTAAGAACTGTTTGCAAATATTTCAAAACCAAAAACATATTTTGCAATCGCTCTGCTGGAGCTTCTCAATAACTTGGATTTCTGCGTTAGCTCCTTTTTCAGCATTACCTGCGCGGCTCAGAGAGCACCTTCCACATGATGTGTTAGACATTGGTTTTCAACGTAGAGTTCACGACCCCCAGAGGGGTCGTGAAGCAAATTTGGAGGGGTCACGAGTAGTTATTTTATTTACACATCTATATTACATGTGTTTTATTCGAGTTTTAGATGGGGGTCGTTGGGTTATGAACTTATAGTGGTCTGCTGTCGGTCGCGGTACAAAAAGGTTGAAGACGCTACGTTAGAGTAGGCGTTTTTGGTGTTACAGTAGTGTTCTTTTACCACCTCCTACGATATCTACCATGAATCTGAGTCAAACACGTAAATAGAAATAAATCAACATACAGCATAAAACAAATAAGTAGGCCTACTGTAAATGTCAAACAAGAAGCTGCAGAACGTACCTGGTGCGGTTCCCCATTTCTTCTTGTTCAAAGTGTGAAAAACAAAGTCAAACGTCTGCACAGCAGGCACCCTAAGGTCAATCGTATCAGTGTTTTTCTCAATGCAGTCTCACCAATTTTCAGAAAACTACCACTGAAAATATTTTCAGCTGCTGGTCCTAATGTCAAATAGGCCCATTGCACTCTGAGCCTTTGTTATGTCACAAACTCCTTAAGTCAGCATTCAACTGGTCGTTGAAACTCCTTATGTCAGCATTGAACTGGTCGTTGAAAGATTCTATTTGAACAAGAGCTGATGATGCCTACATCGCAGGCGAAATATATACTCTGTAAGATCTCAAAGTGTCTGATTCTTTGCTAAGAAAAGATCTCTTTCCATAGACAGTGTTGAAAGGATGCATTCATGGTATCCTGAGAAAACGCAGCAAGGCAAAATGCTGTTGCCGAGTATTTTATAACAGAAAAATGAACTACAAACAGGGCCTACAAGAGGTACATTGTACCCGGGCTCGGTAGGTACTGGGGTCCACTGGGATGAAAGTACGCATGCTAACCTTTTCTGTAAACAAGCCCAAAATGGATGGTCGCTTTCTTCAACAGTTGCACTGGTAGCTATAAGTAACAGGTGTTCGCTGTAAGTGAAATGTGGGGCTAGTTCTTGTTAAATATCCGAACTTCTGTGAGATGCGACAGCGCTTCTTACAAGCGGCTTATAGTTTTACTGCCTGGTATCTATGGACGATACACTGTACATAGACTCTGTTGCATCGTAATTTCAACATTACTTGGTGCGCATGACGTAACGGTCACAAAATATTGCAACATAAAGGAAGATGATAACAAAAGGAAATTTGCCTTAGCAGCTTGCGTAAAGTTTCATTAAAAATACCATTTCGCACTTGTCAAGATCTTATGGGGAACACAGGTTATAGCCAGGGCCGGATTAACCATTGGGCAAACCGGGCAAATGTCCGGGGCCTCGCGCTTGAATATAAAAAAACTCCTTTACTATTTTTTTCATGTTTTTAGGCTGTTAACACGCGTCAAAATTTTAGAGCTTTTTGATAACTGTAATTAGTAGCCTATATAGGTTAAGGAAACCGACAACTTTGGCATTTATCTTTTTTTGAATGACTTAAAAGAATTGAACCAAACAGCACCACGCTTTGTGGATCCCCATTCAGTGATTTCAAATAAACCCAGATACGAAACCGAAAAAAACATATTCATACGATAAAACCCAGAAAGCTTGTGTTAAGAACAAAAACATATGAGTGTGCTTATTTGAACTGAAACGATAATTTAATGCTGATTTAAATATACAGGGTGTCCACAAAGTCTGGGTACATAGAGGTTTTCACTATCTGTTTTATTTGTTTAGGTTACTTTACCTCCCATAGGTTTATTTATTTAAATCAGGGGCGGGGAACCTATTTACTATCCCGAGCCGCATAAATTGTGGATTATCGGTAGCGGGACGCTTGTAACTTGATTTTATCCAAAAATTATACCTTTATCTTAATGCGAAGCATAGAGGCTTCTTAAAACATGCTACCTTAAGTACCTACTTATCATGGTGCTTGGTTTTGACGCGATTTTTTACTCTAATTGGGTAACGAAAATTTTGATGCGGGTCATGTCAAATGTTCACACGGGCTGCAGGCTCCACACGCCTGATTTATGTGATGATGGCTCTGTCCAAAGAAGAACGGATTGAGTTGGTACTGTTAAGTGGACGAGAAGGATGGTCCCATACTTTGTGTTTGTTACCATCTACCCAGACTTTAAAAACACCATGTTGGTCCTCTTCAAAATTTTCTTTTGCAGCGCAAACACTAACCTTTGGACGACCTTTTTGTTGCTCAAGACGTTTTTCATAACGCTGGTAACATACTTCGTTGATGATATCTCTCACTAATTGCAGGAGCACATTTGTTATTAAACTAGGAAATTTTGTGCAATCTTGAACTGCAGCGGGATCTAAAATCCCACAAAAAATATAATCCCAATGCTTGCTTCCTCTGATCGAAATTTGTTTTTTAATTTGAATTCATAGGGAAACATCGAAATTTAAACAATCAGTCCTAGCCCTTGTTTCACCAGCTTCTTCAATTGGCATTAGAGCCAGTAACATTATATGTATAACCCCGACAATGATCTTATATGAGGAAATGAAACCGATTGAACCCGTTCTCCTTCATCCGATTTGCGTACTTTCTCACCTGATGTGAGCATGCAAACACTGTAATTTAAAGTTATCTTTATAAAATTTATGATATTGAAGTTACTGATGAATTTATCACTTCACAAAATCCTGATTTAACTCGATTTTTCCTAATTAAACCTAGACACCCAGGTCGACTAAAAAAGCAGATTTGGGTGAAAAAACATCAGTGGGAGCCCTGGTCACATGCTGAAAAATGCACACTAACGTAACTTGAAGTGAACGTTGATTTGTTGACATGTTATTGTTACGTGATAAAGACCACACTAGAACAATCCGCAAGTAAGTTTTGCAACCACCCTCTGCAACAAGGCTGTAGAGGTGGAGCCGGAGCCCGGAGCAGGAACAATTTTGGATGGCTGGAGCCGGAGCCAAAAAGTTTCAGATGGTGGAACCGGAGCCTGAAATTTGGGTTCCGGTTCCACAAAGATAGTTTGTGGGGCAATTTGTGGGGCAAGCGACTTATACAAATAATATGATGTTTTTTATGATTTTTTGGACCAAATTGTTCTGGATCCGGAGCCAAAAGGCTCCCAAAATTACGACGCCCAGAGCTGGAGCCGGAGCCTGAAATTTGAGTACCGGTTCCACACCCTACCTCTCTAAGCAAAGCAGCGGACACGAACGCACTGCAATCTCATCATTTCATGACGCCAGAACAGTGAAGCTGGCTCTTGTGCAGCAGCGCCATATCGGCAAACAAACTGTCATTGCAACAATTAAATAAATTGATCGGCGCTTAACTAGATCACGAAAGAATTAATAGGTGTGACTATTGTAAAGCTCCCATCGCAAAACTTCAGTCAAATGGTACGGTTCAAGTTGCTTTTGCGTGATATTTCGTTTGGAACCTTTTTTTCTTAACGGTGAACGTTTTGATCTGCGAGAGAGTGTAGACATATCTTTCCTTAACACATATGTGAATGGACGATTTGTGCAGTGAAGATCGTCAGAGAGTCCATAACAAAAATGATTGTTGTGTAGTGTCACGGTAGCAAAAATATCGTTTTTTTTGATAAACTTTCTGTTTGAACAAATTAACCACATACGAACCGCCGTACATGGCCACCTCACCCCAATTGTCTTTGAAGTGTAGGCTGCCAAATCGTATCAGTTTTGACTTTTTTGACCGGTGCTTCTGCAAAGTTAAAACCAGGGCATGTGAAACGCCACACAGTTGCGCTAAGCGTTTAGGGGGCCTCGTGGTCACGACTTTGCCCGGGGCCTCGCGTTCATTTAATCCGGCCCTGGTTATAGCTCCCAGTGCTACTGCTGGAGAAAAGTGACCATCACTTTTGGGCTTGATTGCAGAAAAAGTTAGAATGCGCACTTTCAGATTCCCAGGTCCTAGTACCTACCGGACCCGGGTACAATGTACCTCATGTACCCCCAGTCCCGTCGCCACGGGGGGGCTTTAGTGGGCTTAGCCCCCCCAAACAAAGTTCCAAGCCCCACAAATTGAAATATGAAACACGAAAAATTAGTGGATTTTTTGTCAAATTTGAATGTCAAGCTTCCCATGCACGAACGTTAAGCCCCCCCGCTCAAACGTAAAGCCCCCCTATTGACAACTTTCTGGCGACGCTTCTATGTACCCCCTCTTGTAGGCCCTGGTTGTAGTTCTTTTTGCTGGTACAAAATACTCGGCAACAGCATTTTGCCTTGCTGCGTTTTCTCAGGATACCATGAATGTATCCTTTCAACGACCAGTTGAAGGCTAACATAAGGAGTTTGTGACATAACAAAGGCTCAGAGTGCGGTAGGCCTATCTGACATTAGGACCAGTAGCTGAAAATGTTTTCAATGGTAGTTTCCGGAAAATTTGGAAGACTGCAGTTGGTCTTAGGGTGCCTGCTGTGCAGACGTTCGACTTTGTTTTTCTCCTTTTTCGCTGCAGCATGTGATGGTCTAGGTCAGGGATTGTCAACTTTTATCTGATCACATACCCCTTCAGCATTTCGACAGACAAGCAAGATACTCATAAATTGTTTTGTGACAAAATATTTCAGCATGACTAAAAGATATTTTTAACAATAAGCATAATGTTTTAATGAATTTCAAATGATAACCATCTTGAAAAATATAAGACCCGCTTCCTTCTTTTTTCAAACATCCGGACGAGAAACATATTTATTTCTTGGCCTATACTGAGAACAATTGAATGCGTTTTGAGGATTTTGTTTAACAACATTATGCACTGTACACAGTAAAAACTATGATCGTTACTTTATACTAGAAAGATTTTTTTGCTTATTGAAACATTTCAGAGCAGATGTATTGAAACATAGGAAGGTAACAATTTGTGTTATTGGCGTAAACCAGTATAACGATGTTTGTAAATCTTAGCGTGTTAGCTGTGTTATCTATATTCTGATTACTATACAAACAATTTATGCAAGTTTTGACCAGGAAACCAGAAACTAGGAGGACCCGATATCGGTCTTCGTACCCCCTGGTAAAATTTCTCTTAGAGACCCTGACTACAACCTGCTCTAAAAAGATGTTAAGTGGAAAGAATTGTTTTCGATTTTATTTTTTAGATTAAAAGACTTCCGCAGCCAGTTAATGTTGTGGAAACTCGTTGATGAAACGGGCATTGCAAAATTTCGATCATGGCAACAAACGCTGCAGAAGGTTGAACCCACAAGAACGCAAAATGTACACCTAATGTAGAAAAACAAATTATTTGAGTAAAGCACGCCCTAAAACTGCCAGTACCTGTTTCAACGTCTAGGTATGTTGTTCGCTTGCATTTTCGCCTAAGCTTAACTGTTTAACTATTAATCAGTGTTTCAGTTCAGTTTCGTTAATACTCGGTTTTTGGTACTCCTTTCGGAGTGTCACGAGTGATCAGCGGCGCCCATTTCCGCTTGCTTACGCCGTGGGCCACGCGGCTACTTCCGCAGTGAATGCTGCACTGTTGGCGAGTCAATGGCAGCACTGCGCGTGAACAGTTTCCTTGCACCAACCCATCAACGCCGAGTGCAAGAACCGTATTTCAAGTCTTCGGCGTGACCCGACTGGGAATCGAACGCAACGTACTCGCTTTAGTGACGGGAGCTCAACCAACTGTTATTAATCAGTGCTCGGTTATTAATCAGTGGTTCTTAACCTTTTCCTTACCACGCCTTCCTTAACTATTGATCCTTCCCAAAGCCTCCCTCAGATTTAAGTGAGTACTGTATTAAAAAGTTGGTAAGAATTAGAAGAAAAACTATCGAAAATCAGTGAGATTCTTGAAACCGGTTTTTAGTAACTGGATCTTTAATGTGAAGATTAACGCGGAAACGCAGTGAACGTGAACAAGGCGCTGGAAACGCAGTGAACAAGGCGCTGGAAAGGTTACACGTAAATACAATAAAATTGATTTCTAATTTTGATGCAGGTTTCGCGCCCCCTCAAAATTATTGACGCCACCTGCGGAGACGCGCTCCAGGTTAAGAACCACTGATATATTGATCATTCGCACATTTGTTATCTTTGGCAAGTGCAACAAAAGCTGTTGCTGGTAAATTCGCTGCAGCAAAAGTAGCAGATTAAAATACGCACGAAATGGACATCTACCGAATTGGAGTGTTGAGCCCATCCTCAGCACGGGCAAAGCTTCGACGACCTCAACAATTCTCTAGTCTAAGACGAGACAGGACAGCTAAGGAATGGACAAACCGAAAGTTTAAAGTCAATTCCACTCTATCGGCAAAGGCTTTGATTCATCAAAGTATTTAGGTCATAGCATTAAAGCCATTTGACGTAAGGAGTTACCTTTAAAAAAACTTAAAAATCAGCAAGTGTTTGATGAATTTGTTTTAGTCCGCTGTTTCTCTGCTGTCTGTGCGGTTCTTTGGTGCAGGTGCTACTGTTGTCGTACCATTACTTTTCCATAGCTGACTTTGAGTTCTGCTTTTGTTATGAGATGAGGAACTAGATATAAATCATAGAAACATGACACCATGCCGGAACCAGCTTGGGACACTATGGGGAGCGAAGGCTTTTCTGAGATAGGGCCCAATTTTTTAAGCTATGTCCAATAGTTTTAAACTATATCCAAAACATTTTTCCAGAGGGGGTGAAAATTTTTCTAGGGTAATTTCGCCCCCCTGCGTCACCCTGAGTTACCGGCCTGCATGACACACGTTTTTTTACGAAAATTGGCATAAACTCCGCATAAGTGTGCAAAGAAAAACGCCACAGCTAGCAGAAAGCGGCGGTAGCATCCATGGTTTCTTCACAGATGAAACTTGAAGCAAGTTTTTGCCCACCGACGAGAGAACAACCAACTTTAACGACTCCAAGTCGAATTGATCATAATACAAGACCACCGGCAGCACACTGCTAAATACTGGTTCTAACTCCATGTCGTTTGCTCAAGTGCTTTACTCAGACAAAGTGAATTCTATCTATCGCCGATTCGCCGCATAAACCAATGATTCATTGTTGTTTACAACCAGTTTTTTCTGTGCTTGCGTGCCACTTGCGCGCCTTGTGTTGTTACGCTTTCACGTTTCATTCGATCTTGGCTGAAAATTAAAATACCTTTTTTTCAAAAGTCCAACATGATTACATTGAAAGTATTGGTTGTTGCGTTATTTTTTCTTGTACTGCTTTTTCGACGATTACCTTTAGTGTTTCGTAAACATACGTTTAACGTGAAAAGTTAAAAAATAAGCCTTCTCTAAAATAAAATTACAAACAAAAAGCACATATGTAAGGCAAGAATCAAGGCTGCTATAATAAGTTAAACAGTAAATCTTATCATTTCTGGTGCAGTTCATGTACACGCGATAGTGCTAAATTGAAAAATGAAAATTTACTAGTAGAACAGAAATGTGCATAAAACGGTATGAATTTGTTAAAACGGTATGAATTTGAAAACGGTATGAATTTGAAAAGTGCATAAAACGGTATGAATTTGTTACCTTGCTTTTGCACTTTTTTACCAAGTTGGTTTTGAACCTAACATTGGACTAAAGCAACCCTCTTGTTTGTGATAGTTTCAAAATGCTGACATAGATCAGTTTGGCATTGAAACTGCCAGCTACATTGCCATTACTCTTGATGTTGTGCATCAAAGTTTAAGAATGTTTTTGCATTTTGGTCTTCAAAAATTTTTTGAATCGATTTAGATCTGAACTGACCGAAGAGCCATATATATTACAAGCGAGGCCTCAAAAAACAAAAAATTAGCACAGCTTGTGCTTCATCTATAGAGCTGATTTGTTCAAGAACACATAGAAATCCAACCTTGCGTGATGGTTTTGTTTTTAGTTTGTTGAGGCCTCGCTTATAATATGTATGGCTCTTCGGTCAGTTCAGATCTAAATCGATTTTCTCTCTTGATTTTGCCTTACAAAATTGATTTTCCTCTCTGACATATCTACGTAATCTGATTCAAGCGTTACGGACTCGAAAGAGGCAGCATTTAGGTTAGAGATGTGAGCAACCAGATATTGGCGTAGATAACAGAAAGTAATACGTAGAAATTCAGTTTAGGTCGAAATAGAATAAAATTGAGGAACAAGTTAGTGTTAGACTTAGATAAAGGTTTTTCAAAATAGCAGAGAAAAGCAATACCTGTAGGAAACTTTGTAGGAAACTCTACCAATCAGTAGGAAACTTGTAGGAAAACTGTAGGAAACTTGGCAGCAACCACAGTTACACACAGTTCTCAAGGCAATTTTGTTGAAAAAGAAACTGGAAAAATTTTAAAATATTCAAGCCAACGAGAACCAAAGAAATATCCTGCGGTCACTTTTTTGGAAAATGTAAGTTAACACGTTACACCAATCAATGTGAAAGAAAGCAACAATTTTTAACCACTGTTTCAATGCATCTGTTGCCTATCTTGTGTGGAATTAAACACTTAGTACGATTTTAAGGTTTCATTTATCGAACTGGATATCATTTTGTTTGTTTTCTCTGTCCTCATGATAGAAAACAAAACAATTATCTAAAAGCAAAACCAATTATACCAATTGCCCTTTCATTTTCTCTAGGTTCATAACATTTTTGTTTACTTGCAGTATCTTTCTTCATTCTTTGTCTTCAAAATCGTTTTTCCAAGATATCAGCAAAATAAGCTGTTATTGAAATAAAATTATATACATGTATAGAGTGCTATTTGTTTCACATTTTTCAACAAAACGTTTTTCACAAAAATGTGAAAAACTGTGTTTATGAAGTTGTAAGCTCTGCCAATTTTTATCAGTCTTTCAAAGCATTTTCTTTGTTCAGATTTTTTATTTTCGGAATTTCGTGATTGATTATAATAATCTAATAATCTGACCTTCTTAATTAAAACAAAACAAACAAAGTAATATTCACAACATGATCGTCCTACATGTGAAATAGTTCGTGCTCCCCTTTGCGTTGCTCATTGATTTTACCCATTCGGCTTTGCCCGCTTTTTGATTTATTCACCGCCCACGTAATTGTCGATGTTGATTCCTCCCGTCACAACGTTCAGCATTTAATTTTAAAAGCGCTCCCTAGCGTACGTTTCCCAACCTTGCGAACAGAATTCTTGCTTACGCGTTCTACCGTAACGCTCTGTTTTCAATCATCGCAGCGTGATGTTGCGGGTTTATTGCGTTGCTCGGTAGTTTGCGTCAGATAGTTTCCAGTTTCAGTGAAAGCAATTATTTGGGAAGGTTACGCAACTTTTCGGTCTGAGCCGTTTCCGTCACGGGACGTTTCGGCCTTGGTCGTTACGGTCTCGAGACATTTCGGTCAGGCTATGAAATCTTGCAGAAATCTTATATGTACACTTTTTAATGCAAACGTACTTAAATTAACGAAAGGTTTTATTTTAAAAAAACTACAAGCATGATCCAAGATCCAACAGTTAATCAGCATGAACATATGATTTTCGTTATCATCAGCAAGCAAATTAAATCATTATTGACATTTTCAATTAAATACTGTACAAATACTTCGAACTCATAATTACAGTTAAGATTTAATCGCAATCATGACTCCTCAAAAGGGTGTTGGTATAACACCAGCTATCGTGACATTTCGCCTGCCTATATAATCATTTAAATAAACAAATGCAATCAGTTGTTTATGTACAGAAATGTCGTGACCGAAATGTCCCCAGACCGAAACGGCCGTAACGAAAGGCCCAGGCCAAAACGGATCAGACCGAAACGGCCAGACCGAATCGGCCAGACCGAAAAGTTCTGTTCCGATTTGGGAACGACGTATTTTCCATTTTTTTACTTGCCGTAGCTTGTGTTTTAATTTTTCCATTTTGGTCTTGAATTTGATTGCTTTCTCTGCTCTTGCTTCAGCCTTTTAACTTTTCACCCGTAAGTATTGCTCGCAGATTTCAGGTTGAGGATGCGTGGTGTTACGTGAAATCGAAAAACGTTTCAAGCAGAGCTGTCAATAGCTGAACAGCTGTCAACATTACTGTTGTTTTGCGAGCGTCTTCACTGCATCAAAAGTGCAAGTCAAGTCTATACCGCGAAAGACTTTAAAAAATGTTAAAATTGCTAGTCCGTGCTGACACAAACAAATTCACTTTTGTTGCCATTCAGGAACCACGAAACGTGCGTTGTGAACACTCCCAAAGTATTATGGTAACGTTCTCCTGGATATGATTTAAAAGTTGTTTGTGCGTACGCTTATCCCGTTTTTTCTCGAGTAAAATTGTGCCATTTTTTGTTTTCACGATGTTTTCATCAAACAAACCCGACGATGTTTTCATCAAACGAACCCGACGATGTTTTCATAAAACACACCCCGGGCAGGCATTTCCTCTTAAATTATTTAAAATGCAAATGTTGAGCAGCAAAAAATCAGTACAACAAAACTGCGTCAACAATTCTTTGTAGGGAAAATAAAGACGGGTTTGCGATACAAGAAATTTGTTTTTAAAGTTTTGAATAAAAGCCCAGTTTTAAAGGATTGTCGTTCAAGCACAAGTTCCAAATGAGTTAACAGTCCAAAACTGAGGTATTTTTGAGTCCTACTGCTACTCACAGTTTTTGCAAACTTGTTTCTCTCAAAAAGACAGCAGTTGAATGATATTTTAAGAATCGATGATAGATTATCACTTTGGCTTTCTTTTAAAAAATACTGTGACAGTAAGCAATTTGGCGTTGACACAACGAGGTCTATTTGCTTTTTTTCAAATAGCGAAATCCGTCACTCCTGTCAATATTTACCCTCCATTAAAGCGTTTATCTTCGTGAAGCAATCCTGCTTATCTAGAACTTAAATCACCCACTGACTTTTGACTGCTTTGACAACCTGATTAAATATCTTTGCGTGAGCAGACACGATACCGCCGCATGAAAGTAACTACAGAAGTTTTCGACATGTACATTTCACGAACAGATCGCATTGTTTGTAATTTTTTACCGTATTTGATGGAAAACACAGCAAAAATTAGAAACAGGCAATGATTGTTTACAAAACAATGGAAAAAGTAAAGCGAATCGCTGTCAAATCTTTAAAGACAAAACAAGTGGGAAAGTTATTTCTTACAAACATATTTTGCCTGATTTTGTTTTATTGTCTGTAAGAAATAAATCGTCTTTCTTATTACGTTCAAAATTTTTGTTTTTGCCTGCAGATACCAGCAAAAGAACTGGTTGCAAAAGAGTCCCTGTTTTATACTGCATGACATTCACAAGAATGAGAGTGGTTGTCGAAAGATTGCGCGTTTTCTCGCCAAGGCTTTGACGCCTTCATTCGAAACAATTTGTGTAGTTGTGTGTTGGCTGCATCTTCGTCTAAAATTTTATTCTCCTACTTCAAATGTCCCACGCTTTTTGCATATCTTTCTTTCCTACACATTATGAAGCGCTTCTGCATGATGATTAGAAAATTCTACTGTGAAGAGTTCATTGCCTCAGCGCTTGTCTTTTTAGTAGACCATGTGCTCATGTACCAACGCCTCCTCGTTGTGTATGTGAGTAAATAGCGTTGAATGTTATCTTGCTAACCCATGTGATATAGACCTTCAGTTCAAGGTGAACACGTAAATGAATTAGTAAGTTGAGTATAGCAATTTACGGTGAGAAACCATGTTTGAATGCACAGAAGTTGTGAATGCACTGATCACCGCTGAACAGAGTTGAGTAACGAACATTACTTACAACTTTGTTTTGGACTAATGGCACCTGTGGTCCCTAATTGGTGGATGGAGCAACAAGTTCGTCATTGCATGCCTGTGCCTGTGGCATGAGTGACGCTAAATTTGAGAAATGACGGACACGAAAAATGACACGAAAGTAAGTTGTGGTCGTGTCTGCATCAAGCCAAGGACAAGATAACGCACTCGGCGAGCTACCGGTGCCAAGGCTTCTAAAGTTATTTATGCTCGGGCATTCGAGTGCAAGACTCAAGTGCGATTACAATTACATCAAAGAAAAAGAAAGGCAAACAGACAAAACCAATTCTCCTACATTGCGACAAAATTAAAACAAAACCGCGAAATTTTGTTGTGGTCCGTCCTGCATACCTTTCGTATGTTGGTACCGGCGGCAAACGGCAATTTTGCTACGGATCTAAGCCGAAATGGCAAGTCTGTGCTAGCAGCGATATAATCGAGTGTGTTCACATTCACAGTAATTTACATATAATCAGGCCCGTAACCAGCTTGGGACACCAGGATGGGCGAAGAGTTTTCCGAGAGGGGCAGCAATTTTTTGAACTAAGTCCAATATTTTTAAACTGTGTCCAACACATTTTTCCAGGAGGGGCGAAAAATTTTCTGGTGGGGGGCTTCGCCCCCCCCCTGGTTATGGGCCTGCATATAATGTTAAAGATCCTACCGCTGTTATAACAGTTTGCACTAAAACATACTATCTTCGATTGCAGGTTCCATACATCGCTTGCCACAAAATAGAACATAAACCCAGAAAGCAATTATTCTGGACACTTGAACGAACTGCGAAATAGTCCATTTGGCCAGATGAAAGTCTAACGTTTCAAGTAAATCAACGTGGTTACCATGATAAAAATTTTGCATGTAACTGGTACATGGTAAAATGGTTTATTCATGTATTTTTGTGACTCAAATCACGAAGTAACACGAATGCAATAAGAGGAAAAACAACATTGAAGAGCAGAAATTCATTTCATGTTGATGAAAATAAAACTCCAGGTTTAGCAAATTGATGTTTGTGTTCTAACATGTTTGAATCACAAAGGGTTGGCGAAAGACTATATGGGCCACGTTCTCAGCAACCTCTGTTGCTAGCACAAATAAATTTTTAATTGAGGACGTTTCACATGTAGCAAAATAAGTATCAAAATGCATCGAATCAACGTCAGGTAGAATAATGAAACAAAACAACAACAAAAAATAGGAGAAACGCGTGTTTATGTACGAGCGGGCGGGTTGAGCAACTGTTGGGGTGAAAGTTATAAGGAAAAAAGGGGCATCAAACAATATTACAGAAAAATGACAAAATAATACTACAGAAAATTGAGATGCTGCACATAGATCCAGAAACACGTAAATGTTTTTTGAGAACAATCAGATCTTCTGGAAGTTGACTTCAGCGAAGGGAAACAACAGTGAGTGAAAACTACTGACACTTTTACTTTTGAAATGGCAGTGGCTTCTAAATGTTACCAATTTTTCCGTCATCAAATGTAAACTCGTTTTGCCGAAACCGATAGTTCAGTATGGTTTGATGTAAATCTGTAGTTTTGACATGTCATTATTGATATATCAATTTTTACTCTGTTTCTGTATAATGCATTCTCTGCAAAAAAGAATAAACGCTCTTTACTCTGTCTCCAAAAAACATTTACCGTGGCATTGCAAATATCAGCCGGAAAACGTAAAACTAAATTTTTAACGGGCTATCTGGCCAATCCAACGTTAGGCAAATACTTCTGCAAGCGTTGAAGCCGTGGTTGTCGTCGTTGACGTAACGCCATTTGTTTACTTCACTACAACGACTATGAATTATCTTTGTGACCATAATAGACTGTGGATAACTTTCCATTAAAAACGATCACATGTATGAATTTGTTTTTGATTTCAAATTGACGGGATGGGATGGACAGCAAGGAGAAGTTCCTGGTGAACGCATATTTATATCGATTATTTACCAGCTATTTCCATTATTGGCAAAAGACTGCCTGATTTGACCAGTTTCTATCGTAGAAATTGATGTTACGTAACATTTAAGTGTTTATTCAGCAAACCACAAGCAGATCAAACTGAGAAGTGCCAGGACTACTAAGGTCAACAGTCTTGCTCTGTTATGTAACATCATGACTGATTTAAAACGCCTACGGTTTTCTTTCTGCACTTACTGTTGAAAAAACAAAGCGATTTAAGGACTGCTGGAACAACTTAGTCCAACTGCGAAAACTATTTTTTTCTGTAATTTAAATCTATATTTAAGAAAGGTTCTTTTCAAGATTTTGCGAATCTGGCACAACATTCATTGATTGACCTTTAACCTATTATTGTGATCAGTTGCCTCCCAGCGACAGTAACTTTATCCAAAGTTCAACCGTATGAAAAAGTATAGCTTCATTTTGCAAAGTATACTCCAAATCAGTGGTTGTATATGATCATGCCATCTTTAGTCTGGCCAGCACAGAAAGTTGTTAACTCAAGTTTTGAAAAATCTTTAAAAATAAAAATCGAAGTAGCGTACTAAAACTCACGAAAAATATTTATTATACCAGTGGTTTTCAACCTTTTTTGTACCGCGGCCCTTCATAGCAACCCACTATAAGCCAGTGACCTCAATCTAAAAATCGAATAAAGCAAATGTAGTGCATCTGTGTACAAAAAATATCTACTCGTGACCCCTCCAAAAATGGCTCACGACGCCAGGTTGAAAACCACTGCATTAGACCAAATCAAGTTCATAGAAACTCATGTTGCATGGGCTTTTTTATATCTTAGAAATCGGTAACATACGTAATCCACACAAAAAGCATCAGGAGGAAAATTAGAAATCGGTAACATAGGTAATCCACACTAAAAGCATCAGGAGGTGGACGTCGCTGCTCTAACTCCGCCTGTCCAGCACCAATGCGTTTCCAAACCAGATGTCTGGCGTATTCCCATTTATCTGGGGTCAGTTGGCGTAGTTTAACCCTAAATAACCTTTACGGCCCATAAACGCCTACTTTCACCAAATTTTACAGCTTTTTTTCTGTTTTTTTCACCCTCTGTCACAACAACATCGGGCAAGCGTTACAATCTATCCTACTCCGCATCTCTGAATGCCGCTGTAGCGGACCTTGCTTCGGTTCCTAGCCTGATTGAAACGCGGCTTGTAATATTATCGAACGCACCTCGTGCGCGGTGGTGTGATACGCTTTCTTAAGTCACATACACCGACTCGCGCGAAAAGCATGTATGTATGTAACGCATTCAACAAGGGTGAGAGTCAAATGCTTGAGAGTCAACATGTATGTATGAGAGCCAGCGCCATTAATTCTCAGTTTTCGGGACGCCTGTTTTGTGTTTTCCTGTTTGGGCTTATGGAAAAATAAAGATTATCAAGTGCACGCCGTCTCATCGTGGTTACCAGATCAGGTATCCTAGCCGCTGCTAATGGTCCCCAGACCGGGAATTGAACCCAGGCCGCCTGGGAGAGAGCCAGGAATCCTCAAGTCCCAGGTCAGGATCCGCTGCTGGAAGACGTAAGACGTGTGGGTATCACACGTGAAACAGGCAAGACGTTTCCTCACAAGTCCATGTGGACGTGCAATCTTAGTGCAGCACCATTGTGGCTGGTCTCTCAGTCAACAGAATGTTGGCTGCGTGCTGAGGAGGGTTTTGTGCTGCGTAAAGCATTCCAAACGCAACGCTAGAACTTTTATTAGCATCAGAAAATATTGCTATGAAATATCTATATTCAAACTCTTACCACAGAAATTTCGCTGTTGGGGTCACGTGGAAGTGGGAATGTCAACAACTCATTGACGAAAGAAAAAAAAACTATTTTTATAAGCGACAGAATAAAAACTAGTTTGCATGAGCGAATAGTTACCTGGCCGGATCAATACAAAGAATCGACAACTTTCTTGAGAACTGCACCCGGTTTGGTCTCTGTGGCTGTAAAGGAATGCCAACAACAGGCTGTATATACAATTGTTGTAATTGAGTCAGAGACATTGTCTGCGTTCAGTCTTATTTCCGACCAGATGCCAACTTTCACGGCGTATGCCTTTTGTTTATTAAAAAGCACGAGGACATTTCTCTACTGTTATTCACTACTTTAAATGGGGCATTTAGCAGGTGAATTTAATGTTATGTGTATTTCCTGCCATCAGCAAATATGATTTTTAATCAAGCCTTAACCTCACATCACGTCTCTGCGAGCACACCACGAACTAACGTGTTCTTTCTTGGTAATCCAAAATAAATTGCTATTACACAAAAGGGCTTTTTCTGTGTCATTACGTATGACCGGTTACCATAAGGGATTGTAAGTGGGCTACTGCGTAGGCAGGTTACAAATTGATCATATCCAGTTGTGTCCAACTTAAGTACACACACACGCACGCGAGCGCTCAGACAAAACAATAAAACAGTGCATTCAAGAGAATAACATGCGGGGATGCCGGTTAAAGTGGTGAGGGAGGATTTTTCAGACTGCTTTGCCAATTAAATGCTGCGAATGTTGATTTACCATGAGTGAAAAGCGCCCAAAGATTTTCAAGCAAAAACGTTGACATTGTTAAACAAGTAGAGATCGGTCTTCAGGTCACCAGCAATAGTCGCCAATGCAATCGCTGAAAACCCTTCTGTTTGGCCTCAACATTATACTGCGGCTGCCGATAGAATTGAAATCAGTATTTCAACATACAGTCGGTGTTTTCAAAGCTTATTAGGCTCTGTAAGCAGCAGTTGGGCCCAGAGGCGAGTTTTCATTTTCGGGGTCCTGGGATATTTTAAATTGGAAACCCTTCTGGAAGGTTTGTGGCGACTGATGTCATACAAATTAGCACTACACTTGCTCGCTACATTCACTGAACAAGTTGTTCCAATTTATAAACATATTAGTTTATTCTGAATTCCCTCGATGTCAGCAACAAAAACAGTAAGAATGAAACTAACGAAAAAGGCAGCGGTGAAGTTATCTGACCAGACTCACATTACATATTTATTGATGTCTCACTTGCCTCGTGCAATCTGAAAAATGGTTTCAGGCTTTTTTTACCACACATTATACTTAACAACAACCAGTTCTAAACGCCATAAAAAGAGAATGTTCGTCGTCGTCGTCATCACTTCAATCGTTCGCGCTCATTCTTCTATAGAGATCTTTTGTTAGCTGCATGGTAAAAAACGTGCGTGTAGCCAAAACAAAAATACAAATATATTGCTTACAGAAATGCTGGAAATTGTCCTTACTCCTAAAATTTTGGGGCCCACCGAAATCGGGGGCCCTAAGCTTAAGCCTTTTCAACCTAATGGTACATCCGCGCCTGGTCGGGCCAAATAAGGAATGCCAAGGTTAAGTCAGTGCCAGGTCACGAATGCCTGGTGTTACGAACTTGCGCGCGGCTTTAGCTCGCTTACCGCATAGTCCCTCTTGTGGCGTTTTTTTGTACTTGCTGGTTGGGAGCACTGGGTGTGGCGGAAACGCACGAGGTTTCGAGGAGGGAATTTAAAAAAGTTAGTTTATAGGGCTGGAGAAGGCATATTTTTTGGTAACGGTTTCCACCGTGTTTTGTTTGACTTTACTAAACGATTTCCCCGGTGCTTTGTCCTTTTGTGACGTCTGTGTTTTAGTCCGTGTGCTGTTTTGAGACAGCCAGTG
>Ga0210059_1003301_pt1 | contig 25720 bp, 16 predicted proteins | sample Ectturendosymbi2_FD_188042 | JGI IMG/M metagenome (GOLD analysis project Ga0210059, IMG submission 188042) | Ecteinascidia turbinata endosymbiont from Florida, USA - Sample 2 (SPAdes) (version 2) | ecosystem: Host-associated > Tunicates > Ascidians > Unclassified | place: Key West, Florida... | reverse complement strand
TTGTTGTGAAGGGAGTCCCTTCGGCAACAATTGCTTGATCGGATTAATGGCACCGCAGGTTTTCACAGTATCTGAGCAGTACGCTTTACACACTTAAAGTTAACTATGCGATTAACCGTTGTAAGTTTACAAATATATGGTACATTTCTATGCGAATAAGCGATTTATGCAAAGAACCGGTATGCGATTAACTGGACTATTTTCTTCACGTGTGAATGGCTTTGGTTTGGGATTCTAGAATCCTATGCGACAAAGCGATTTATGCCTTTAACCGATATGCGATTATCCGATTTCGTCTGTAGTAATTATTCCACAATATTCTCGAATTGCGGAGTCGAATTATACACGGGTAATACCTTTAATGATGCAATTTCTTGTCTTAAAATGTGTATCGACTTATACATGAGGTCAACTTATACACGAGTATATACGGTAATTTTCGGTTTTTAGACAGTAACTTTTGAACCAGAAATGCTAGAAAGCCAGTCAAAGGCTCAAAAGACTTGGATTCTAGACTAGTTTCCAATAAAAACTTGAGTCAAAAAAATCCATCTAGTGGTTAGGGCCCAGGGCCAGGTATCCCTAGCCAAAATGGCATAAAACCATCCAACTTATGACGTCATCCTCAAAAAACTAAAATCTAAAACTGTCCATTCTTTTCTTGTCAATCTAGATGACTTGCTGCATCTTTTGGACATTTCAACAATAAATAGTTATTGCATTCTACTCAACAACTACTGAACCCAAATTAATATGTTGCCAGCCACGCGCGCAAACAATTAGTCTGATGTGCTGGGAACAGGGTCCGGTTGCTCCGAGATTAAAAAATTAGTTGAATTCAAATTTTGGGGCAAAGTGCATAGCAATCCGAAAATAGTTCTTGTAAATTTTGGTCGCACAAACTTCAGTTTTGATAAAGTTTTGGCACTTTACAGAACTATTGCTCAACCCTGCTGAATAAGATAAGGTTTTGTAGCCTGCACGCATCTGTAGTTACAAAATGAAAGTACATAACTCTGAAGGTTTTCGTTAGAATTACTTCACATTTTCAGACATGATGGGCATAGGTATGAAGGTTATGTGGTAATTTTCTGTGCACAAATATGACTAAAAAAGTTTTCCTTATACACGTAACAACTGTCAGGACCTAAGTGTTTTGCAAAAAGTGTTGTAGCCTAAGCATAGCAAAATGTTGCTGGATAACAAACTGCATTACTAAAAAAGTTCTTGCTTGCGTATATTACCTAAAATTCAAGGATTATGCTGGTAGGTATGGAGAAAATTATTGTAAATTTTCATTGCAACAAAATTAGTAGAAAAAATGTTAGTGTGTGTTACAAAACAACTGTATGCACAAAAATTTTTTGAAAACGTCTTGTAGCCTAGCAAGATGGTTTGCTACCAAACTTCATAACTAAAAAAGTTTTTGGTCAATATGTATAAAATTTTCAGGATTGATGTGTCTAGGCCTGAAGAACATTTGTGGAAATTTTCATTGCAAACAAACAAGTGTGCAAAAAGTTATCGCATTGGTAATTATGTGTCAATCTGCACCCAGCGAATTCGATATGCATCATTCCGCACCCTGTGTGCATTTGAACATATGTGTCAATCAGCACCGAAGGTGTTAAATGATAATTAAGTATAGGTGCATTGATTAGTTATTACCCACTTTAGCCTATTGTGCAGTTTTCAGCAAGAAATGATTGTTTTTTTTGTACAGTATGAAATACATCGAGAAATACTCATATAGTCAGTCCAACTGAGATGATTATACAAATAAACCAAAGGAAGTGGCTATAGCTCTGCCGACAGTGACACAGTTTGAATAAAACGGTGAGTTTGTCACTCTAATGGCACCATCATGGTAGTTGAGCAGATAGGTCCACGTCTACTGAGCGAATGGTTTTCGGTTCTGCTCTCAACATAGCTCTTTTCATTTTGGTTGTGGTGGACGCACTTTTCATGGGAACTTTTTTTTTACTTTTTTTAAAAGTTTCCAAACTTTTGTGTTGAGATTTACAGTTTAGGTTCAGGGGTTTTAAGGCTTTAGGACAATGGTCTTCAACCTTTTCGTTCAATCACCCCCTACAGGAACTTTGCTTCAAAATCACCCCCTACTTATGATTTTAATGTTGGCAAAAATATTATTTCAATTTGAAAATATTTCAATGCTAATGAAGCAAAGGGACAGTTTAGTTAGCACAGAAAACAAACAGACAAAACGAATGCAATTGCACTTGTAAAGACAATGTTATTCATTTCAAAAAACAGTTGGGTCTAACCAGGGTTGTGGAGCTAGAGCCCAGAGCCAGAGCCAAAATATTTTGAATGGTGGAGCCAGAGCCTAAAATTTGAGTTCTCATTCAACATATTTTGTATAGCAAGCCAATTGTACAAATAATGCAATGGGTTTTAGTTTTGATGGACCAAATCGTTCATTCTAGAACCAAAGCGAAAAATTTTGGATACCTGGAGCTGGAGCCAGAGCCCGAAATTTCAGTTTCAGCTCCATAGTCTTGGTTCCAACTACTGTGAACCTTGCCCCTTGGCTTTTATCTGCAAGTTTTTGAAGCAGGTTGCAAATTGGTCAGCTTAAGTCGTATGACATTTCTACCAGTCTTGTTCATGTCAATAGAATTTTGTTACGCATGTGCAATACTTGGTTGAAACTTGCTCAGCAACATATTTCATGGGAAACTTCAGTAGTGATATTAGCTTAACTTTCCCCAAAACTTCCAGAAAACGCTCACTGCGCTTGATCGAAACGTCTAACCATCTGTGATAATAAAATATGTCATAGGCTTCATCATTGCTTTGGCAGTTGATGAAAAGTTCCTAGATGTGGAATTGCATTCGTTGGTTAACTAGCAAAACATTTTACCCAGTTACTTTCTACGCAATCCAACTTTTGGCATTATTTCTACAACAGAAAGACTTTTTAGCAGACCTCGAAATACAGGTAGCAGAAACGATTTTTGGAGTTTTCAGTTTAGCCAAGATGGGGGTGGTTGGACTTACTTGCTAGTACAAGCAGGGATGCAGTGCCAACAAAAAAGCTACAGGAACGCATCCAAAAAATAGCCATTTTGAAGCAGCTTCAAACTCATTTTAAAGCAAAACCTGAACAAGGTGTGGAAACAGCAGGTGTGGGAATGCTGTTCCCACGTGTTCCTGCCCCATTACACTCCTGAGTATAAGTTATCCTTTTCTTAGCCTACTGTACTGACAGACTGTGTCATTAGTCAGATGAACACAATAGCCTACAGCAATATCTATGAGCATAGTAAAACACTCAAACTGACTTAGAAACATGATAAGGATGTTTTACAATTACAACTAATTGTAATTATTTTTGCTAGCCATTAATTGCTACGTAAACCGTCGCATAACAATCATTTTTCACATATTTTTTAATAGAAGACACATCGTTCTACTATTTTACTCAAGTTACAAACCAAAGTTTATAAAACACATAACAGACTATAACTGTTTTGCTTACAAAACAATGTTTTGGCAATGCTCTACTGAAAACTATATGAAGTCTTGTTTCAAGGCCATGGATTTGTGTTAGTTCACAAGGAGAAATAAGTAGGCTAAGCTTAATCACAACTTTTTATTAATATTCTTAATCACAGCGAAAGTCGATGTGATGATTCAGTGATAGCAATGTTATGATTGTTGGACCATTTTTAGTATCTTAAAATGAACTGACATTTTTTCATCATTAAAAAATGGAGTTGGGACAATTGGGTATTTTCTGATTGCTATATCACTGTTGGTTGCTTTCAACCAATATAAATATAATAAAACAAATCAATGCATGCCATTGTATGTATATGAACTTAACCAATATGAGTATCATAAAACAATATAATCCATACTACTGTATACGAGAAAAGTGCAAAATTCCACGCGTGTTGATATGCCTAGAGACTTTGCAAATGTTATTGCTTGATGTTGCTTTTTTGATACTGCTCATATAACAACTAGGTCAGCTACCGTATTTATGAGTATAAGTCAGATTTTTTATACTAAACATTCACCCAAAAGTCAGCTGCAACTTATACACGAGGTGCGACATGCGCATGCATGTTGTTACTATGCACATGTTATCTAGATAGCGCTTTGCGCTGTCATATGTGTGCATGCATGCACATGTACGCTGCTTCTGTGCGTGTGTTATCTAGATGACGCTTTGCACCTTCATGCGTGTGCATGCATGCACATGTACGCTGCTACTGTGCACGTGTTATCTAGACGGCGCTTGCACCTTCTGTGAATGCAGTGACTTTGATGGTTTCGAAGTTTTAATTATGGGATTATGATGATTAAATGTTGTTTAAAAAAATTTGTACCATTTGATCAGAGCAAATATGGAGGTGCGACTTATGCTCGAATAAATACGGTGTATCCAACCCGTGGGCTGAATCAATGTGGCCCACCAGCCCAGTCGACGGTTGTTTATCTCTCAACCAGTGGTGTTTATCTCTCAACCAGCAACACTCTCCGTGGCCTTGAATGGTTAGTGCAGTCATATGTTATACAGGTCAATGCTAGTTTGATTGTTACATTATCAGTCTTATATCTTATGTTGTATAACATTTTTCACAAAATATAGAGTCGAAAGTGCATTAAACGAATTGGTTCTAAAGTGGCAAATATAATTTTTATTTTTGGAATAAATTCAGAAATTTAGTACATCCTAACCTGCAGAAATCACCTAATTGGAAACTGAAATCACTTCCTTAATGCATAAAATCACCCCCTTGGGGACGATTTCACCCACGTTGATCTTGAGTATCACTGGTTTAAGATTTAGGTTAGGGTTTGGGTTCAGAGTTTAGTATATTTCTACCAAGCGCAGTACAGTCTACTGCACAATCGTCATGCGTTACCGTCACGCTACAGCCAGTGAATGAATAAGTTTTCAAAAATGAATGTCCACTGGCAAACCTATAACCACTGCCTAAACAAAAAGTGCCATCCATAAAATAACATCCAAGGTCAAAGCAGTACCTCAAAGGTTCATAAAAAAACACAAAACATTAGATGCAAACATAAAGAATTAGAAAGCAAGCAATACCCCAAAATCAAGAATAGCAAATGAAGCAAACCATGGCAAAAATGAACGAAATTAATCCCATGACATTTCAATTGAACAACTTGTTTTTTATTACGATTAGCATCAATACCACTCAGCCAAAAATACTTCCTTGAAATAAAACTTACCAAATTTAACTGATCATCCTTAATGGAAGCCTTTCCATTTGGCTTAGTTTTATGTTTCATATCAATTTTTTCCTCTTTCAACTTTTCTCCGTCAGGCTTTAATTTCATTGTTTAAGTCCACCACGTGACAAGAATAATCTTATCAAATGAAGGTGAGATCTGATGTAGAAAGAAGGGATTCCAAAAACCAGATTAGAGGTGGGTGGGACAAAACGGTGAAAACCAGTATGGATACAGGTACTGGTAGCACGTATTTTAAGTAACTTTCTTCTTTCTGTTCAGGGAGGAAGTTTAAGACTCAACACATCAACCAAGTGCACGAAACTTTGATACCACTTCCATCCAGACTTACGAAAGAGATGCAACTCAGCACTAGTGCAGCACTCTTTTACCTCAAACAAGCATACAGTAGTGTTGTCATGAGTTGTATTCAATTTATCGAGTGGGCTACAGTAGGAAGGCACCGACCGTAGTCTCAGTCTGCGGCGGGCCCACACAAAACTTCAAGCCAATTGAATTCGTAGGCTAGCCTACACCGGATTCCAGAGCAAGCCTACAAAATCAAGGAGAGCAACATTACGCAGTAAAAAGTACTCTCAAACTCACACCACGTTAAAAGATACCAAAACAAAAATTTTCCTTTCAGATCCACTGTGAAGAACAGCTGCCGAATAACCTCGCCCAGGTTCTGTTACCCCATTCGTACGTTAACGTCATTTGTAAACCAAGAAGAAATACTTCAACAAGCCAGTGTTTCTCATAAAAAGAAACACATCAATTATTTTCGTCTTTGAAAAAATCCAGATTGCAGTGGGCGAAAAGGATTTACCCTTCAAAAAGAAACATAATCCTCCTACCAGATTTCAAGAAATGTGGTTTAAAAATCATATCAAACCAGTCACACTGCATCAAAACCATTTTCCTTACGCAAAACAACGAAGAAGTGTCGAGTAAAGGTGAAATACTGTATTTCCGGCAAGAACTGAGATTTTGGACAGTGATGGAGTCTAGAGACTTGGTCTCAGTCTCGAGACGTGCCTCGAGAGCCGTTTTTTCGAGTCTCGAATGTCTCCGGTTTCGTCTCGGTCTTGGTCTCGAAGGATTTCGGTCTCGGTGTCGAGCTCTTAGTCTCGAGACCTTGCATGAGTTATATTTTTATTAAATCTTGCAAGAAGCAGCTCCTTCAAAACATATTTATAAAGCAGTAGTTCAAAATTCAGCCGTTCAAAGTGGTCAGTAGCTAAGCTTTCTTTGTTGTTATGCTACTATAGAGAAAACAATTTGCCCTTGCCCTCTACCCTGTTTAAAATTTGTACTGAATTCAATAAAAACAATGTGAGTACCAATGAAACTGCAGCGCATACTTTCTGCAATGCTTGCAACGAGACGATACGAGGACAAAGGACTATCTTTCAACTGGTTTTGCAAGCAGTTTTGTTATAAAAACCCATATTCAAAAGAAGTGGAAGAGTGTCAACAAGTTTCTTTTTTGAGAAGCTAAATAAAACGAGGTATTTCCTTCGAAGTTCTTTTCAAAGCAGTCTGTTAAAACTAGGGATGTGGAAGCGGAAGCTGGAAGCGGAAGCGATGGAAGCGGTCCTTTTTCTGTGGAAGCGGAAGCAGAAGCGCGAAAATTCTACCGCTTCCGCTTCCACATAGGTTATTTGACTTGAAAATTAACTTGGCGAAAACGTTTTGTCTATTTTCTAATGTGGATTAAACGGTGAAGTTGCACTATAAGTCGGGATGAACGTTCGATATCAGTAGCGCGAGAGAACGAGATAAAGCATAACTAACATCCATGGCGTTCTTTATAGAAGGCAAGTCATCGTGCAGCTTACCGATTTTATCGGAGGCTGACTTTACAAACCTGACTGCTGTCTCCTAAAATGGCAACAGTTTGAAGGTGCAGCAATCTCCCGGTTATGTTCGCAACTTGAATCTGAGCTGTTTGTGCGAACTTATGTGGCAGGAGCGAACTTAGCAGTTGTGCTTTTGACTGCCTTAGCAAACAGGTGCTGATCATTAGGGCTAATGTTTGGAGACTGATTGATGCTTTGACTGAAGCTGGCTATTCTTTTCAGCAAGGCATATAGTCAGGGTTTTTAAAAGTGTTTTAGGAACCCGATTCGGGTCCATAGAATTGAAAATCGGGTCCCTAGAATCAGAGAAAATTATCATCGGGTCCCTAAAATCAGAGGAAATCGGGCCCCTAGAATCAGAGAAATCGGGTGCCTACAGGTCCATACCGGGTGCCTAACATTTTCCTTAAAAAATACCCTGATATCGTATAGTATTGTTGCGTTCGTCTTCGCTCCTCAACATGAAACGTCTTGTGACTCTTAAATACTAACAAAGGAAGACTTCAAAAGCAAGTTCAGAAAACAACTTGGAAGTTTAGTGCTAATGTCATTGAACAGCACAGACAAAGAAGTATTAGAATATCAATGTTAAAAGTCGCATCACCGAATGGACTGAATTCCAGGAGAATGAAGTTGGAACAAAGTAACAACTAAAGACACTTGGTTTACAAGGACGTTGTATTGTGTATTTATTCAAACCATCGTATATGTATACTCCACATGTATTGTAAATCGCACCTAGGACGAGAGTGGCCCGTAATATTATAGAAACCATTTACACAACACCCGACCTAAAACAATAAGTAACATTTCCGATTCGAACGGATAAAAGCTAGTACAAAATATTCCCACGGTCAAAATACCGTCATTACGAGCCGCGGGAAAAACGACCTCGAATTCCGGCGAACAGCTAGACGCGAATACCAATCATTATTGCGGACGCCGACGAAACGTAACTTCGTATCACGCCATGCGAAGTTTAATTTTCGACCAATGAAAATACGCGAGAAAATTTATATATACCTGTGCCTTTGCCAGGCTTACCCAGATGAGAAGTTTGTATCCCAAGCTCAACAATAAAACCAGTAGTGGGTATCCCAAATGGCTTAGGTAGAATATCCAGCAGTGGGCATACCAAGCTGGCTCATTGGGCAGACCAATGGACTATGTTACCCCGAAAGAAATTTATGGCTTAGTGGCTATGATGCTGCTGTTAATTCGGGTTACTCTCTTCCTCCATGAAAGAATAAGATTCGCGCTAACCCTTGTTACTTATAATAAATCTCTGTGTGTATATCAATACACCATGTTATTTTAAACCCTTGTTGTTTGTATTAAAAGATAAATGTCGCAGTGCTTAACGTTGCATTAATAAAACCATGAATGAATACTATTCTATTGTGATAAACTGAGCGGGTCGAGCGAAACGGGCGGGTCTAAGTTTCTTAATTGTTAACTTGGGCGTGCCTTGGGCACTCCGGCCAAATTCACCAGTGCTCGTGCGGAGTTGTCCTAAATGTGTTGTGGTCTTCTTTAGGAGAACACTGCAACAGTATTCACATACATCATGCTATTCACTTCACAAACAATAAGTGTTGCCAACCTTGCGGTTTTCCCGCGAATTTGGGCTTGTTTTTTGTGGAGTTGCGTTTTTTTTAAAGACTTGCGGGTTGCTTGTTTTTGGGCTTGTTTCAATTGATATTTGCTTGTTTTTGGGCTTGTTTTTCGCAGATTTCTCTTTTGCGGATTACTTTTTCTGTATTTTATGGCACTTTTGCGGTTTCAATTTACTGCTTACGGCATATTAGGCGTGTTTTATGAAAATTTGCTCATTTTGAGCTTGTTTTTTTGGATTTGCCTCCCTACTTTTTTATTTAATTTTCTTTCTGATTTTTCGTTTTCTTGAATTTTCCTGCCAACGCATGTTGGGCTTGTTTTACGGTTTAATTACCGATTTTCGGCTTAATTGTTTTTCAAATTTACTTGCTTGTTTTTGCAGAATAACCTGGCACCACTGCAAGCAATGTGAGGCAAAGCCAAGCGTTTAATTGAGTCATTTTGAGTCAAATCATCCAACTGATCCAAGTCAAAGAAACATCGCACGACAGTACGGAGTGAGGCTGCTGTAGGAAAATCTGTGCGAAGCGGGAAGTTATGTGCAACTGCAAACGGTATTTGCCCTAATGTCTGAAGACACACACACAAAAATTAGTGCATCTGTCCGCAGATTAACAGAGCTGGATAGTAAGGTATTTCTTTGGATTGGCAACATGCATCGAGCAATCTGCCCCTTCCACCTCCATTAACCATTTTGAAAGCAAACGAATTTGCTGAACAATTGTATCAAATCGTGAACTTCAGCAACACAGTGTTTCGTGTTTAACATTTTTTCTGACCAGTTTGCTGTGAATACCAATCAATTGCTGAAAAAGTTGAATCTAGATTTTTTCATAACTTTGTGCGAACTTAACTGGGATGCGAACTTAAACGGGTGCGAACTTAACTTAGATATTACTGTACATATGTGTTTGCCAACCCAGTCTAAAAAGCTTTTAGCATATTCGTAAAGATGTAAAAAGTTTGTCCAAAACCTTGCGTTCTAGAATTTTGCTCAAAGCATTATGACGTAATAATGTATGACAATGAATGCGCTTTGATGAAACCTTAAACCAGTGGCTCTCAAAGTGGTCGATATCGACCCCAAGGGGTCAATTGGACCATACAGGGGTCGATAAATAGTTATGGGGTCGAATGTGGGTCACTGAATGGCCCTAAGTTCCAAGCATATTTTCGGATTGTGTACTATTTTATCATGCATTTCAAGTAAAAAGCACTCAAATTTATTTTTACACATAGCCTACTTTCCTTGTATTAGTAACTGTTGAGCTATGCCACAGGGTCTACAGAAAATTGTATACTTTAATTGGGTGTCAACGTGCACAAAAGTTTGAGAACCACTACCTTATTGCCCAAAATTGAAACAATTTGAATTTTTGGGTTCTGTCGTGATATGTTATTCGAGATGTTGTCCTGAAACTGGTTTGAGTTTGTTTTTCGTGAAATTCATTTTTTAAAGTCTTTTTTTGGCCATATGATATATCATACGCTGGGCATAGAGTGTGTCAGCAGCTAATGTGGCCTATATGTTGAATCGTCATTTCAATGATAAGCACAGGCGCAACTTCCAGTTTTAACATATTTTATTGACAAATGAAAAGCCTACCCTGTAAGGACAGCAAAGCCACTATATTGCCTTTGACTTTGTCCAGTCATAACTTGCCGACCGGTGGAGCTAGAGAGCTGCTCAAACTCTCTAAAGAAGCAAAACATCTTCTGGGATCGTTTTTTAAAAATCCGGCACTTTTGTGTTCAAACATTTTTCGGTGTAACGTCACAACTGGAGAGGTTTGGAAATTTTTGATGACGTAATTGGACTCGAGAAGAAGATGAAGTGGCAATTTAAATGTTTTCCTTTAAAATATACTAAGTGAATATGCACATTTTATAGCCTCTGAATGGCCATCTGGCGTAGTAGTTGGCAAGTTATGGCCAAAACATCAGTGATTAATTAATTAATTCCGTAGGGTGTCACTGTTGTTGCATTTGCCTCATGCACCAAACAATCTTTGAGTATCTCTGCATTTTTGTCCACCTTACTGTATTCGTTTGATCTTACAACGTAAAGAAATCCTTTGTTCGTTTGGGGACGAACATCTCATTTTGCTCCAACATTAACTCTTGCTGGGAAAGAAACAGTCTGACTTGCGAAAAGCAATAGTGAAACCCTTCAATCAACACATTCGCACAATACCCACAGATTTGCGAACCTAAACAATGGCCAAAACCAAGTGCTTGATTGGGATCAAATAAAGTACAGTCCTGTCAACTTATCACAAAGATCAACATTTCCCATCTGATGTTTGGTTGAATGACACCACCAACACTTTTTTCTCTTTTCGTTTCCAGTGATTGCACTTCCCGCATTCAAACAACTCATAAAACTTGTGGGATTAGTTATCACTGTGACTTCGTTCTTGTTACTCAACCTCACCAAACTAATTTTTCGTATTTTCAACCGAGCAGCAAGGACCTCTTTCAGACTAGGTTTAGTAAATCAGTAACCTGCAATTATGGGGTTGGTCTGCTAGTAATATGGTAGTTCCATAGAGTGTTCACATCATACAGCGTGTGCTGCTATAAGACACTGTCTTCCAGACCATTAATTTATAGCCTAACTATAGCACACATTAGCTGTCCACAAAGTGTTCCAAACTTCTTTCGAGGGTCACAAAAGCTATTGCACAGCAGCCTGAGGTCCAGACATCTTACGTAATGTGATTGAATTGTTTTGGTATATGTTGAATTCCACCAAATCAACAAGTTTTTCATAAATATATTATTTTTTCATTAGTGACAAAATGTCTTCGCAAGCGACAAAATGGCTTCGTGGGCCAGATCTGGCCCGAGTCCCGTAGTATGGAAACCCTGGTGTAACAAAAAATTATTATGAAACTTCGAATAAATTGGTGTCTGGTCTAGAATATTCCATCCAGCACATTTACCTTGGACATCATTGTCAAAAGTAAGGTGAAGTGATCTATAGACACCCTTCTCCTAACTCACAAGCTTTTCAGCTTGCATTCACTAATCTACTTGAAATTATGCACTCTGAAAAGAGTAATTACATAATTGGAGGCGATATAAATTTCAATTTTCTGAAGTACCAAATTGCCACACACATTGCTGATTATGTTAACACTATTCTGAGTCTTGGCTGCATATCTCTTATAGACAAACCCACCAGATTTTCTTCTACCCATCAACCCTCCCTACTTGATCATATATACACAAATATAATTGATGACAACACCACCACTGGAATTGCACTCTTTGACATCTCTGACCATCTCCCCACTTTTGCAAACTTTAATTCCCATCCCAAATGTGCCAAAAAATGCAGACCAAAAATTTGCTGTTTAAAAAATTTTGACTTGCCATCTTTTCTGGAGGATCTTAACACTGCTCTTTTTGAACTTGACTTTCACAACCAAAACAACAGTGATATCAACATCACTTGTAACAATTTTATTCTTATGTTTAACAACATTCTTGACCAACATGCTCCCCTTAGGTTGCTCACAGAAAAGAAACTCGTTCCTTCCACAAACCTTGGTTGACCAAAGGTTTGCTAACATCTGTCCCTGAAAAGAATGCCTTGTATAAAAAAATGTTATCAACAAACAACCCATCAATTTCAGCCAAGTACAAATTTTACAGAAATAAAATAACTCACCTCAAAGAACCCCTAAAACAAAACTACTATAGATCAAAATTTGAAAACTGTAGAAATGATGCCAAAAACACCTGGAAAGTTTCAATGAAATTATTTCTACAAAAACAAAAAAAGCAAAATAGGTGCAGAAACCTACAATACTGACCTTAATAATCAAAACCATTGTGAAGAACTAAATATAAATTTTTCCAAAATTGGGAAAAATATATCCTCCAAAATTGACCCTCCCCCTGCAACTTTTAATGACTTTCTTATTGAGTCTTTCCCCAATTTGTGTACATTCCCACCAACCAGTGCTGATGAAATCAGACAAACAATTGCATCGCTAAAGTGCAAAACAACATCTAACTCCTATGACATCCCAGCAAAGTTTTTAAAAATTTCTGCCAGTAGTTTATCCTCGTGGTTATCTGAATTTTTTTAATAAATGTATGGCAAAAGGTGAATTTCCCAATCTTCTAAAAATTGCACAAATTACACCCATTCCTAAAATAACTTCTCCCAAATCCCTCAACGATTATAGGCCAATATTCATACTTCCAACTCTCTCCAAAGTTTTTGAAAAAGTAATTTACAACAGATTGTACTCTTTTGTCACCAGTAATTGTATAGTGAGCCTACAACAATATGGCTTCCGTACCAATCACTCTACTGAATTAGCAATTGCTGCCATCTATGATGACATGATTTGTAATAAAGCTAACAATTTAATAACTTGTACTCTGTTTCTACACCTAAGCAAAGCCTTTGACTGTGTTGATCATAAAATATTACTTAAAAAATTGTTTTACTATGGAATAAAAGGAACACCCCTAAAACTACTTGCTTCTTACATTGACAACAGGTTTCAGTGTACTAAATACGAGATACTAAATCTTCTTTTTTAATGTAACATGTGGCGAGCCCCAGGGATCTGTTGTTGGGCCTTTACTATTCCTTATACATATATAAGTGACATTGTGAAAGCCTCCAACTTTAATATTGTTTTATATGCTGATGATATCAATCTGCAGATTTCCGGGAAAAACCACGAAATATTAGAAAAAACAGTTAACCATGAGCTCAAAAAAATCGATCATTGGGTTCGTGCTAACAAACTATGTATCAATTATTCCAAAAGCAATTTCATGCTCATGAACAACTATAAAAATATCAATTTTTCAGTGTCAATTAATCATCACCCTATATCAAAACAAAGCAGCTTAAAATATCTTGGCGTTATACTTGATGATAAACCTAATTGGAAGCCTCAAATTGAAAAGTTGGTAACACAGCTGTCCAAATCATGAGGGATGTTGTTCAAATTACTACACTATACCAACATTTCAGTGCTCGAATCTGTTTACTTTGCTCTTTTCCATTCCTATTTAACGTATTCATTACTTAACTGGGGAAGGGCCAACAAGACGACTTTACTCCCTTTAATTGGATTGCAAAATAAAGCTGTGAGAGCACTTGAATATAAAAAACTAAAACAACTGTACTCTATTCCAAGCACAAAATTTTAGAAATACCTGATTTATTTCAACTTTCAGTTGCCAAATCCATGTACTCCTTTCATAATGGTGTATTACCGAATCACTTTGCTGAGATTGCATCAGTCCACAAATATCAAACAAGACTTGCTTCTCTGCAAAAATATTATTTATCCAGAATGAAAACAACTCTGGGTCAGCTTTCTTTGAAGTATATTGGTCCGAAAATTTGGTCTAACATTCCGGAAAAATTGAAATCGTCTTCACCTTATTGATTTGGCAAAAAATATAAAAAAGTCCTGCTATCTTGCCAGACTTCCTGTTGATCTTCGTTTTATATGCTTGTCACATTCTGTAATATTGCGCTGATGCCACTATTTTCCCTCCTATCTATCTCTATAGTTACTCACCCCACCCCCTGTACATAGGCATGCTTTTCCCCACTGTTTTTGTTGTTGTTTTTCCGCTTATTTTACCTGACGTTGATTTGACGCTTTTTATTACTTCTTGTAAAACGTCTTCAATTAAAATTTGGTTTGTGCTAGCAGCAGGGCTGGCTGAGAACTTGACCCAGGTGGTCTTTCACCAACCCTTTGTGATTCAACATGTTAGAACACGATTACTAAGCTGCGAAACGTGAAATTTCTTATTTTTTGTGTTTTTTCATCACTATATAATCAATTAATGATCTTTGATGTTATTGTATTTCCACTTGCTGCTGCGTGTTATTTCGTGATTTGAGTCACAAAAATGCATGATTAAACCATACCATACCATGAAAGACAGAGGAGAGGAAAATTGGATAATAAAACTGTGTCCTTAGCCCTTTCAACACTACTGGTTTTGCAAGGCAAGGTATTATCGTGCAGACTATTCTTGACCAGAGTCAATGGTTCTAACCCACTACAGCTTTAACTCAACACCTTTTGATTATCACTCTTAAAATTTGTTTTGAAAAAGTACATTTTTGGAAACCCTATTCTAACCTCTAATTGTCTCACGAGACACTCGATACTGCCCAACGTATGATATTTCATACACTGGGTGTAATCAGTGTTTCCCAATTGAAAATATGAAAGGTTAGGTGAAAACCTTGTGTAGTAGGAGGATGCTTATTATGCTAGCAAACATAATCGAAGGCCAAATCATGCATTAAAGATGTGTCCTGGGTATGAAACCTCACCAGGCAGTACCTACCCCTAAAATTGTAATTTTTTGAAACCTACGTATTTTATTGTTAAAATTTTACCAACTTATTGTCACTCCAAAAACTCCAGTTTTTCATGGATTATAAACTGCGTCTAGGTAGTAACATATCAACCACAAAAAATAGTGAAACATTTTTAGTTTTCCTTTTTTGTGGATTTTAAGAAGACCGCTTTTGCGTATGAACAATCATACGCTGGGCATTAATGGGTTACGGTACGCTATGCAATTTAGCTTGATATTTGTTAGGCTAAGGTCAGGTTGTTGCAAATGCTGTTTGTATTGATATGTGTTGAAGACAGTTTTCTAGGTTGTGTTTTGTAAGAGCAGAGTAGCAGTACCGTGCTGACAGATACAAACTTATGCAACCATTTTAACTAGTAATGTGCGCTTGTAAATCGTAAGCTGCTGGCTTTGATAGTCATGCTTGTCAGCAAGTTCATAGATGAGATAGAGTCCAGGCTCTGCTAGACTCCATGCTCTGATAGAGTCCAGGCTCTGTTGGAAGCGGAAGCGATAGGTGTGGAAGCGGTTGACGAAATAGCCCCTTCCACATCCCTTGTTAAAACACGCTGGTCAGTTTTTTTTGTTCTGCGTAATGCCGATTTTGTAAAGTTCAGAAATGCCTCGGAACCCTCTTGAGAAAAGTTTTGCTCATACGAGTTCTATACAGAGAGCAAGTGACGCATCATGGCTGATCAGGTACTCTGACGTGCTGCAGGCTTTACGGCCTTTCTGCGTTTTCTAACCAGCATATGGTGTTGCGAACCTGGAAGTGAGGGAGCGAAAACGGAAATTCGGAACAGTTATGAAAAATCAGTTCGTAAAGAAATAGAAATTACAAAAAATTTTAAAATAAAAAAACTTGACAATAAAAAATAGCAAATCAAAGAAATATGTATATAGCCACAAAATCAGCAGGAAGGCGCTTCACCAGTTCACTACTAGTAAGATACAACGCTAATCTCGACCTTCGCTCATTCTGCTACACTGCAGAGATGTCAAACTCATTTTCACTGAGGGCCATATCAGCATTACGTTTGCCCTCAAAGGGCAGTTGTAACTGTTAAGACATTGAAAATCTGGTTTTTGTCTGCATGATAGCAATAACCTGCAAACATACTGAAAACATTGCTGCACATTCAAACTACTATGTGTAAGTATCTAAATAATGTTTATTTTATTTTATCGCAGAATCGTGGTCCATATCACAAGCACAATCGTCTAATACAAGAGTACAAAAACACGTAGCCATAGCGAATAGCACAATACAGAATATGCGTTAGCACACAATCAGCACTGAGAGGAGCAAAACACTTCAGCAACGCCCCAACTACAATGCCTTTTACTCATCATCATACAAGGATTCGGCAGTGGGAGAGAAATGAAAGCATTCGAACATCAAATTCTGGGTTAAACAGCTAAGAGAAAAAAGTAAAGAACAAAATAAATCGGATGGGGGTGCACATTGGCGTACAGAAGCATGCAAATTGTTTCGATCAAGTTTTCGTAGGTTCAAGTTTTCTTCCACAATCAATTACGTTAATGCATAACCAGCATCGCTGTGACGTAATGATTGTTATGTTGCAGTGAAAGGAGCCTGAAAACTGAATAACTTTTTAAAGAGAGACGTTTAGTCAGCAAGATGACTAAAATAGGGAAGTTATAACATGGCAAAAACCACCTCTCGTCTTTATAAACAGGTATAAACCACTACTTTTCGAAAAAAGCTAAGTAGGCTGAGGCTTAAAATTTAAGCTTCGCGGGCAACATAACAAGAAGTGGCGGGCCATTGGCCCACGGGCCACCAGTTTGACACATGTGTGCTACAGCATGCTGCAGCCCAACAATGCCTGTCGAAAGCATCTAATACTTTCACTCTAACAAAGAAAGAAAAATCTTCAATACGAATGGTTAGCCTACCTGCAAAACATCTGCCGCAGTTGTAAAAAAACTGACAAGTATGACAAAAAAGCATACCGAAGTTTCTTCAGGGATTTATTAGCCCTGCGCACTTTGTGGTTGCCACGGAAATCCACAGTCCCAACTGTTTCGCAAGTAGGTCTAATGATAAAAAATAAACCTTTCCCGCTGAACCACAGCCTGGCATGTGCCAACTGTTTTATTTATGTAGCCATACATGCATAGGCTACGTAAAGAAGGCAGACAAAATAGAAAAAGTAGCGATGAGAAGGGTGGCGAACAAGCACAGAAAGCAAACCCATAATCGAGAATTAAAAACAAGACCCTTTTCAGTTTGTGAGTATTTGATTGTGATGTTGAAGGTACTTTATTATTCTTTATAGTTATAAGCATGATACATGATTTTATTTCATTTTATATTGTTGTAAGCAAATGTGAGAAGTGGAAAGCGGAAGCATTTGTGTGGTCGGCCCCGGGCGACAGTTAGCACCGCCATGAGCGCAATTTTGTTGTAAAATATGAGGGGGACAGCTTGGTGTAAAACCAATATAGTCATCGGGTCGATGCAGAAGTGACGTTTTATATATACAGATGCCCAATCTTATTTGTAGAGATGTTTTGAGAGCAACACTAATCAGCTACCAAAGTCAAGTAGTTGGGTTTTTTGTTGTTGCAATTTCGCTGAAATTTTATTTGCCTCCGTGTGTTAAGTTACAAATTACATGATGTTTTTTGCAAATGGCCATCGCCAGTGCTAACATGCAGACATGGGCGTCTGCAGAAAATTTTACACGGGGGGGAAACATCGGTATTTTCCCTATCCTGTTTAGGATGTTATGACGATGCAATGCAAATGGATGTTCACAAAACACGTTGCCCTTTCTTCTCCACAAAGAAAATGGCCCATGTTACGGCAACAGTCAAAAATGCTTCGTTCGCGTCAATAGCCAGGTACACTACGATAATTTACACAATAGGCTATCTGTAGATTTTCAAAGCAGGGCACTTCTTTTCAAAGAAGCACTGCCATGGTGTTTAATGAAACCACAAGTTGTGACTTTATTTTACGTAACAAGACTCGTCATCGCTACTTAGAAACAAGAGCTGCAAATGTCTGGGAACTCACTCAGAAGTCAGAACCAAAACTTAACGATTGATATGTATTCCTTCAAGCCTGCATAGACGTATTCTGACAAGCTATATACTGTGTAAAAAGAAGAATGCATAAGCGTACTGCTCAGGAAACCTCTAAATCAGTGGGGTGTGGAACCTGTTTGCTATCACGGGCCGCATAAATTGTTGTTATCTCTGGCGGGCCGCAAATAACATCTTATTTTATCCTGAAATTCTACCTTTATCTAATTATGAAGGATAGAGTTTGAAGTATTGTAGGCTATTACGTCTTCATAGAGGCTTCTTATGACATACAATCTAAGTATACGCTTATCTTGGAGATTCGCTTTGACGCGATTTTGTATTCTAAATTCGGTAACGAAAATTCTGATGCGGGTCATATTAAAATGTTCACGCGGGCCGCAGGTTCCCACACCTGCTCTAAAATAACGCGAAACGATTCGGGAAACGATGGGTGCAATGCAACCCAAAATTTGATTACGTTTTCCTGGGACGTGTGACATCCCATCTGTTATTTCCGGACCAAACTATTTTTGACCTCCCGACGTCTATTTTTAATCACTTTCATAACAAAATCGTACCTGCGCAGCGAAACATAGCATACAAATTTTATACAGTGTACCCCTAAACAACTGCTTTTACAGAGGTGAATTTATGTTTATGCGTAGAAAACGCCATCTGCGGTTCAGATTCGTTTTTCTTGATATCAAGTCATAGTGTAGGAATATACCATTCATCTATAAGGTTTCCAAGGTCATATTTGGTCCAAAACGTTTTGCACTTAGAATCACATTGAAATGTTGAGGTAGTAGGGTGCACAATATTTGCTACACACATCTGGTAAGCCTGGGTAGTAGAGTGCCGCAATTTTCTATATATAGCAGGGGTTCCCAAACTTTCTCTGGCCATGTACCCCTTCAGCATTTCGGCAGATGAGCATGTACCCCTGAACATGGGCGCCGGAAGGATTTTTTTTCAGGCAAGGGCCAAAAGTGGATTTTCCAGGGCAGTGGTGTAGGAGGCGGGGGTGCAGGGGGTGAAAGCGCACCTCCAAAGTTTTGATTTGTTGCAATCCGGTCAAAATCTCTGAAAATCTGAGCAAAAATGGCGCCCAACGTTGTTTGACTTCAAAAAATGGTGCCCAACGTTTGCAGAAAAACACATGAATCCTTTTTTTGGAGGTCACACCAAAAATTGCTGTTTATGGGAGAAAATTTGTTGGCAAAAGTCACACAAAACTTTTTTGGCAAGTTTGGGGGACTTCGGGCAAAAATCCTTCGCACGCCCAAAAATTTGCCTGCTCCTACACTTATGTCCAAGTGTTGGCCAAAAATAGTTTTGCAGAGTGGGTCAAAAGTGGCAAAATTGCATTTTCACCACTCGAAAGTAAGAAAACAACTTTTTTTGCAAAAAAATTGATGGAAAAATGTCACATATCAAAATCCTGAGGGGCCTTGCCCTCCCCTCCGACTCCCATGCGCCTAAAACTTTTTATAACAAAAATATATTCACTAATAAACATATAATGAATTTTGAAAATAATAGTCACTGATATTTATTTTTTATTTTGATCTTTGAACCAGACCCGAAGTTAACAGAGCACAAGCATACACTATCTACACAAACAGATTGATAATAGACACAGAACGTTTTGTAACGGCGTTGGTGGTAAGAATACAGGATTACAGACACTTCTTAGCTAACTTGTAACACTTCGTACAACATTACGTTACAGACACTTTCTTAACATAGTTGTTCGCTAGCTCGTAACAATTGGTACAGCACTACATCCACAGCAGGACACGAAAATCGCATGTTAAGAAATAGAGTTCAACCCTGGCCAATGCCAAGTGAAGCACGAATGCATTTTGGCCTGCACAGTGCACACGCCCTCAAACTAACACCGGAATGCCCGGGCCTTCAGTCACAAAGTAAAATGCGGTTGTATTGTTAAAAGAAGAAGTACGAATATAAACAATCTGACTGCATCAAAGCGCGCAGCCATACGTTGTTAGACTTTCTGCATCTTTCGAGAAATAGGTACACATTTTATCTCAATAAAGCCTCAAAGGTAGGAATGTTATATCGAACCTGATGACTACTAACACTCGCTCGCCACGGTATGTTGTGGAGTGCCCTGCAACCAAAGTTATAAACCCCAAACAATCTGTGGAAGTATGCCTTCCTGAAATCACACCATAATTGTGATGCATACAATGGGCGTACAGAAGGAACGAAAAAGTAGATTTTTCACTGCGTTCGAACGTCGAGTAAAAGAAGCTGTTGATATCGCAGTTGTGTCTGAATATTTTTGTCATCTGAAAGCTCAATGTCTCGTACAACCCCAAATCTTTGTAATGGCTAACAGATTTTACACTTTGTACACCCAGTGTCAGCAACGGGATGACCGTGCTTTTTGCCGTCTTAGCCTTAAACGTCATACACACAGTTTTGCTGCAGTTGAAAATAATTTCATGCGATTCTGCATAAGCCTGACACACATCTAGTATACTCTGCAACCCTCGTACACTTGGTCAAAACACATAAATATCATCAGCAAACATCAAGTCGTTCAATAAGATTTCAACCATACACCACCCGGATTTAATGTTGTTTAGTTCAAGAAATAAATCATCTAAATATACAACAAACAAGCGTGAACTCAATACTCCCCCTTTTCTAACCTGGTTAGTAACATGCAACGGTTCATTAAAACCGGGCCCCACTTTGCTTATATTTTAGTTTTAGTATGCTTTTCGTTCACAGTAAGTTGTTTTTTTGCGTTTTTCGGAGTTTTTTTCCGGTGATGTTGGGTTTAGTATAGCCATTCATGTCCGGATTCACCAGCACTTCTCAAATTATTTTCTGAGTGTTGGCTAGCGGGCATCTGTCAGTGGCAAGTGGTTCCCTTTCAGATAAGTTTTCCCTCTCTGGCTCAAATCTCTAGTTAACGTCACTGCTCAAACAATGGATTTTCAGACTTGCGGAAGCATTGCTTCAGATTCACTCATGCTTTTCTTTCACACAGTATACTATTACGTGGCTTGCCGCTATCAGCAGTCACTGTCACGCTGTATTACCTGCCAAGACGTCTGAGTTCAACAGTCACATGCGGCAAAACGCCTACTACCGAACCGAAACTTGAATTGAACGTTTGAAGGTTTGCTGCCATGTGATTGTTACGTAATAAAACTCAACAGCAGAACAATCCGATTGCAAGTTTTGGCAACCTGCCTCTGCAGGCAAAGAAGTGGACATGAGTGAACTGCAAGCTCATCACTGCATGACACCAGAACAGTGAACCTGGCTCTAGTGCACTGCGAGTGTCATACTGGCAAATAATCCGTCATTTTCAAGAATTAAGTGAATCAATCGGAATTAAGCTGCTGACCAGGTTTTCTACAAATTTTTGTTTCTTGGTCCCAGTTTCCAGGGGGGGACAAAGGCCCATTTTCCCCCCCTGCGGACGCCCATGCATGCAGAGTTGGTGTTGAAGAAAATTTTCACATTCATACATAACACAACCATACCAAGCGTCAAGTGATTGATTTCCTTAATCACCAAGATCTCGCAAAAATTTTATTTCAATTTCATTCGGCTTGAGAACTGTTTGCTTGAGTTCAATGCAAAAGCGCACTCATTATAGAGATGATTGTCGCATTTACAAGTTCCGCAAGAATTTTGACCTCGAAAATGATAAAAGAGATTATAAAAGCAAGTACGTAGCCTACACTCCCACAATGGGGGCGAGCAAGGAATTATCGGCATATTTTTAATAGGAATTCGATTTCACGTAAAATTACGCATCCTCAGTCCTTATTCAAATAGAATCAACAAACGTTTTGAAATTTTTCGATGTGCGAAAAGCTGCAATAACTTTCTTTCAAGTCAACCTTGATAGATCATGAAATTATCTATTATAATGTTGCTGAAAAAGACACCTCTGCCTCCATTCTCCCCCCCTTTTTGAAAGGACGGTAAGAGCAATGCACCATCATGCCCTCGCTCACCGGCGTGCCTGGTTACATACTTGAAATGTTATTAAGCCAACAGGTTTCATAGTAGTCTTTTTCCACATAATCAACTAGTGGCAGGTCAGTTGGGCTTCTTTTGGTCTGACAAGTTTTCACATCAGCTTCTGTGTCACATAAGAATTGAACATCACAATTGTTCTCTTTGAAAAGAGCAGTCAGCCGAGGAGTGCGTTTTAACTCACATTGTTCAGGTGCAGCCATGCAGGTGCGCATCATCACCAGATGGGCAACGTTCAGATGTAGTTTCAACGAAATTGATCTTCATTTTGCATTTCGCTGCAAAATGATTCTTCTTCTGGTATTTCGAAAGAACACATGTTCGAAACTCATTCGAGCACATGTTGTGCGTGCCATAAGCAGGACACAGTCATTTTCCCTTGTTGTGTTTCTTGCCACAAACCTGATAGTTAATCGTAGGGACAGAAGATGATCTTACATCTTTGTTCTCAGATGTAAGATCATCTTCTGTCCCTACGATAACCAGTATGTTTGCTGTGTGCATGTTTCTGTTTCACAGAGACGTTCTGCACCTCATTCCACTTTTTAACAAGTGCTGCATCGGCCTCTGTGGTGACGATTTTCATGCTTCACTGATTTTGATGACTCGTTGCAAGATCAAATTGGACTTGTGCAAAAAAATACTGTCAAAACACGCGGTACTGAAGAAACACTCTTGCCACGAATAACGTTGTCTTTCACATGGAAATCGCAGCATTAGCTCCGGAACATACTGCAGTGAGAAAATAAAGAAATGGCTCAATATTTCAACATCCAAAAACGATAATGATCAACAAGGACATTCTTTCATTGAGAACACATTTATTTCAACTTTGCAAGATGGATGTCTAGAACCTTGTCACATCCTTAGTATTCCCGTAAGTGAAGTCTTGCACTGATCTCATAACCCTGCGATCCGGCTGAATTCAAGATTAGCGCTTACTGTACTGCTGACGATAAATCAATCGCACTCGCAAGATCTCCACTTGTTTCCAGTCAGCAGAAAGAAGAACGAGATTGCTGTCCTGCGCATCAAACGGAGGTGGAGGTCTGTGTTTGAATCAGACATTTTTCAAGAGTTCACTAACGTAGCAATGCACCGTGGAGCAGGCAAGGCTAACAGCAACTTAGCCCAACCTGAATTAATCTACAAGCTTCAGCAACAAATGATGAAAGTGTTTAGAAAGCTAGCATCGCCACAAACCCGCAAACATGCTTATTCCGATGTTTGATCCAATGTGGCTGGCTCATACCTATTGAACTAGCAATAACTACACAGACAATCTAGAAACATGTGTACACTTGTTTTAACATCACGACACCATATGCACATGCACTTCTCAACAGATTCCAGCAAGTTTGATAATGAAACAAAAAATAAAATGACCATGATGTGAAGTTAGTTTTTCGTTGAATTATCAATGAATGAAGGAGGTGATAACTCGAAACATATTCTTAAATTTTATGCTGAAGTTGGGACAAAGTGATAGTTAAGAGTAAGACGTGCAATTAATTTTTTTAAAAGAGGCCGTTTTCGAACGTTGGAGAATATTTGCATTAATTTTGAAGTTTACCAAAATAAAACAATTATGGAAGCTAGCTTTAAATTAATATTAACCCCGAAGTGTTTTCTAACCAAAGAAGCTGAAAGAAGTCAGCGTTAAAGTTTCTAAATTAATTAAAACAATTTATCTATACCAGCTATGTTCAACCCAATGGCTTACTGAGCCAAAAATTATGGCACTGTCTTGACGAGGGCCGCATATTGAATGACGTACTTTGATCTTAGAAAACTGAATTAAGCTTAAGCTAATGTACTGAAAGCGTTCGAATCATGACTGCAATAGTAACAGACGTGATAACGTGGCACTGAGGACCACCTGCATTAAAACTGTCAAATTAAAGATTATCAAAATAAGGACAGGTTGTCAGTATGTAGGATACTTTTATTACAGTGAACATTTAAAGTGGGCCACACAAAACCTTTGATTGGGCCGCATGCGGCCCGCAAGCAGCGGGTTGGGCATAGCTGATCTATACCATCGGAAAAATTAACAAAATGGCTTATTACAACTCGGCCTGCAAATGTTAATCTAGCTGCTTCAGCTAACCATCGCAAGCCATGGTTTAACATTAGTTAAAATGTTAGATGCTACCTGGAAAGTTATTTGAAATAATTTATGAATTGATTCAGTGCTGCAATCACACTGCGTAGTCGTGAGGTCCGAGGTCAGAAGCGATAACGAGCTGATCAAGTGTTCAGTCATTCCACAGCTTGAGTACGCAGTAGTGTTCACTCTGCATACGGATATAGGCTTAAGTCAAAACCACGCGCGTACGGGTATTGTTTCTAAAAGAGGGTGGAAAGCATTTTCCCTGAAAACTTTGTCACTTCCCGGTTTTTGATGCCGGCGTTTTTTCAAGCAGTGTGCATCTCGTTTGCGGAATTCCCCATAATATTTTTGAACAGTGGTAAGCAGAGAAAGGTCCATTATTTCCGAAGCATACTGTTCACAGATTTGAAACGTGTGCCTCGATTTTTTGTTATAATCTAGGAAACTGCCCTGTGTTTTTGCTTTTTCCCGTTGAAAGCATAATTCCTTGCGCTGAAAATCCACAAATACTGCCCTTATTGATCAAATTTACAGTTCTAGGGTACAGCTTAATTCCTTAAATCCTTTTGACTGTAAGAATGTGATATGACAGCATCAATGGTGACCGTCAGTTCAAGCAAATAGAGCAGTTGTAACCACTCTAGGTATATGTCTCTTAATTTGCGACATTCTCTACTTATCGGTAACATCTGTAGTGATTGATAACACTTTTTTCGATAGATATCAATCAAAGCGGAGTTGATATTTTTCTCCTGCAAATCCAAAAATGCTACTGAAAGTACCCAGTGAACACGAACCATCAGGTTTCATGTGTAATCCCACAGGGTGACGATATTGGTTTCCTTGGGGTCTTTTCCCGGGATAATGCTTGATTGTCGCGAAAAAAACGGGCTGTCGGCAAACAACAAGTAAGGGCTGCAAAAAGGAACGGGACAATGAGAATTACGTCGTAAAAGTTTCTGTCTCTGTTTCGGAAAAAAAAACTATTACTTTTTCGTGCTCTTCACTTTATTTTTAATGAAATTTTCGCAGGAATGAAAGGAATTTACCTGCATGTGATGGAGTCTTGAGTCTTGGCCTCGGTTTCGAAAAGTGTCTGGAACTCGTTAAATCGGAATTTTCACTGTTGTTTTTTTGAAATGGTAATAGTTTATTCATGCATATTTGTGACTCAAATCACAAAATAACACAAATGTAACAAGAAGAAAAAGAACAACATCAAAGAGCAGGAATTATTGCATGCTGATGATTGATGAGAATATAAAAAACATAAAAAACTTCAGGCTTACAAAATTGATGCGACACTTAAAAGCACTAGTGTTTCTGTATGCTTTCGAGGAATCAGTCGACTGCCATCTGCTTTCGTCTTTTTGCGATGATTCAAACTTGCACATATCTTTATTCAAGTATGTACTTTCCACGATGGGTGTAAGCAAGGAATCGATCAGCA
>Ga0210059_1003300_pt1 | contig 25721 bp, 12 predicted proteins | sample Ectturendosymbi2_FD_188042 | JGI IMG/M metagenome (GOLD analysis project Ga0210059, IMG submission 188042) | Ecteinascidia turbinata endosymbiont from Florida, USA - Sample 2 (SPAdes) (version 2) | ecosystem: Host-associated > Tunicates > Ascidians > Unclassified | place: Key West, Florida... | reverse complement strand
AGCCTTAAAACCAAACTGATTGTCTGTGGTACCAAGGAAAGGAGAGATGTTAGATAAAATGAAGTGCTCAAGCAGCTTTGACACCACTGTGGCTACTGCGACTGGTCTGTAATTTGAAGTGTCAGATATATTCCCATTCTTGTTTTTGCATATGGGAACTATTGTTGTGTTTAAACAGGAATTGGGTATATACCCGTGAACAATACACATTGTTAAACAGTTCACTGAGAAAAAACGCAGAGATTCATCTGCATACAGCAGGTGCTCTGCAGAAATACAATCAGGCCCTGGAGCTTTGTTGAAGGGTAGCTTTTGAAGAAGTGATGCCAAGGAGACAAAAGAACACATGGGCATTTCAAGACCTGGATAGTTCTCCTTGCGGTCTATGCTGTGTCCCACAGACTCTGCAGACCCATTGGCAGAACTTTCAGAGTTTAATATTCCTTTGAAATAGTCTTTCCACATTTTAACAATCTCTGAACCACCATTTGCCCCTCCCACCAATGTTGGTAGTGATGGGGATCTGTTTTTGTTATTGACCTTTTGCCAAAATGACTTCTTAGTTTTATCAGCCTGTAGTGCCGCTGCTAGGCCATTTGCCTTCTGCATTTCAGCATTTTTGCGGCATTGCCGCAATGAATATTTGAAGTCTTTTTTTGTTTTAGTCATGTTTCTGTATATGTCACTAGTCTTGGGTCTATTGCAGTTTGCCAATAGCCGGAAGGCTGCCTTTGCAATTTGGTTTTTTGATTTGACCACCGAGTTCCAGCCAGGAATGTTAAATTTACCTTCATTCTTTTTACCTGTTGTTTTAATTGCAGAGGATGCAGCAGCAAGCAGAGCATTGGTCAGCTCTGCATACAAATTTTCTATTTCTTCCAGATTTACTATTTCAAATTTCAATTTGGGTGCTTTTAGTTTTTTTGGGAGGGCATAAGCCCACCATAACCTCCCCACAGCGACGCGACTGGCGGCAACCAGCTGCTATCTTTTAAGGAATAAAATGTAACTTGTTGTTGCACCTAACAACTAAACATGATTTTGAAAATTTCGAGAGGGCCAATTTCCTGTTTGCCAACCTAGGTTGTGGGCCAGCCTACCATCAACAACACTGCATGTAAACTGCAAAAGCTGGTTTCCAATGCAGACGTTATACCGTGTCTATGCCATATTTAGGATTTTTGTTGTTTTTAAAGGTGCTGAAAATTTCGGGAGGGCCAATTGTCCGTTTGCCTATTTGCCCCCCTGGTTGTGGGCCTGCCTACCATCAACTCAACAACATTGCATGTAAACTGCAATAGCAGGTTCCAGTGCAGAAGTTTTATCGTGTTTATGCCAGGTTTGTAACCAGTAAGGCGCAGAAGACAACCCCCCTGCAAATTTTTTCCCCTTAAAAATGTGTTGGACATAGTCAAGACATAATTTCAAAAATTTGGGTCACTCTCAAAGAACTCTTCGTCCCCCCTTGTGTCCCAAGCTGGTTACAGGCCTGGTCTATGCATGTGAAAAACATACTTGAACTGCTTTGAATGCATCAAGGTGCAATGGGATGTTCTTACGTAAATCACATGAAAAAATTCAAATTTCGCGTTCGTGCATGCGCGTGCATATTGAGTTGTGTGCTGGTGACAATCAACACTCACACTTTAAAATGTTGATATTTCAGCAGTTATTCAAGCATCACGCGTCATTACTGCTTTAAAAATGTTGTGTCGGGAACAAAACACCCGAATTTATTTTTCCAGAACCGCAGAATGCTGCCGTGATGTGTTTCTACTAGGCCTATGTGGTGCAGAAATCCAAAGAAGATTTTTAGTACTTTTGCTTCGTTGTGCATAGTGGTCTAGTCCTGATAATCAGAAGCGCCATGTAAACGCACAGCTGATTGTGGCCAAATTTAGCCACAATCGGTAGGCCGGCTGCAATCGAAAAAGCCACAATTATCGCGTGCCATGTAAAAAGGCTAAATGTATATTTTTGATTTATTTGAAAAGAGATTTTCCTCGCGATTACTATGTGTATGCTGTTCTGTTCCATTACCAAGTTGGAAAAAGATTCAAAGACCTTGCTATGCGAAATTGGAACTTGCTGAAAGTAAATGTTTTCACTAGATTACAATATAAACTTGGCGAAGCTTAAATTGATGCTGTAGGGACAGGAAGAGAACATTGGTGTAAATTAGAAAAATGTGCTGATAGCAATTGTGGCATATATGTTTTTTTTCCTTTCTCTTAAACTTTGAATGCTCTCATAATGCGATAACTCAAAACAAAATTTGATGGCGACTTTGATTTTCTTATAGATGAAGAACGTAGTTAATAGAAATATTTGTACTAGAGCTATCGATTTTTGCTCTCTTCTTATATGAGAAGCTCTGCTATGTTTACTTTTCGAATGTGATGCTTAAGTGTGTTCTTGTGTTGTGTTTCAAGATATTCAAGGATAAAAACTAAAACGTTTTCATTGTTTTCTGTTTAGGATGTGGACACGACGTTCAAAAACAGAAAATTTTGGCCCTGGGACCTGAAATTTACTTCTTTCTTTTTTTACTTTCCAGGAGGAAAAAGTACAGGAATTTAGGTTGTGTTTTAAAAGGAAACTAATTTCAAAAGTGTATGATGCATAAAGTAAATCAAGAAATCATAGAAGCAGACTGGAAAGCAACTCCATACTACTAATATATCAAGCTTATTTGTTGTTTCTAAATGACTACAAGCAAAATGAACTTGTTCTATTAACCAGTTTTCAAAGGACCAACTCCAAGTAGTACCGACCTGGAACAAAAGATACAAAAAAATTTCATCTTTCATCCTGATATGAAACCAGAAAAAGGAGAAATTTGGTGTCGTTTTTCATTGGAGCCTGACTTCAATCATTCAGTTATAGACCGTTTTGTAATTGCGGCCCCTGCATTTCGGAAGGAAATCATTATTTCAACGGGAAGAACTTATTTTTCACGTGTGGAAGTGCAGGAATTACTAAAGAATGGCATTGCCCTTCTGGAAGAAGCAGAATATTTGTCTACAATAATGAAAACCATTGCTTCTATTTGGTGACGAAAAGCTTCATACCAATGAGGTTATGTGAAGATGCCATCCATAGCAAGTTCTTCAGTGAAAATTTCTTATTTACAACTTTTTCAAAAAAACATTTCAAGGTTAGTTTTTTCAAAATAGATCCTACGTTAGTAAAACAACACCAAACATTTTTTAAAGTGCTCAAAAGAAGCGGTAGTGAATAGCGGTAGCGATAGCTCGCTACCATTTTTATTCAGTAACGGGTGTGGCGGCGTCGCTATTAAATTTAACAAATAGCGGGAGCGACGCTATTAATAAAGTAATGGTTGCCCACCTGTGCTCAGTGGTTGTCTGTGCGTAAGAAGCATGCTTTACATTTTGTACAAAATCTTTAGATCCCGAAATATGTTGCTCGAAATTTTGACAGATATGGAATCTGTATGAAATACCAAAGACAGTGATATAAAATGTGTGTTCGTGGGTTGTGCGGAAAATTGTGTGAAATTGGGGTAAAACGGTTGATTTTCCGTTTTATGGGCCATACTTATGATGTTGTTATCTTGTTTTGGAGGTGTGTTTTGCATGTCAATGTGATTTTTTCCGTTGAAAAATGTTTCCAACCTTTCTGATATTGCTTTCCTGTCCATTGCAGTGAAAAATTTACCCCTTGACAACTCTTTGATGAACCTCGCATCCAATCGTAAGTGTGGCTGGCAAAAGTGCGACTAACTTCACCTTGACCTTGGTGCCCTGAACCATGTGGGAAGAGAATGCAGATGTATGTGGGCTGTACTGAAGGAAATTGATGGGTGTTAGCATCTGGGGTTGGGGTAGCTTAAGGTCATCTGGGGCGTGGGGGTGTTTTTGTTGAAGGGTGTTGAGATATTCTTTATTGGGGTTAACAAATGAGCTATTGGCAGATAAAGTTTGTGAAGAGCACCTTAACCTTTGATATTGAAGTCAGATAACTGAGATACTGAGATAGCCTACAGTAGTTTCTGCTTTACCAGTCTTTTCATGTTTTTAACTGGGTTATTGTGAGGTTTGGTTGGTGGTGGGGTTGCTTGTCTCGAAGAAAGCTTCAGGGAGAGGCAGCCATCTGATTCAAGGTATGCGTTAATTCTTGATTGGATGGAAGAGGTCAAGGAAACCCCTTGCGTTCGGGGGGCCTGATGAGAGGACTGAGAGGAAGAAACATACCAAACGATGCCAATCAAGTAGTGAGTTTGAAGAAATGGCAATGTTATAATGAGTTTGCTGAGACCTGAGGCAAAAGAAGGGCGTGTTGCCTTGAGGATGGAGTAAGAGTCAGCGGCATCAGTAGCACCACCAGCGTAAAATTGTACCTCCAGCGTAGGGATGTACCACCAGCGTAGGGATGTACCACCAGTGTAGGGTTGTACCTCCAGCATAGGGATGCCTTCAGAGAGCAACTGTTTGTACCTCCAGCGTAGGGAGTTGATTTAGAAAGAAACTGTTTGTACCTCCAGTGTGGGGATGGCTTTAGAAAGCAACTGTTTGTACCTCCAGTGTAAGGGTTGATTTAGAAAGCAACTGTCTGTTTCGTTTGTACCTCCAGTGTAGTGGTTGATTCAGAAAGCAAATGTTTGTACCTCCAGCATAGGGACCAGAGTAAAGCTAGCCGTCACTTCGCCCAGCCGTCACTTTCGCGATTTGGCGAAAAAAACGCCAAAACAAAAACGAACAGAAAGCTAAAATAAAACTCAAAAAAAACATATTATGGTAAAATCATATCACAAACAACTCAGAGGAATTGTTTCAAACGACTTTTAAGCTAATCGTAAACCTTTAGGCAAGTTTTTTTGAATATCGCACACGCTTAAACAACAACGGTTTTCTCATAAACTAAAGCCGTAAGCAAAGATTGTTCAACGAATATCACTTGCCAATATCATCAGCTATCAAATAAAACCGTTTTCATCCAGTACACTTTTCATTAAAGTTATCAAAATCATTCATAAACACGAACGACTTTAGCGCTGCGCTACACTTTTCGGCAAGTTTTTTTGAATATCGCACGCGTTGAACAACAACGGTTTTCTCATAAACTAAGGGTGTAAGCAAAAATTTTTCAACGAATATTGCTTGCCAATATCATCAGCTATCAAATGAAATCGTTTTCATCCAGTACACTTTTCCTTAAAGTTATCAAAATCATTCATAAACATGACAGACTTTAGCGCTGGGTGCACATTGCTTTATTTTGCAAGCAAAACGAGAACACTGTCGTACTCCTCTTTGCGATAGTCACGTAAAAACGACAAAGGAAAACGCGCTGAGTATATTGGATAAGTTGTATTTATCGCCATCAAAATGCAACAAATCAATAGCATGGCAAAACTTGACTTTTTTGCCCAGCAACACTTCTCAGCGTCTCTAAGAAACAATGGCTGCAAATGTCTGAGATCTCGTCCAAAGCAATCAATCACCCTTTTAATAAAACCTTATTTGTCTTTGCTGTTTTTTTCACGGCAAACGCTCATCACACATAAACCAAGCAAGTGTTTATTTGACAATGTTAATCAGAGCGAGGAGGTCCTGAGTACCTCAAGGAAACATTATTCAAGGTCAAGGAAGTACTATCATCAGTTAGCTGCAAATATGTTATAAGTAAAGTTGCACAGTTCTTAATAAAATGATTGTACAGTTTGATGAATGCAAGATTCTGGAAAAAGTTAAACACATATTTGTTCAATCTTAACAGGATTAACATTCTATCAAAAGTATCATACTGTACATGACTAAGTAAACAAAACAACTTTCAAATGATCCAAAAAATATTTGTTTCCTAATAGCCTACTGCTGTTATCACCTGTTTTTATGATTATTCACATGAAATAGCCTACGTTAAACCAGCCTTGTTTGAATGTCAAGCCGGCAAATAAACTCATTGCAAGAATAAAAAACACTAGTCAGAATTAACATGCTGCTGATTAAGGTTTTTCAAAAAATTATAGTTCTTAGCCCCAACAATAGGACGTGCAAGCTAAATGCCGGTGGTAGAAACATTGGCTTTACAAATCAACTCCCTACGCTGTAGGTACAAACAGTTGCTTCCAAAATCAACCCTTCGCTGGAGGTAAAAACAGTTGCTTTCTAAAGCCACCCCTACGCTGCTGGTACAAACAGTGTTCAAAGAGTTGCTCTCCAAATCAACCCCTATGCTGGAGGTACAAACAGTTGCTTTCTGAAGCCACGCCTACGCTGGAGATACATTAAGTTTCTTTTCAAATCAACCCCTATGCTGGAGGTACAAACAGTTGCTTTCTAAAGCCACCCCTACGCTGGAGGTACAAACAGTTACTTTCTAAATCAACCACTACGCTGGAGGTACAAACAGTTGCTTTCTAAAAGCACCCTTACGCTGGAGGTACAAACAGTTTCTTTCTAAACCAACTCGTATGCTGGAGGTAAAAACAGTCACTTTTAAAATCAACCCCTACACTGGAGGTACAAACAGTTGCTTTCTAAAGTCATCCCTATGCTGAGGGTACAAACAGTGTACAAAGAGTTGCTTTCTAAATCAACTCCCTATGCTGGAGGCACAAACAGTAGCTTTCCGAACATCCTTATGCTAGAGGTACAAACATTAGCTTTCTAAACCACCCATATGCTGGAGGTACAAACAGTACCTTACTAAATCAGCCCTTACGCTGAAGGTACAAACAGTTTCTTTTTTAATCAACTCCCTACGCTGGAGGTACAAACAGTTGCTTTCTAAAGCCATCCCTATGCTGGAGGTACAAACAGTTGCTTTATAAATCAACTCCCTATGCTGGTGATACAAACAGTTGCTTTCTACAGGCATCCCTACGCTGGAGGTACAAACAGTTGCTTTCTAAATCAACCCCTACGCTGAAGGTACAAACAGTTAGTTTGTAAATCAACTCCCTACGCTGGAGGTACAAACGGTTGCATTTTTAAGCAACCCTCACTGCAGGTACAAACAGTTGCTTTATAAAACAACTCACTACACTGGAGGTACAAACAGTAGCTTTCTAAAGCGACCCCTACGCTGGTGGTACATCCCTACGCTGGAGGTACAACCCTACGCTGGTGGTATTGACGCCGCCGACCAGTCCTCTGAGGATGCGGTGGATAAGATCATAAGGTGGTTGACTGATCTTAGGGATTGAATATAAGTGCCAAAGGAAGTGGGGTCAATCATGGGGGTGCTCATAGTTGGGGGCTTTGGGGATGTGGTGTGTTGAGGATGGGGTTGCAGGTGTTGCAGTACCAACCAGGAACTGAGGAAGTGCTTCAGCATGTTTTGAAATTTTCACACAAGAGAGGTAAAAGGGGAGGGTCGATTACACTGTGACCATTGGATTGTCTTCTTCCTCGAGCCTGTTTCTGGCTATGTAGTTACATTGGGTTGGGTCTTGAGAGCTACGAGCCTGTTGCCTGTCTGTTGACAAGCATTGGCTACAGTATTAAAAAAGTACAGATTCAAACTCAACGACATCATCACTGGCAGACACCTCAGTACAACAGTATGGGAGCCATTGCTCACAGGAACTGCATTTAATTACTGCTGTTTCTTTGGGTTTATCACATGAGCTGCATTTGCTATTTTTTGTCCAGGCATTGCAAAGTATGAAGCAGATCATCCATAATTTCACGAGATTAGTAGGGTCCACTACTGGTGTTGTTGCATCCATAATGGTGACACCGGTGTTTAAACAAGTAGCTTATTTATACTACACACCAATTAGAAAACCTTATTCAACTAGAAAGTCTACGGTGGCTCTTATTCAAATAGAATTTGATTCATTGCAGGGAAATTTTAGCTAAACATTGAAGTGAAATTGGTAGTTCAGCTTTTATTAAAATATGAGTAACCTTTTGGACAATCTGAATGACGTGCTAAACTTTGCTGAATCTCTTGCTCGAATGGTTGGAACTGTAAGTAATATGCAATATTTTTACTATAATTTAATAAGTTAGTTTCGTTGGTAAGTCCTGAATGTATTCTTGGCTGTTAATTTGCTATCTTTATAATAGTAAATGTACAGTATACATCTCAGTTGTGGAACTTCATGAATCTGAATGTAATGTATTTCAGATATCCAGTACAGTAGTATCTGATCTTGCTAGTGGATACATGATGCAACTTGAACTAGAGTTGCAAAAACAGATATTGTACTGTGATGAGGAGTAGCTATTCAGCAATAGTAAAATTACGGCACTATGAAATGTTGTTTTAATTATATCATGAAACAGTGTGGTTGAACTACAGGCCCATGGGCCGCATGTGGCCTGCCACAACGTTTTCAGTGAAGCATTCAGGAAATTTTTCTGGCACAATGAACTCAGTACCACCAACTAAATCTGTCTATCTATTTGCTAAAAGTGGCCTCAAAGTAGTCCCTGAGCCAAATTAATTGCCCATCCCTAGAAACTGTGTCTGTAGAGAGCTTCTGGAAATTAGTCAGCAATGATAGATTTCCCAAACTGAAAGATTTCATGCTAAAAATGCCCATATGTTTAGAAGCACATACGTGCATGAGAGTCAGTAGCCTGGATTTTCTATACTATGAAGCAAGTAAAATCCATAAAGCAGAAATCAAATGTCAGACAAAACACTAATAGTCTCCGACCTGCTAATTGCTACCATTAAAACTGTTATTGATAAAGGAACGATAGACTCAGAGAAGCCTCGGCCACAGGAATCCCACTAATAGATATTTGTAATAAGAAACTGCTGTTATTTTTCTGACGCACTCACTATATCTTCCTTTTTTAGATTAAATGTTGTGAATATGTTGTTTTATACATCATTTTATTGGAAGTAGCGTGTAAGTTCTCACATTTTTGTAAAATGACCCTTAGGTCAAAAGTAGTTGGACCACGCTGTTGTAAAAGATAGGCAGTGTCTATTTGCTGTCAGGGGAAAAAGTACTGCCCAACCGATTGGTTGAATTAGTCATGTGACATGGACGATACACTTTGGATTACCATATTGTCCTTTGTCACCTGACCTAAAACCCTAAACCTGAACCCTAACTGTAAACCCTAACCCAAATCAAAAATCCCAACGCAGTTATAAAGCTATGTGTGGCTTTAGAAACTTTTCAAAGAAATGCATACAAATTGCTCCCATCAGGAGTGTCATCTCTACTAGCAAAGCCAAAGCAACAGTGGTGAGAGTTGAACCAATGACCTCTCACATAGCAGTCTGAATAGGGTCACCGTACTGCTAATGTCACAAACTCAGCGTTATATGTGGACAAGTTGGATGCAGTTCGAATGGCAAAATAGTCCAGCAGAGCTTTTGCAGCTGGCAGCAAAACAGACACTATCTGAAAGGTAAACTGAAACTATTGTGTATATATGCTCGGGAGAAAGTAATATATAATTTCAATGAAAAGATATTTTTATCATTACATTTTCAGCATTATTTATGATGTAATGCTATCACAAACCAGTTTATGATGTCTGCCTATACGGATATGTGTGTTGTATTGTTCCTAGTCAGACCAAGATGCACTGTGGGAGATTGTTTGCAGATCATCACTGTTTGCTGGTAACACATGGGTATTTGGTTCTAGCCTCAGTGGTCTTCAATGCTTGGTAGTGGTTATGTTGTTGAATATGAAATTTATTTTGATTGTAAGAAGATAGTCAGTGTAGTTTTTCTCTAAAAAGTATAAGCAGCCTGCAACACCAATGTTTCCTTGAGAATGGTGCATATGTAAAGTTTCCTAACCAAGTTTAATATTTTGGTACGTTATTTCCAGCAAAATCATTTTATTGTGTAGTAAACAAGGTTAGAGGCACCTTTGCTCAATGCTTTACGGCAGTTAAAAACATTTCTTAAAATTCCTCATGGGAAAGTAAATGATGCAACTGACACTTGGTCCACACACAATGATTCATCAACACTACAAAAGGAAGTACAACCAGTCTGGGATGACCTTGCCTGCAGAGTTTCACTCATTGTCCTGTTCAATAGTCAATACCCTTAGTCCTCGAGAAAAATGTCAGCTACTCACTGCACAAAAGAGCCACACTGCTGCTTGGTCAGAAGCCTTCCCAATTGCTAATGAATGATGGAAACTTGCTGAGACCTAATGAGCTTCGTATTCTAATTGCCCTCCAAACTGGTGCCAAAAATTTTGCTGCTGTGGTAAACTGTTTGATAAGCTGGGGCTCCGTGGACTCTCCTGCATTAAAAATGCAGGTTCTACTTCCCCAGCCATCAACTCCATTCTCAAACAAGCATTAACCACATTAATCTCTCCTCTACCTTGGAGCCTGTCGACTTTACTTTACAAGGAATGGTAGGAGGCCTGATGGATTGAATTTGGTCCCCTTGTACAAAGGTCAATCTAAGCCTAGTGTGGTATGTTACAGTTGTGGACACCTTTGCTCAGTGCCACTATAAAAAAGGCCATTGAGGCAGGCTCTGTAGCAACAGAGGTGGAGGCTGCAGTAAGCTGAAAATGCAATGACCATGACAATTACTGCTTTCAACCAGTCTCAATTGAAACTGCTGGTGTGTATGGCAAGCTCAATGCCCTTTTTTTGAGCTGCCTTGCAAAGAAATTTGTTGATATGTCTGGTGATCCCAGGGAGTGACAGTGGTGCCACCAGCGCTTATCCATGGCTGTGGTCAGAGGAACTCTGCCAGCATTTTGGCCTGTGTGCAAGTTTGATTTGATTTTAGCTACTCCCAATGTACCAACCAATACTACTACCAATCACTTGCTTTTGTTTAATTGAATAGCTATTGCTTTCCGAATGTTCATCCTTTGTGTAAGTTTTGTTGTGCCCTTGTGCAGTGCTATTTCTGATTTTTTAGCTTTCTTGACTAATGCATAGTCTATGATGAAGCTACAGCATTGTGATATGTTCCACTTCGCTTGAAATTCTGAGGTTAGTTTTAACTTCTGGTTTGTGCTTATTTCATGCCAATGTATGCATGCCTGCCAGTTGAGGTGCAAGTGCACAACAATAATGTTGCTGATTAGATTTTTGCATGTGGTGAAAAATAATATTTTTTATTTCAGAAAGTAGCTGAAGCATTTAACCAAGCGAAAGTTGTCAACTTAAAGTCTTGCAGTACTGATTTGGTGACTGAAACTGATCAAGAAGTTGAAGCCATTATTATCAAAGAAATCAAGAAAACTTATCCAGAACACAGGTACTACCTGATGCTAGGCTGATAAGAGGATGTATTGCCCTGATACTAAGTGAAATCTGTTTCCAGCCCAAAGCTACAAATAGCCCTCCAGAATTAATTGTGTTCAGTATAAATCAAATTTTGTTTGACCCTAATTATAATTACCTTGGTTCCGTCACCATTTTGCAAATGCCTTATTCTCGGTGATATGTCATCTGTTGAGATAAGCATGATCTGAAAATTTAGATTTTGAATGAATGCTATTTACTGTTGTCATCTAGTTCCATTTATTTGTAGACTAAGTTGTTTTCAACATGAGCATGGTTTCTCATGCAAATTCTTACATACTCTGTTATCATGTGAAATCTGTTTTTATACAATGTTTTCTAAAATGATAACATGTAATTTAATGATAGTCACAGGTTGTCCATCGTTTTCTATTGAAATTAAAGCATGAAAGGTAACCCAATTACTTTTATTTGAGCATCATGTTAGCAATTAAGAAATAACCAAGTACTTCTATTATTTCATACAAAAACGTTGTTGCCATAGTTCACGTTTTTGCCAAGATTCCCTCTAATGCTTTTCCAGTGCTGAGGTCTTTGGCACAAGCTTGTGTTTTTGTTGCCAGCTATAGACTGAATATAACATAAAATTTATCTATGTTCAATTTAAACAAAAAACTTTTAAATTTAAGTTTTTCCTTGTGCTCATAAGCACTTCACATTGTGCTTTTCATATTTGTCGTATACAATAAAATTAACAGTTATTCTTCATTGTGCAAGCATCTATCTTGAGTCATTTTATTGAATGACAAATGCTTTGAAATTAACTGATATGAAGCATAATTTTATTCCAACTTCAGGCGATTAGTGTTAACAATTTCACCTACATCAAGAACTTGTATGCTTTATTGCAAAACAGCAAATATAATTGTTTCCAGGTGAAAAAAGTGACCATTAATCATGAAAAACTTAACAGGTGATGCAAAGATTTTGCATGCTGTCATTGAGGCTAAATTATTTTCTATCATCACATAAATTTTTTTGATATAAAACTTCTTTGCTAGGCTGAATGGCTGAAATGAACTTTCAAAAACTGTACACATCTTTTAATAATTCAGATAAATATAGCTGATGCAAATGTTTATTACTGATGTGTCACAGTACAACAATTGATGTGTTGTACTAGGTACATAGGTGAAGAATCTGTGGCTGGAGGGCAAAAATGTGAACTTACTGCTGATCCCACATGGATTATTGATCCAATTGATGGAACAACAAATTTTGTTCACAGGTGATATTTTTTGGCTTAATGGATTGCCTGACTGAAACTTATTTCCATACATGTATTGTATGTCACTTTGTACATACCCAGTAAGTAGTATCTCCCACTTTCTGCAGCATTGTTTCCAGTAAACTTAGGTTTTGTACATTTATTATTTAATTTTTCATTTGCCTAGGCAATTTTGCAAATTATCTCAACAATATTACAGACCAGTTTACACTTGTTACCACAATTTAACCAAATTTTTGTAAGACTGTTGCATGATAGATTATATTGTTATCTGAAAGAACATCGATAGAGAGTCGACGTCGTAAGTGGAGTAGTTTTGGGGTCATTTTGGCTCATGTTGCCTGGCCTAGGACCAACCGCTAGGCCAAAGTGTTTCGCTGAAGTTTTCATTGGAAACTAGGCTCGAGTCGGAGTCTTTTGAGCCTTTGATCGACTTTCTAGCGTTTCTGTTTCAAAAGTTATGATCTAAAATAAACAAATTAATTAATTAGCTAATTAGTCAAATATTTTTACTAACTTACATCATAATTTTTGTACCCGAAACCCCAGCAGGTCATCCACAGTATCAAAAGACTCAGATTGTAGCCTAGTTTCCAGTAAAAACGTCAGCGAAATACTACCACCTAACGGTTAGCACCCAGGGCCAGGCAAAGTGTACCAAGGTGGCCTAAAAGTCCTCCACTTATGACGTCACTCACAAAAAACCCGCACCCCCAAGCAAAAAATTTTTTTCGAGTGTAGATTAGAAGACTTGCCGCGTCTTTTGACGCTTCAACCAGGTCCGTAACGCGAACAGGAGCGGAGATGTTCCCGTGCAAAGCCACGTGCGTTTAGGCGTTTTTTTTCCGAAAATCCCCGAAAGCAGCCGGACGCCAAAGAGTTAAGACTCTGACCATACTCGGCGGGCACAGTACGGTGTCTGAAGTGAATCGAACTTATCAAAGCATATATATGTAGCTATAGGAATCAATTCGATACAACTTCACTTGAGTGTCAAATCACAAGGGGTAACATGAATAATCACCATGTGAGTCAAGGGCTGCCGACTCCTGTTAGACTATAGTTGACGTTCTGGTTGTTGTTTTCTGATTACCTACTTCATGATTTGTAATGCAGGTATCCATATGTTGCAGTTTGCCTTGGATTTTGTATTAACAAAGTGCGCCAGGTTGGTGTGGTGTATAACCCTGTCACAGATGAAATGTTCTCTGCTGTGCGAGGTCATGGGTCTTACTGCAATGGCAAGCCCTTGCATGTTTCAAATCAAAATGGTGAGTTTTTTTGTTCAAAAGATTTGTGTTAAATTTTGATACAAATGTAGTTATCATTTCAGATTTGAAGCACTCTCTTATTATGGCGGAGTTTGGTTCCTCTCGAGATACTGAACACTTAGACGTCGTTTTTAAAAACCTCCGTTCTATCATTGAGACACCTGTGCATTCGTAAGTTGATACGCAAATTACCAACTGAGTGGTTCAAATGTCTGTGAATTTTTATAAGAAAGTTTCTTTCCTATATGCGTTACATTTTGATCTACATTTTTCAGTTGCATTTGCATCTTGGTCCAATTTTCCTACTGGAAAAAGTAAAAGCGATAAATTCAAAAAAAGTGTTTAGCTTTGCAAAATTTCTACCACAGAAAAGTGAAATGCTATAAGTTTGTGCTTACTGTTTTTAAATTTGCAAGAATAGTCAAATACAACATTACACGACTAAGTATTCACAAGTATTTCTTTAATGAAAATAAAATAATTTTAAGGTAAAAGTTTTGTTACTTAGAACTGTTGGTGTAGTTATTGACATTTTTTTGTGACGTGCACATTCGTTTGGCAGTGGCGGGATCAAGAGTTTTGCAGAGTGTCACGCGCTTTTCGCTGCAGGATGCACGTTGATTGTTTTACTCATTACTTGTGTTCCGTGTTTCGCGTCCCAGTTAGTCTGTGTGCGTCTTTGAGTTGCTGCATCAGTTTCCAATGTTGCTGAGTCGACGAACGGGAAGGTGCTCTCGTTTCTTTTTTGTACGTTTGCATTTCCCTGAAAAACTACTTTGCCTGAAACTACTTTGACTGCGGTGCGAGCTGAAATCTTAGGATGGGATTTATACAATAGGATTTATCCTAACCTTAGGATTGCAGGTTGATAGACTAGATGACCTCATGGTTCTTCACCAATCGTTTGTGACAAAGGAACCAGTAAATGTTCATTGCATGTGTAGAACTTTGCTTTTAAAATATGCTTTAGCTTCTGCATTATCCTCTATTCGACGCAATGCCGTATGATCTATTCACCGTGTGAACCATTATTTTGTCGGAAAAATACGATACACTTACCAGACGTCCGTAAACGCCAATCACTCATCACTGCTATCTTCAGTCCTATGTCACTTGAAATGGGACGATGTCCGCCCGGGGGAGATCGTTCCATTTCAAGTGACATAGGACTAGAAATAGCAAGCAAGGGTTCTAAAGATGCGGATTTTTGCCTAGTTTAATTTAAAAAAGAAACAAAGAATTGCCCCTTGGGGTTGGGGCCCTGGGTCAAGTAACCTGAGCAAAAAAGCCAAACCTACCCCTATTTATGACGTCACCCACAAAAAATTCAAATCCAAAACTTCTAATTATTTTTTATCGAAAGTACAACATGTCTTTCGGGTTCTTTAGAGGTTTTGAAAAGCTATCTAGCTCAATTGGCTGGCGAGTTATGACTGAATGTTTTGCTGCGATTTTGTGCCAAATTTGGCGCACGCGGGACTTAACAGTTGCCATTTCAAGCATTTTTAGACTCGAATGCTGGAGCCCTCCTGCATTAATTACTTCATTGCATATAGTTGTTTGCCTAGCTTGCAATGTGGTCGATCTTTTGTAAATTCCAGCGTGATAAGAAGCGTTAAGCCTGATGCACACGGGCTGCGTCTCATGCGTTTTTCAGCGTCATGCGTCTGATTTCGTGACGTCATGTCCGCTACTTCAGCGTCTGGCGTGGAATGAGTTCGACTAGAAATTGTTTTTACTTTTACGCAGTGGACGCACGCCGGCAGGTGGTGTCCAGGTAATTATCTTACCAAAACTTGGTGTGCACATTGGTGATATGACAATTCTGATTGTGCGCAAATTTGATCGATATTTTTGGGCGCAAATTTGATCGAGTAGTTTGCAGTATAAAAGAGGTTGTTTCAATGTATGAAGTAGGCTAGGCCTGTAAAGTGTATAAAGTAGGCTAGGGCGTAGGCTATATAATTGAAGCTTGAAGTCACTTGGAACAAATTACAGCAGCAAAGCCGGATACTGTTGTGTTGGCACAATCAATGACATTCTGATTGATTTAATTTAAACTTTGTATTGAGTCGGCTGGCAAATACAAAGCTTCAGATGTAGGTTACTGACAGTAATACAAACAAATAAACAAGACTACAGTTCTTACAGTATGTCCTTGGTCGAGTTAAGAAGTTAGGTGGGCTGCAGTTGCTGTAAATTCAAGCATAAAAAACTTTCCTTGGTGTTGGGTAAAAAGCATTTATTCCCAATACAGGGTTCCCGTACGGTATTGAAAGTATTGAAAAAGTATTGAATTTCAAAATTGGTTTTCAAGACCTTGAAAAAGTTTTCAATTTGGTCAAAATGTACATTAGATATTGAAAAAGTATAGAAATTCTGCATGAAGAGGAAGAGGTGCGTTTGTTGCAACTTCTCCGGTGGTGTTGCGTTGATTTTATGATTCACCACAAACGGGATATGCGCGAAGAACAAAAATACATGTATATGGCGCGAACAAGCAATAATAGAGTGATCCCGGTGGAGTGATCTTGGTAAGTGACCTCTAATAATGCTTGTGAACCTGGTGAACAGTTGATTGTGCTTGCTAACGGTGAGGACGAGAGTGATCTCGTCGGGTGAACTCTATTGTTGCTTGCTGCCACGGTGCGAAGCTTTGCGCACATGCCGCTCGGGATTTCCGATCGCAACACGTTCATTGAGCATGGCCTGGGCTGAACGTATGATTGAGACACCCGAAAGTCAGCGATGACGTTGGTGTCCTGCCGTGCAAGACTGTTTTACTTAAGTTCTGACGTCACGTGTGACATATTGTTAAGGTGCTATTTTGTACACCATACTGTTGTACCAAGCTACAGAAGACCTGCTGCAGTACACTGGACAAAACCTTGAAATGATTGGCTACATGCATTCAAAACAAACGTAAATTGCGAAATTAAACTTTGTGCAATGCCTCACAAATTGTTAAAAAAGTAGTGCTGTTCACATTTCAGCAGAACAAAGTGTTACATTGCACAAAATGTGCATGATTTGTTGCTACAATGGATTGAATAAGATTTGTGTAGGTCTACCTCCATTATCATGAATGCATTGCTTCAAATCATTTGTTTTATTTCTAGAGGGGACAAGTATCAAAAAAATAAGGCAGCATGGACAATAGGTACAATTATTGCCACACATAATCCCATAACAAAAACGTCAGCAGTGTAATAAACAACAATATTTTTGAATTAGCCTTTGTAAGACAGTAGAGCATCACCACATTACAAAATTTGATGCTTGCGAAATGTTATCCTTTATTTTATCATTCTTGTGCTCCACAAGTGATAATTTAAGTGACAAAGGTTTTGCCTGAATAAGACTCATCAACTGTTCATTGAAAGTTACACAACTTTTCAATTACAGTTTCAAGTAGGCTAGCCTACTGCAAAAAATACATTAATTTAGCATGATCTTGCTCAACAGCTAGAATGGCGTACAGTAGGCCAATAAATGACAGAATATATTGCACAAACCACGGCTTGCTTGCGACAAACACTTCAACCAACATAGCCGATCGGGAAGGCTGGATCATGTAGGCCTATACAGTGTTGCAGTACAGCAGTTTGTTTAGTAGCCTGCCGCACTAGGCCTACTGAGGACCAGATGATAAATTGATCTTTCGCAAATACAGCGTGTTTCAGCCATTCACAAATTATTAGCAATTGTTCTGTGGACGTTCTGTATCCTTTCCTTTACCTGAATACAAAATAGTGTCTACAAGTACATCCCATCACCGCTCTTTCCCGAACCCAAAGCAGTGAGTCTGATGCGTCAATATAGAAACAGATTCTACTCGAGCGCAGACCATACCAGACGCATCAGAAAAGGACGTGACGTTACAAAATCAGACGCATGCGACCGCACAGGACGCATGCCGTGTGCATATAGCTTAAGGCAGGCGGCAGTTTTGGCGACAGCATGTCTTCTAATCGCTTGCGTGGTAGCTGATATACGAGTGCGTTTGTGACAACATAATACCTTTGGCGTATGACAAGTGATCATATTCCGCTAGCAGTAGTATTTTGTGTGCTGTGAAGCTGTCGCTTCACTGGTCCCGAACTTGGAAAGATTTGGGCCATTAACGAAGAAAAGAACAAATGCGAACTTGCACCGCGCTTTCCAACTCGGGCAAAGGAACGCTCCAAGCAACGCTACGTATAGGCAGCTAGCTGCGCTACTCCAAATGTTACTGACAGCGAACAGTCGAATGTGTCTTTATTCTGATTTTATGATGTGCTGCCTGAAGTCGAATTTACTGCATTTTCGTTCGTTTTATTTCTACAGGATTCATAGCATGGGCTCAGCTGCTCTCAACATTTGTGCAGTTGCGTCTGGACAAGCCGAAGCATATTACGAGTTCGGTATACACTGCTGGGACTATTGCGCAGCTTCGCTTATTCTTGAAGAGGCAGGTGGCGTTGCAGTTGATACTACAGGTACAGCAAACTCATATTTATATTTCAAATTAGCCTACTTGCATAAATTTCATTTCCGTATGGTGACGAATTTTCCTTCAAACGGAGGGTTTCATTTTGATGGTCACTTTGATTTGTAAATGCTCTCAAGAACTGAATATATGTAAATACAAAATAATGTACGAAGATCAGACAGGACCGTAGCCAAACATTTTGAAGCGGGAAGCACTTTGTTGCGAGCGTGGTTTCAAATGCGTTCAACACTAGAAGGGTTCAAGATGCAGATCAGGTGGAGTAGCGTAAGCTCACCATTCCTATCCTAGCTAACAGCCGTGGTTAATTGTGGTACAATCCTGAAATGAAACATTCTGTTGGTTCTTCGACATTAGCCCAATACTTGCAACCCGATCTTGGTTTCTTTTTTGACCACCAATCAACATTTTAATGTTAATTCACTTCCAAATGGATTGAAATTAAAACTACCTTAACGCCAATTTTCACTCATTCCATACAATGGAGATTTTGCCCCAGATACTACAATAAAATCCCATATCGGCACACACTACTATAACGTGCGATGTTCTGAAACCGGCAATCAACCCCCAAGCAATTGAACCCTGATGCGCGTTTCTCAGCATCTCGCAATCAGTAGTTCACGGCGATGCTGCGTGGTTGTACCAGCCTAAGTCAAGCGTTTTTAAGCAGGTACAAACTTCATCCACCAATGAGTAATTCTGAATCATGATATAGCAGAAATGTGTGTATTTTTCAAAACTTCGGTACGTGTGAACTCATAACAATAATGCTTATGCCCCTACTTCATTCTTCTTGCTTCGTTGATTCATTGTTAGAACCGAAAACTTCAATTGGTACCTGGCGTACAGGCAGGTTCGTTATTGTCCTTGAAACAAACCGGTTTTTGACGTAGCACACTCTTGGTAAGTTTTTCGCGCGGTAAGCAGATGACTGACAGCGAACCAATAACGGCTTGTGCTGTGGTACTTGACTGTTTTAGTCACACACGTATGCGGGGAATGCGGCTTTGTGCGGTTTTTCACCGTAAATTATATTGTTGAATTTTGATTATTACATCATTATTTTGCAAAAATGCGGTTTTCAGGCGCAAGCTATTTCATTTTCTTCTGCGTTGGTTTAATATGCTTTGCGTTTGCAATGTCTTCAAGCAACTGTGGTTCATGGGCGTCCGCAGGATGGGGAAAAACGAGCCAAACCAATTTTTTCTACAAACATGAAGTCAGCAGCGTCATTCCGATCAATTGATTTATCTCCTTCAATGGCAGGTTATTTGCCGATATGACACTCACACTGCACAAGAGCCAGGTTCACTGTTCTGGTGTTACACAACACAATAGTGAGGTTGCAGTTCATTCATGTCCGCTACTTTGCGTGGCCAAACTTGGGAGCGGATTCTTATTCTGCTGGTCTTTATTGCGTAACAATAATATGGCCGCAAATCTTCAAAGGTTCACTTCAAGCTACGATAGTAGGTGTTTTGCGCATGTGGCTGTTGAATGCAGACGTCTTGGCAAATAATTCAGCATAACAGTGACTGCTGATAGTAGCAAGCCATTTATTTTATACTGTGTGAAAAGAAACATCAGTGAATCTGTAACAATGCACAGTGGTATAAGAGGCGGGGGTGCAAGCGCACTCTCAAAAGTTTTGATTTGGTGAAAATCCGGGCAAAATCCGTGGAAAACTGGGCAAAATCTGTGAAAACCTTCGCAAAATCCCTGAAAATACAGCAAAAATGGCGCCCAACATGCTTTGATTTGAAAAAATTGTGCCCAACGTGCTTTGATTTGAAAAAATAGCACTCAAAATCACATGAAGTCCTTTTTTTGTTTTTTGGAGGTCATCCGAAATACGGTCTGCATGCACAAAAAGTGGCCCAAAAATTTTTCGGGCAAGTTTGAGGAAATTTGGGCAAATACCCTTCCACCCCCAAAAATTGGCCTGCTCCTACACCAGCTATGTCCATCCCAAATAGTTTACTGAGCCTAAAAGTATGTCGCTATCTTGACGAGGGCCGCACATTGAAAGACATATTAATGAGGGCCGCAGATTGAATGGCATACTTTGATCTTATGAGTGCATTAGGTTTAGCTTAACCTAATGTACTGAAAGTGTTCGAATGCAACTGCAATGGCAACAGACGTGATAAGGTGACTCTGATGACCACCTGCATCAAAAATGTCAAATTCAAAATTATCAAAATACACAGGTTGTGAGTATGTAGGCTACTTAGTATTACGCTTACGCAGGCTTCTTTTCACACATTACATGGCTTGTAACCTCTGCAGGCTTGTGGAAATTCGTCTCCATCGGTGAGGTTTAGTTCTCACTTCTAAGTGCGCAAGTGCAAAGCTATTTGCTGTGGCGAGTTTTCGTAACTCATCTGCTCAATTTTATAAGCCGGCGTGGTGTTCTAACTTTAGTACCTTGTCCGACAGTCGTTGTAAACCTAAAGGTCTGCTTCTCATTGCTTGAAGCAGTTTTGCGCGAGTGTGTAACTTTACTGTTTTTCACCGCTAATGTTCTTCTAGCCGTTGATTATTCTTCAATTATGACTTATTTATAGAAACTGCTCAAAATGAACATTAGGCAGTTTTCAGAAATGCTGTGAAGAAAACATTTCAGACCAAAGATTGAGATCTGAAGTTCAACTTGCACAGGCCAATGAGAACACCACAGACGTAGTCAGTGGTTCCCTTTCAAAACAGACATGCTCATAGCAGGCCACGTTTCATAACAGACATGTTCATCACAGGCCATGTTCGTACGTAGGTGTAGGAGCAGGCAAAAGCTTTGGGTTGGATAGGATTTTTGCCTGTATTTACTCAAATTTGCCCGAAAAAAATTTGTGCGGCGAAGTTTCCCTCCAGAAATTTTCTTTCACAAAAAAATACATGAAGACTTTAAATATTATTAGTCAATCTCTTTGATCACACAAAGAGAACGAAGGTCTTAAAGCATCTGTGCTCAAATTTTCAGGGAGACAAATCACAACTTTTGGGGATGCGCTTGCACCCCCAGTCTGTTTTATTTCGGTCATTTTTCGGTCATAGACCGAAATGATTTTGAAATGACCGAAAAATATTAAGTCCTTTCGGTCAGAATGTCTGAAAATATAGGCTAAAAACACTGTTATGGCAAGTTTTTATACAACTGTGAGACAAATGGCCGAAATGTCTCAACGAAAAAAAACAGCCCCCAGCTCCTCCACCACTGCATTCATTACAGACCACGTTCATAACAAACCAATTCTTAAACAGACCACGTGCAGAGCAGATAACATTCATAACAGACAATGTTCATAGCGGGTCTGTTATGAACAGGTCTGTTTTGAACGGAAACCGTTGTGGATAGTTCAAGTCCAATTCAGATTTAGTTGTCTGCAGTTTACAATAGTACCGATATTAGATTATACTAGCGTGACTCAAAAAAAACAGAACCCATACAAGTTTATTAAATCCTACAAAGATCCAGTAAGCTTCAAGCGCTTTGCGGGTTTTAAACTCCAGTCTGTGTACAATCATTCCCCAAAGTTTCTGTCGTTGAACTCCCTTCGCATAAGTTATGTTCTTTCCAAAATATGCTCCAAATGCCCTCCACAGCGTTGGAGGCAAACTGACATACGTCGTGCAAAATTGTCAATGTTTGCGTGTTTCTTTGCGTCCTAGCACTCACCCACCGACCAGAATTAAGTATCGCTCAGACCTTTCGAATTAAGATTTTGCATAGTCCCATACTCTCTAAACTTCTGAATGCAGTCAAAAATTCTGCATATCGGTGGAGCATGATGACACTAACTTATCCGACAACTTGCTTGCACTACTTTATGAATTGTTGACGAAATAGGCCTCCACGCAAAGTGCCTGGTTGACCAAGACATGGTGGTAAAAACTATTGTTGCAATATTTCATGCACTAAGTCTACTACTACAACCTGAAAAAGAAAAGATGAATAATTAAAATTAAAAATTATACTCAAAGATTTGTGGGATTCTGTTTTGTTTGGGTCACCCTGTTCGACAATTCAGTAAAATATGTAAAGGATGCAGAAAGTACAGTTTTGGCAAACTCGTATAAACCTCCACATGAATACGATTTCAAAAAGCATGCGAATGGAGCGCGTGCTTGCATGGGAAATTTGCTTTGCGGTGTAGAAAAGGTAAAGCATTTTGTGAACGTCCATTTGTATTACATCGTCAGGAAACTGAAAATAATACGCAAAATGTCGACTGTCGACGTTTCCCCCTGCAAAAATTTCTGCGGACGCCCATGCTGTGTTTTGAGTAATACATACATATCGGTAGTAGGCAATTAAATATTAAAAGCATTGGTCTCGACTCAAAAAAATTTTATCTGTCGAACTCTACCCAACACATGTTCTTATGTTAGCGTACTCAAAACGTATTGCATCCAAAGCAAAAGTTAAAATATAAGAAAACACCTTCAGCTTATGTCTATGCTACAAGTAGATCATTTCGAACTTGTTGAAGGTATGGAACCTGATACTTGTGTACTGCCTGTGGATAAATATAACAGTAGCTTGCTTCTCACGTGAGTTACTGTCAGGATCGATTTCAAAACCAAATCCTAAACAAAAACAACTTACAAAGAGAGCCAACTAAATCAATCTATGGCCCATTTAGTAGTTTTGTGAGCCTGTGCATCGCTATCAAGTTCTTCAACATCTGCTCTTCCAATATGTATGCACGAACAAGTTAAACTTATGAAAATACAGTATAAATATACACTTCCTTTGATTCTTGATTGAAAAAAATACCAAAAGATTTAACAACCAGCACTCATTTAGTGCATTCTTGCTCAGATGGCTTTATACATTAAGCGGGCGCCACAACCCCGCTAGCATAAGAAATTTAATTCCGCTTATTTAACCCGGCTTCAATGGCTAAAACCGTTTTCTCATCAAACCCGCCGGCTGGTCTTTTCAAAAAACTCAGCCTTAGATTTTTTATGAAACCTGGCTAATTTGCAAATCCTGGTCGTCGCAAGAAATATATTTTTAAAATCAGCAAATTTACAGATTATCTCTTCAGTCACCGAAGATTTTGTTGAAATTGGACCTTGACGTCTATGACAAGTGTTGAAGTTATTTACAGCAAGGCAATAGATGGTATTAGTACTATTTACTTCTGAACACGATGATACACGCTTGTACGTTCGTATGTTGCAGCTTCTCAGCTTATTGAGAAATACTTAGCATCAATAAGGCAATTACTGTTTTTTAACGTGTATGTTCTTGTCGTAAAAGTGATCGAAAGTGAGCTGATGCGTTAAACTGTGAATGTGTTGCCAGGTTCGAATTTGGATCTCATGGCTAGACGCCTCATTGCCGCATGCAACATGGACATCGCGTCGTGCCTTTCGTCCAAGCTTATTCAGGTTGATTTGCCCCGTGACTGACGTTTATGCGGATATCAACGAAGGACGAGCATTTCTTTTTGACGAATTTGATTCATCACGCGTTAGTATATTGCGCAACTGATGCGCTTCAGAAAGGAAGACCAACGGATGGAACTTTGTCATAATTCCGTTTATTGTGCAACTGCACATAAATCTGCTCATTAATTAAATTGTGTCGCGTGTAACTTGCAGTGCAAGTGCTTTGGTTCTGTCGAGGTTTGTTTCTATTTATATATTAAGTTTATAATTAAATTTCTTTATGACCATTTTGTGCGAGAATTAAACAGCTGTGCTGTTCCGTTGCAGAACAAACGAAATCTTCAGTAGCTCACCTTGTTTTTACTTCTGTCGTGTTTCTCACTTAATGGTATAAGTGTGCATCGTATTTATCTGTTCAGAAACAGATGCAACAATCGGGCAGCATCTTAATACAGTACCTAGAAATCTTTTGTAGTTCGAAAAAATGTTGACAGCGCTTAATTTACTGTTCCGAGTTCTGAATTATTGAACGTTAACATGCGTTTGTTTGCAACGTCACATGTGTGGTCGTCTGGTCGACCAATCAACGTAGTTGTTTGTGTTGAAATTGGCTTTGGACGGAAGTTTCAATCATACAGCAAAGTACGTTTCTAGAAACATCCGTGGCAGTCCTTTCAATTTACTGCAGCATCTTGCTCTGTTGAAGAAAATGCAGCAAGCAGGCGGATGGTCTTTTACTCAGGGACGCCGGAGATCGGGGAAATGGCGGGAGCATTGCCCGCTGACCTTTCAAAAGAGGGGCAACGGGGCCGGAGGTGCCTTTTCATAACAATATCATAGGTAATTTGATGGTTGAGGAACATGATCGAACGAACCCAACAATAGAAATCAACAGTGCCACAAGCACGAAAGCTTGGTTGAACCTGTTCTGTTCTGACAAGGCCGCAACCAGGGGGCAAAATGATTCTATATTCTTGCACTTCACTGCAAAACTACTTTTCTTTTGGCATATCGCACAGGTTTTGCCAAATGCAAGGCAAAAGGATTTGTACTTTTCGTTGCAGCTTGCCATAAAACAGACAATTATAGGGATAGAAAATGATCGCACATTTTTCTCCGTATATTTGCTGTGCAAGGGCGTGCAGACCAGGGCTATGAAATCTTGTATGTTCACTTTTTGATGCAAACTGGATCAACGAAAGACTAATTTTGTTAACTCTGATGATATGTTACATAAACGAGCACACGTGTTTCGCTGGTCATAGTCAACGCCATTGTTCCCTCTAAGAAAATTCTAAGCTGAGCAAATGTTACTTTTGTTGCGCACTGAGGCAGTTTTTTTAAGGAAAATATTAGGTACCCAGCATGGACCTGTAGGGACCCGATTTTCAATCCTAGGAACCCAATTGGGTCCATAAAACACCTTAAAAAACCTGCACTAAGGGCATGCAGCCCTTGCAGATACTATGCAGAAACCATGCGTAATCATTTTTTTGGTTTGTTGGAACTGCACGAGAACGAGATTTCACTGCGCAAATTGTGTGCTGTCACTGCGCAGTTGCGCATCTTAGAGGGAACACTGGTCAACACTTAACTTTTTGACAAACACTACATTCGCGACGGATTTGAGAAACTCCACTGAAACAAACTTTTCAATATAGTGAGTAGGCTAATCTGCCGTCCCAAAAATTGAACCGAAAGTTGCGAAGAAGTTAAACAATATTATCCAAAAATCTGGTTAAGTAGAAATGATAAAATCCATCAAAATACTAGAATGCAGTAAGATTTAAATCCAAGTCCATGTTCATCTCTGGTGATTTTTTGGTCATGTGAAAGAGAAGCAAGTATAGGGTGTTTCACAATTGTGAAACAAAGCGATTGGGCACAAATCCAGGATTTTAAATGATACCACAATGATAATTACATTTATTGAAAGGTGAAAAGATAACATTTTATAATCTGCAACTGTTTGTCCTCAAATCAGAAATAATATGTCAAGAAGAGTCCTAGAGTACATGCTCCAGATGTCCACCGTCGCAGAGATTTGCTCGGACTCCGACCGACTGACTCTTGAACCCTAGTGACATTGTCGGGAGTTCGAA
>Ga0210059_1003299_pt1 | contig 25724 bp, 16 predicted proteins | sample Ectturendosymbi2_FD_188042 | JGI IMG/M metagenome (GOLD analysis project Ga0210059, IMG submission 188042) | Ecteinascidia turbinata endosymbiont from Florida, USA - Sample 2 (SPAdes) (version 2) | ecosystem: Host-associated > Tunicates > Ascidians > Unclassified | place: Key West, Florida... | reverse complement strand
GGTCTGAACATCTGATTTTGTCTCAATGAACCAGGATACACATTGCGCTTTTTCTTGAGCAGTAGTCATTTTATGGGGGTTCGATTCATATAACTCAATCATTAAACATAAGAAATTTTGTCTGAAACAATAAATTTTAGTGTCAATAAAAACTTTATGAAATATTGATTAACATAAAACAAACCTCATTGCGATATCTCATCATTTCATTTTTTAATAATTTTTTTAAATTGTAAAGAGACTTTATGGACACCCTGTATATTTATTTTATTTCATTTTTTTTCAATAGGCCTCTGAGGTTTCAAGCAGTGTTGAACACGAAACCACGCTGTACTCTCATCATAGGCCATGTGATTGACAAGATATTTAACCAATGCACAAGGTTACACTGCACAACTGATGGAACATTGAATCTTACAGAAAGAACTAGGATTCGGAAAGCAATAAATAATAGCTACATATTGATACAGGGGCAAGTTGTAGGCGGTGATGGTGGTCAGTACGTTAAAAGCGGCTAGAAAAAGAACGAGTAAAATCAGATCAAACTTGCACACAGGCCAATATGATGGCAGCATTTCCCTTAGCCACAGCTAGGGACAGACGCTGGTGGAGCCACTGGTGCTTCCTGGGGTCGCCAGACACATCAACAAGTTCTTCGAAAGACCACTCAAAAAAGGGGCAGCGGATTTGCCATGCATACCAGTGGTCAAATTGCCACTGGTTGAAAGTGGTATTTGCTTTGGAGGTCATGATTGATATTTTTGGAATTTTGCGACCTCAGCTTTGTGGCCACAAAACTAGCCTGTCTGGCGGAGTCTTTATTGTGGCCCTGAGCAAAAGTGTCCACAACTGTTGCGTCCCACACCAGGCTCCGGCCTTTGTGCCATGGGCCCAAAGTCAGCACATCTGGCCTCCTTCCATTGTTAGTCAGGCCTGTCAGCCAGGCTGACAGGCTCCAAGATAGAGGGGAGACCAATGCAGGTCAATGACCTCTTGAGGATGGAGTTGATGGCTGAATGCCTTGGGAAGCGGCCTGCATTTTTAGTACAGGAGAGGCCATGGAGCCCCAGCTCATCAACAATTTTGCCGCAGTGGCATTTTGTGCTTTCAAAGATTTTGGCACCAGTTCGGAGGGTGATTGCAATACGGAGCTCATCAGGACTGAGCAAGTTTCCAACACTGGCAATTGGGAACGCTTCTGACCAGGCAGCAGTGTGACTCTCTTGTGCAGCAAGTAACCGACAGTCAGTGGTTCCAAGGGTTATTTGTGTTTAGCAGGAAATTGAGTGTATCCCTGCAGGCGAGGTCATCCCAGGCTGCTTGTATTCCCTTTTCTAATGGTGATGAATCATGGTGTTTGGACCAATCGTCAATTGCATCGTTTACATCCCCATAAGGGGTTTCCAGGTTGAGAGAGGGAAGTAAACGGTTGACAAGGCCTTTACAGGCATGAGACAATAGGAAACATGGTAGGGATAAGTCTGCCGCAGAACGAAGGCCCAGCCCTGCATGTCTGATTGGTAGGGATACTTGTGACCAGTTTTCTTCTCCAAACGACACATTGACATTGCATATTTTTTCCATGTTGGTTTTTATGGCTGTGTTGAACACTTCCAGTTCTTCTTTGCACTTGGAAGCATGGTGCACTTCCCAGTAGTTATATGAGTTTGGGGATTGAGAGGCAGTTTTTCAATATGAAAAATGCTTGATGTGGCTCTATCAGCTCAAGGTTTTCAATGATGTTGTCAAGCATTTTAGTTTTTGCCTCTAGATGTAGTGGGGTGGAATCCTGATGCTGAGGGTATCCTAATAACTGCCATAGATTGGGAGCAGGGATTGAGATGGATGGGAATACATCCTGGAAAAGCTTAGTTGTTTGGGACCGTTCTTGGCTGGTTGTGTTGTTGACTATGAACAGCTCATATTTAGAGTTATTTATTTCTAGGCCAACTGAGGAGAGTCCATTCCTAATGATGGCAGCATTACTGAGCACGGTCTGCGGGTCACCACCAATACATCCGTCATCAAGGTACCAAATTTCGAAAATATTAGCTTATAAATCCTGATGTTTAAGTTTTTGAAAAAAAGGTAAGGCATAAAATACATCATATTTTTGATAATGAAGCAGAAAACAAGATTTAAAAATTTTGTAAATATTGGTATTGGCCGATATATCGGCCCGTGAATGGCCGATATATCGGTATTGGCCTTAAAAGCCATATCAGTCGGTATCTAGATAGATGGTATAGCTAGGGCGCTGTTGAAGTGTTTTGCTCCTCTCAGTGTTGATTGTGTGCTAACACCTACTATGTAATGTGCTATTACCAACCATTTTTGTGCTCATGTGTTCTTTGATTGTGTTGGTGATATGGACCATTAGTGTATAGCAAATAAATTAATAAGAAATTACTTGAAGAGCAGCTGGAGGTATTGTGCCCAACCATCAACCTTGTTTCTTATGAACTGTTTACTAAATGGTTCGGTCCAAAATTCCTGCTCAGTCCAAGGTGGCACCTTTGTTGTGATTTTGATGCATGTGTTTTCAAAAAGTTTTGTGGCAGCTGGTTGCAGACTCTTGTTTTTTACTTTGAAGATGGATATTGCAAGTTTTAGGCAGTGCCCAAAGCCCAGCCTCATGGCCTTTAGGTAGTCCTGCCATTTGTGGCACCTTCCAAAGGTACGACTGCAAACCATACCTGTTTAACATTGTCTTATAGCAATTTCAGTGCTTGGTGCTTGTATCAATAGTCGCGTGGAGATAGCATACATTTGCCACTGCTGCAATGTCACCTTGTCTCACAACCACCTGTGCCAGTATGTTGAAAACCCATTTTTAGTATACAGTGTGGCAAGAGTGTTGTAGCTGTTGTATGTGTAGATGTATATGGGTGGACATAACCTTTTAATGTTTTCTGAACTGACTTTTCTCTTTGGCTGTGTCTAAACAATTGTATCTGGTTTTTCAGTTTGGAAGGACTAAAAAAATGTATCAAGCAAATTTGCTGACCTTTGTGAAATATCTGAACAATTCTTGTATGTCAGATGTTTCTCAGAGTAAAAGATTAAACTGGCTATTTTTTTCTAACCCTAAACACTAATCCAAAACCCAAACCATAAATCTAAACCAATGTCTGGTTTTCTAAACTTTTCAACAATGTAGGTCGATAGGACTCCCAAAAATATTGTGTAACAAAAGTAGCATCTGTATAAAGCAAAGCCAAAGCACATGAGTGTTGAAGTGATGACCCCTTGCACAGCATGAATAGACACTTCCCAGCCACTTGACCATGTTCGCGATGCTGCTAACATCACAAGGTTGTTTAATCTCTTCTTAGAAGTTGGAAAATCCTTATCTGCAAAAATAAAGTCATTCCTTGTCACTTAGAGACATTTTCTCAACATAAAATTGAAGAATTCAAATTCAAAACCAGGTTAGCTCATGTAAATAAGGCAAAGGCTCAACTATCAAGAACTTGTGGAGTTTTATCCAAACTTGCTGAATAGACCACGCATAAAAGCTCTAAAATGAAAAGATGTATTCAGCTCATACTTTGATTGCAGAGCATACATTTTGCATACTGATCAGGCATCCTCTGCCCTTGTGTATGCAGCTGATTTTGCATGCTTGTTCAATGACATCACCATATTAGAAATTGTAGTAAGAGGTGAACTCATTAATTCATCCTCATCTTACTTGCTCAATCCTCAACTGGAGATGTGCGTCAAATGTGACAATTCAACCTCATAAAACTTCAAAACAAAGCTGTAAAACTAATAAGAGAAACTAACTATACTTCTTTGGAATATTGTTTTCCGTACTTCAAACATATTATACCTCCTCAACTTCATGCATTCCCAGTGGGTAAATTCACACACTCCTAATACAACAAATTGTTTCCAAACCATTTTGATGACTGTTATATTACACTGGTCAACAGCAAAATTTAAACGGTGATTGCAATAAGTGCCTCTAAAAGTATGCTTGACGCTGATTTCAAAAATGTCATTATTTTTTTTGTAGCACATCTAGTTTTTGAGATATCTGTATGTTTTGGTTACCAGTGACCTAGCCTACTACAGGCCTATGAACAACAGAAGGTAGCATTGTTTTGCATTATGATGTAACATAGAATAACAATTGATGTAGCAGACATGCCATTTGTGAAAGTAAAGCAAGTTTACCAACCTTAACTGAGTGATTTAAATGCTAGAATCTGTTTTATTGAGTAATGTATTGATATCTTAGTGCACACAGGTAATTTAAAACATTAAATCCCCATTGCACATTCCATTAATTTGAACGAATCATATGATAACAATCAGATCGTTTTGAGTGCTTTTTAGTGGGCTATACTGACTACCAGTGGAGCCTGTGTGGAACTCTAAATGTCATAAGCATATTGATGGGAATGCACATAAGAGTTACCAAGTACTGCTGTTTTTTATGTTTATGGGACAACCACTCTAGGTGCTACTGCGGATCACTATGAAAAGCAACATTCGTCCACAAGAAATTCATATGTTCTTGGAGTGAACAATGTTCAGGAGCTCAGCATCCTCCATTAGCAAATCATGATAAGTCTTTTTGTAACCTCTGCATACAAAATTGTGCTTGATCAAAGAAACCAATAACCAAATGCAATTCCAGTAGCTTCAATTTAACTATTTGTGTGACAAGCTTCCCTGATCTCAGGAAAGCTAAATTGAAAGAAGGAATTTTGTAGGCCTGTAGATTTGTACAGGTTTTGACAGATCGGAACTTCAAGTTAAGAATGTCCAGTTAAGAATGCACTGGAGTTACAAGCTCAGAAGACATTCAGGTGGATATGCTTGATCTTTATAAGAAATATTAAGGCTCATTTTTTAAGCAGAAGTTGCAGAATTGCTTTAGCTTACATGGAGATGGGCTTGCATACATCTGTAATGGTGCATTTTCTTCATTCACACCAATGTTTTTTGGAAAACCTTGATGCCATGAGTGACTACCAGGGTGTATAATATTCAAGCTATGGAAGCAAGATACCAGGAATTCTGAAATGAATCAGTGATGTTACGCCTGATGGATGTTGTCTCGTGGTGATCCAGCCACGCTTTTTAAAAGAAAGTCTTGTTCAAAACACTTATGGAAGTTTTATGGATTCCACTATCAAGACCAGGAGTCCTCTGTTTGTTTGTTCAACTTGTTTTTTTGATCATTCGTAATAAATTAACAAACTTCATATAGAATGAATTATCAGGTCATTTTTCACATGAAAACAAAAGCTAATGTATCAGCATACAACTGTTTGTATACCTGAAAAAGCCTTTTGCTGTAACTCCAAAAGTTGATGTGTCACAAGAAAACAAATGCCAAATTTGGAATCAGCACCCAAAAGTTATTGAAAAAAGTTATGTCATATTCTCGTTTCATACACAAAATTTTTTTTGTTGATCTGTATTATCAGTTCCATTCATTCTGTCTCCACAATATCATCCAATTCTAAAAACCTGTTTTACCTAGAGTTAAGTCATCTTAAGGGAAATGTTTCTTACCATTTGTTGGTTCAAATGTGTGGTCTTCAGTACTAGACTTCAACCCTTTAACGACCGCGCACGCCAACATATTGGCGCGCCCTTTTTTGGCCAAAAATCGCCAGCCGCTAGAGCTAGAGAGTTGTTCAAACCCTGTACGGATTCAGCAAGTCTTCTAGTTGATATTGAAAAAAACGTTTTTTGTTTTGGGTTTGAGGTTTGCTGGGGGGAACGTCATAAGTAGGGGTGTTTTTGTGTTATTTTGGCCATCTTTGCCTGGCCCTGGGCGCTGTCCCATTGGGCCATTTTTGGACTCAAAATTTAGTTGAAAACTTGGTCAAAATCCGCATCTATAGAGCCCTTGATTGACTTACTAACATATCGGGAGCGAAAATTATGGCTCATAAACTAAAAACTGAGCAAAATTTTGCTCCCTCAAAAGCCACTGTGAGGGGCATTTCTCCCTAGGCAATAACTCTCTCCCTAGGCAATAACTTGCTGTCAGATTGAGTTAGAAAGCTGTTCAAACCCTCTAAAGACTCGTGAAAGTATGTAGTTTGCAATAAAAACAACTTTTCAGTTTAGGAGGTCTGTTTTTTTTAATGCTTATATGATGATAGGATGTTTATGTTATTTTTGCTGACGTCAGCATTTTTGCCTAACCTCCCTTTAAGACCCGCAGGAGCCATTTAAATAAGATTAATTTTTTTTTAGTTTAGCTGTTTTTTTGGTTACATTTTGGGACTTTGCAGGGTCCAAATGGGTTTTTAGCATTCCTGGTTCCAAGATTAGGGCTAAAAAACATTAAAATAAATAAGGGAAATCCCCCAAAAGTATTGAGAAAAGCCCCTTACCAATTAGCTGTTTTTTGACCTAACTTTTGAACCAGAAACGCTAGAAACTCAATCAAGGGCTCTAAAAACTCGTATCCTTGCCTAGAATCCTAAAATATTGCAAGGCAAAATATTGGCGCGTGGGATCGGATGATGACGTCATATAATTAGCCAAAAAACATGTCCCTGTCATGATCCCGTTGGCCCAAAACCCCCTAACCAAATTTAAAAAAAAAATTTTTTTAATCTAAACTACACGACGCCACTAGTCATTACAGGGTTTGAATAGCTCTCTAGCTCAATCTGCTGCCGAGTTATGGCTGGCCAAAGTTTGTGATTATGCCATTTCTGACAAGTTTTGAATTAGGCCAAAAACTAGGTTTTTGACCCATAATTTTGGCTACAGATATGCTAGCAAGTCAATCAAGGGCTCTATAGACATGGATTTTGACCTAGTTTTCAACAAAACTTTGAGCCAATAGAATGGGTCAATGGGTTGGGGCCCAGGGCCGTCCAAAGGTGACCAAACTTTCTGAAACATACCCTCATTGTGACGTCACCTCCAGAAAACCCCCACCGAAAATGAAAAACTTTTTTTTTTCGATGTCAACTAGAAGACTTGCTGAATCCGTAGAGGGTTTGAACAGCTCTCCAGCTCGAGAGGCTGGCGATTTACGGCCAAAGGGCCGGCCAATTGCGGTCTTTAAAGGGTTAAGTCTGTTACTTTTACCTTCAAAAACCAATTTAAGGAAAATTTTCTAAGTCAATAATTTTGTGCATGCTCCACCAAACTTGGTAAACTAGCCTCGATTCGCAGTCAGGTCATACCAAAGACTTGAAAAACGGTACTTGCGGCTTATCCAGCCTCATGCTTGGCATTGATGGGTGAGTGCAAAGGAACAGTTCAGGTGTGGTGCTGCCATTGGCACAACACCAGTGCACCATTCACTGCAAAAGAAGCCTTGTGGCCCATGGTGCAAGCAAGAGAAAATGGGTGCTGCAGATCACTCATCACACTTCAAAAGGAGTACAGAAACGGAGTACAAATGAAACTGAACTTACTGACGTTGCTTTTTTGGAACAAACATTTGAAACAATGTCATTTTACACCATTTATAAGAAACAATTTAATTCTGATATTTGTTTGTAGCTTATGACCTCATCCGTCACTAGTTAGTTCCAAAGTATTCTTGCGATTTAGCCACGAACTCTAAATATATGCTGCAAGCATAGCCTGTAACACTTGATGAAATAGATGCCCAACATAAACTCAAATAAAAGAGATTAACCCTGGTTTAAACAAACATGTGAACAAAGTGTTTCTGATAAGCCAGTTCCAAAGGGTTTCACTACAATAGATGTGTACAAACTACACAACTGCCAAAGGTGTACAAAAACGTTTATTTATTTATTTTTTATTGAAATTGTGACAGGCAAATGCAGTTAGTTACATGTAACTTGAGATGGTGTTTTTGGATAATGGATCTTATTTCAGCCACTGTCTTGACTTCTAAAGTGTGATTGGATAATTTTTGCAGGCAATGCACAGATGCTTGCATTATTCCAAGAAAGGGTCAGTTGAAGCACAGACATTGCACATTGTGCAAACAACTGAATGTCAACCTATTTCATAGCCGACGTCATTTCATGCTGTTTCACGTTGGAAGAGCTGTCAAGCATGCGGAGTTCACATGTCTTCCATGCCAGTGCTCATCATCTAAGACAATCGCTACAAGAAGTCACTACCACTGTCCATATTGTGCGAAATTTATGGAACGAAAAAGTCGTTTTTTATGTCATTTGAAATGACGCAACCAAACCAAGCCGACTGGGTATGAAACCATGCTGTGTAATGAGAAGAAAAGAAAAGGAATTCAAGTTTTGGACAGCATGAACAAACATATTGACACAAAGCGAACAAAAAATGCAGTCTGCATGTCGTCTGATGAAGATTTTGAAACAAAACTCCTCACCAAATGTATTGCAACAAAAAAAGACCAGTGTCATTTATGTGGAGAGATGATGCAGAACCATCATATAACAAGGCATTGCAGAGAAAAGCACAACATCGATCTAATCACATGTTCAGTGTGTGTCATTCTATTTGAATAACAATAATAGCAAAGCCACCACAGTGACCATACATCAAGCGAATCAGTCGCAATAGTTTATTTGCACAAGGAAACTAGTTTCGTGTTCGACACATCTTCAGTCCTATGCGAAAGTTGACAATGAAACAAAGTTAGAAAAACTACGTACTGTGCTAAGAACAAAAGCCAAATAATAAAGCCAAAGAACGACTCCTTAACTCACTAGACCGATTACAAACCTGCTGGCACCGATCGTAAACGGCTATACAGCACTCTGATTGACAACGTTACTCTACGCTTTACACGTGGTCTTGTCTCAGACGATCATGTGACTTCAACAGGCCGTAACGGGCAGTGGAAAAGTAGAGAAAAAAATTTTGCGATTACTCAGGACTCAGTTTCGGGGGCAGTTTAAAGTGAAATCAACAAGGGAATCAAATGGATTGGTTTAGTTAGAAGTAAAAAGTTTGCACTGCCGCTAGGGCACAAATAAACGGAAGTAACAATGTCTAGCTTTTACAAGCCAAAAGTTTAAAGCAACAGTCCGTAAGCCTTTCCTTTGCTTCTCAAAGTTTTTCAATTGGTGTCAACATTGGTGTAAACTCCAATGGACGGGATTTGCCTCTCCACTTATCGGAATCAACAAAACAAGTTCTAGCTTTGCAGCCAGCTGTTTGAGGAAATCTCCTATATAGCCGTTTACGATCGGTTTTTTCATTTTCATGACGGAAAGCAAGTTGACTTGCTAAAGAAAAATCTGTAAACCTTTTGTGCTATCTCTTTTAGGGTTTTTTTTTGTCCAGTTCTTTTCTGGGGTGAAGTTTTTGCAGATATTAAATGATCCTTTTTTTCCTTCTTGAGATATACCTGCATACTGTAGAAGAGTATTATGCATGAAGTTGAAACAGTCAATAAGTGAAAATGATAACTCATTAGTTTTAGGCACATGTATTGCGAACAGGGACATAATGATGGGGAGCAATGGGGGTGTAATTCCCTGGGGGCCAAATCACTATGGGATTGTCGAATCACTGCAGGGGTTCCAAAAAGTCCCAAAAATGTCACAAATACTTCCTTCAAAGCAGTGAATTTACTTCTGAAACAGAGCAGGTTAAAACATGGGGGTGCCAAACTTGCTTCTTGCCCCAGTCGCCATCTAACTTCGTTACGTCTCTGAATGTGAAGGATTGCATTTTGTTTTGAAAAATGGTGTTTGTGGCAGATTATTTGTTTAACAATGAAAGAATTTGGACTCATACACAATAAAACAACCACTGGATGGTGTCCTAAATATAATTCACGAAATCAGCAGGGTAATTTATATGCACGTGCTTATATTTAGCCTATTGGCAAAAATTGCTGTTCATAATGCAATTTTACTCCAACATTTGGTATTTCACATGCTGGATTAAGAGTTTCTGATCAAAACACCAAATTTTTTGTTGCATATGATATTTGATTGGTCTGTAATATTAAAGAGAGTTTATTAAAAATAACAATGATTTTGTCAAAATGTAAAGCAACTGTGTTATTGTTATGAGATATTTCCTATCCTTGTCCAAAATAAAAGAATGTCAAAAACATGAAGATTCTTTGATACAGATGACTCTGGTTCATTGCATATCGGTTAAACATATAATACTCTGTTGAATAGGATATTGGAATCCCAAAGCAAAACCAATCATATGTGAAGAAAATAGCCCAGTTAATTGCATAAACTAGATATGTGAATATAAATGTTATTTTAATTTGTGGATTTGTATCACCTAATCGTATATTTTACTTCAAAAAAGTGTAAAGTGCACTGCACAAATGAAAGCTGCAGTGTCATTAATTCGATTAAGCAACTGTCCCCATGGGAATGGTCAGAAACCAAATTTACCACCTTCGGCTGAGATGCCAAAATCATATTTCAAGTTCAACCTCAAGCAGTGAATTTGCAGATTCAATTGATTAGACAATAGCTTTGTTAAATAAACCTTTTCACAACTGCATTACATAGTACAAAGAAAGCAGAAGAACCAGGCCATAATATGGGCAATGTTCTGTAACCAATAGACAATTATTGCGTCACCACATAGTATGCATGTTAAAGATAGAACTTAGAGTTTGTTTCATTTGATGACCATTGGCTTGAGAAATACCGTAGAATTGCAAATATCTGGACCAAGGATTTTTTAGAATTTCTAGAAGCGCATTTTTATCCAACACTTCTAGAAATACAGTAATTGGCTAAACCTGCTTTTTGTTAGACCTTTAGCTTATTGGAAAAAGTCACAGATTTTTGTGAGCCACAACACACAAACAAAAGTTTTGCACATACTTATTATATTTACCTGCAAACATTCTTGAATATCGATATCAAACAAGTGTTATTTTCACCTGGTGATCTTATGAGTTTGAATCTAAACCAGCAGTTTTTCTTTACCATGCGCCCCTTTAGTAATTTTCCTTCATTTCAAGCCCCTTCTAACATTAAGTAAGTTGAAAAAGAAATGTATTTACTGGAAAATTAGTTGATAAATTTTCCATGCTATAGAGTGTGTAAGGGCTTGCACCTCCTGGAAAATTATTGACGCCCCCTTGGGGAGGTGCTCTCCCCTGGTTAAGAACTATTGATCTGTAGTTGGCAAATTATTAATGTTGTTCGAATTAGCTGTTTCCAATGTTAGTTTATGCAAAAACTGTACAATGCTTTGACTTAACTGGTTTCAGTTGTTGTATCGACTACCTTACCAAAACTTTTCAACAGCATCTTTCTGGCAACTGAAAAGATTTTTCATTTTATCTCAGTATGTTTACCCTGACCTAAATGAATATTCATAAAATATTTTTGTGATTTGCTTGGCAGTGACGTTTCATGTTTGTGATTTTGTAAAGCCTGAGCAAAATCTGGAGTATAATACACAGATTTCCCCACAGTGCTCAAACCTGCCTCATTGACCCTGCGATCAACAACACCATGCAATTTGTGACTGGATGCCTGCGTCCTACACCAGCAAATAACCTTACTATCTTTACCGGCATCCAACCTGCTGAGCTTCATTGCAAATGAGCCATATTGTCTCTAGCACGCTGTGCCATGGAGCTTGGCCATCTGTTCCACTCAGGGCTCTCCTGTCCACTGAGTGGCAATGCATGGCGTCTCAAATCAAGACACCCATTTGTGCCTGCCGCATAACAGCTCTTCAGTTCATCTGATAAGAGCATCAGAAATGTGGCGCTTTGGGTGGATCACCGATGGAATGCAGAGTGGTTGGACAACATTATGGGACTCCGTACTTTCATCACTGACACTGGCACCCATCCTCCTGGAATTACCCTTCCGGGAGCAGCGTGGATTCAGCTTAACCACCTCCACACCAATGACAGACATTTTCTTCACTCTTGCGTGCACAAATGGGGTATAGCCCCTCTGTGACCTGTGAGTGTGGTGCAGAAGAACAAACTGTTGACCGTGTTGTCCTTGAATATCCAACCCATCGACCTCCCCATGGAATGTACAGCCTGACATTTCTGGATAATGGGACAATTGATTGAATGGCTGCTCAACATCTGCCCCGAGATCTAGTGCAGCCAAGCAGTGGATTGAAAGAACTGGCTCAAATGATGGCAATCATATGCTAATGGTATCACATAGAGATGGCACAGTCCAAGAGTTTCTTCGCCTGGACCACCCATAGCCTGCAAAATCCAACCCATGGACTGAGGGCATTTCTTTTTCGATCCAGCCCACCCATGGCCTGTTAAACAATTATACAGTTCACTTACAAATGTCAAACAAAAACAAAACAGTTTGACTGTTAAAACATAGTGATGTGGTACGTATAAAAAAACTGTTTAACTTTCAAGTAACTAGTCTCAACAAAAGCCTCGTGGTTTCACTCACTTCTCGCACCACTAGGTGGTAGTAACTCAAAAAAATTTGAAGTTTTTTCATTTTTAGCGGGCAGTAATGGCCTGTTTTCATTATTAGCGGGCAATAATGGCCTAGTGAAATCTAAATGCTAAAAATATGGTTAGCAGCTGGCCCAGAATCCAGACAATTAACAGCCTATCTCTAGTGTGGTATTCTCCAATACTAGATGGAAAAATATCAGCAACTACTGGTACAAGATTAAACTTAGAATGAAAATCACGGCCAATGAAAACGATACAAACGACATATTGCAAACGTTTTGATAACTCCTGTTATCATCATCAGTGCATTGCAAATTTGCAAAATTATAGAGAAATACATTAACCAAACAATATGTCGTTTGTCCTAAAAAGTCCAATAATCAGGTCAAGTCATGTGGAAAAGAATTTAAGTCATTCTAAAGACACTGTTAACTGCAGTCCATTAAACCAAGTTGCCATATACCTGGAAAAAATTGTGATTTTTGCAATTTATCTATGATACTTGCAGCACCATTGTGACCAGCTACCGTATATGTGAACTGTGAATTTAAAACAAAAAATCATGTCAACCTACAGCTTTACATTTCTGAAGCTTTTCAAACCATGTGCTTGGAATACTCATACAATTGCTGTATCAGTTCAACAAACAAAGAATGCATAATGTAAAAAAGGCAGATATAGTGATTTTGATTAACTGTAGTACAGTACTTAGATTTTACCAAATTGTTAATAAATGTTTGCGTTTTTGTTTCAGGCATATTGTATTTTAGAACAGTAAGATGTCATTGTTTGGTGCATCAAGTTCATCGTTTTCTTTTGGCAACTCTGCTTCCAACCATAATCCAATGAAAGACATTGAGGTTTCTAGTCCTCCTGATGACAGTGTAAGCTGCTTGGAGTTTAGTCCTGCCACTTTGAATGGAAATTTTTTGATTGCAGGATCATGGGCAAATGATATACGTTGTTGGCAAATAGAAGACAATGGGCAGACTGTTCCCAAAGCCCAGCAAATGCATCAGGGTCCTGTTTTAGATGTGTCATGGAGCGATGATGGCACAAAAGTTTTTACTGCTTCTGCTGACAAGACTGGTAAGATGTGGGACCTTGCTTCTAATCAATGTGTGCAAGTTGCACAGCATGATGCACCCATCAAAACTTGTCATTGGATAAAGAGCCCAAGTTACTCCTGTTTGATGACTGGCAGTTGGGATAAGACTGTGAAGTTCTGGGACACACGCTCAGCTAACCCAATGAAAGTTTTGAACATGACTGAAAGAGTTTATTGCGCTGATGTCAAATACCCCATGGCAATGATAAGCTGTGCTGATAAGAAGTTAACATGTTTGAAACTTGAAAGTGAACCACAAGAATATCAAAAATTTGACTCTCCTCTAAAGTATCAGCACAGGTGTATTAGCATTTTCAAAGATAAAAACCAAACCACACCAGTTGGGTTTGCTCTTGGCAGTATAGAGGGTCGTGTTGCTATTCATTATATTCAGCCAAGTAGTCCACGGGATAACTTCACATTCAAATGCCACAGGTCTACTAACTCAACACCGCAAGACATATATGCTGTGAATTCAATAGCATTCCACCCAACATTTGGAACTCTTGCCACTGTTGGATCAGATGGTCGCTACAGCTTTTGGGATAAAGATGCAAGAACTAAGTTAAAAGGATCTGAACAGTTGGACCAAGCTATTTCTGCTTGTGCCGTTAGTCATAATGGAAATGTTTTTGCGTATGCATCAAGTTACGACTGGTCTAAAGGTCATGAGTATTATAATCCACAAAAGAAGAACTACATATTTTTGCGGAACTGTGGAGAAGAAATGAAACCTAGAAACAAAAAGTAGATTGAAAGAAGACAAATGACAGGGTACCACATGTGTACCATTACTTTTGTGATACATCTACAAGTCACAAAAACTACTTGAAGTTTGAGGATTAAAATTTCTGTTGTCTAAATGTAGGAATAGCTATACAGTTTAAAAAAGACTTAGTTGTCTTTTTACTCAGCTCATAAAACAAATTTTCGACAGTAAATCAGTTGCACATCTGTTTCAAGACCATGTATAGTCATTCTACTGTTGATTTGTTGTTTTGCATCTTTTTTGTTCTTGGCTGTAAATTTGATCTTTACAACACAGCAAATGCATACATCTTCTTAAAATCTGTTATGTCTTTGCTGATTTCAAATTATTTTGTTTGTTCATGATGTGTTTTGAATATGGTAGCATCATATAACTTTCTTAATTGTAATAAAACTGGTTGCATTGTCAATGGGCTGCAATATCTCAAACAAGCTATATGGTTATTTTTGGAGTATCATTACATTATGTACCACAGTAAATCCATGATTTTGTTGGAAAAACTAGATTAAGTAGTTTTTGATCTAAATCCTTCATGGATTATTGAATTTCAAAAGATGTTGAATTGTAATCTTGTAAGAATTATGATGCTTGTGCTAGTAAACTATTAATAAAATTGTTTGCATTTGTTTTAGATTTATTATGTATCAATGTTCATAATGTCAAGCAGAAATTTTTAGTTGCAAATTATGTCTGGATTCCTGCAGTGTTTCTGTATGCTTAAAGAGTGAAAAATCATAATTCCTATGGCTTGCATACAAACATTGTTGATCAAGTCTCTATGCTGGAAATACTCCATATACTGAAGGACTCTTGCCATAAATTGCCTGAATGAAAATGTGCATACAATGCATATTTCTATTGTCATCTGCTAGATGGCAATTCGTATCTGCTATATTTGTGCAGTTCAGTCTGTTCTTGTTATAAATTGAACTAAGCAGTAAGCATGCTTTTGTACTTTACCTGTGCTTGTGGCATATTGAAGATAACCTCATTTCAACAGAGGTTTTTTGCAAGCAACATTGCAAATGACTCATTCAAATACAATCAAAATGCTTTGGTGATATTTTGAAACATAACCTAGTAACAGGCTCATACAAACCAAAAATATCTTATGGCACATTCATTTCAAAGTTAATCAAATCTTTCCATCTGAATTTCTTGTGTAATGCAGTCGCAACTATAACATAACATTGTTTTTTTCTCATTCAAAAGTTAGCTGTTGTAAAATCAAAATTTGTTCAACAATTTTGGCCAATGTTTCCATGACACAAAAGCATATTGTGGGGTACTCAATGCATTACTAAGATTTTGACTCAAAAAAAATGCTGGATGACTGTGTATGTGAAATGCTTTCACATCACTTCACTTGTTTATGCCAGTAATACTGGTTGCATACCAGGGTTGTTGTAAAAAAACCCGACCCAAAAAAAACCACCCAGTTTTTTTTTTAAAAGCCGACTTAAAAAAACCTAATAAAACCCACCAAAAAACCCACTCCTTACTTTTCCTTTGAAAAATCTACTAAGAAGTAAAAAATAAAACAATCAGGACACTTGTACAGTTCTCTGTAATTTTTTTTCAATGAAACAAAATGAATAGCAACAAAATTTAAAGGACTTTGAATAGTTTGAGTGAATTAAAATGGTTATCTTCTTCAGCTCTGCACAAGTGATATATTATAACCAATTTTTCTGCCTTCTCTACATCTAAACTTTTTCTGATTTTGGAACATACCAAGTCATATATTGAAAAAATACACACTATAGATACTGAACTGGCAGGGCATGCACGTAAACTTGATGTGAAACTGCAGAGTTTATGTGGGAGTGGTTTTTCTGTTTGCTGTGCACATGCTTGCCAAGCCTTACCATTCAGGAGTGAGTTGACCAACAACACATTGCAAAATCAAAGATGGGATACTTTTCTTTACCCTTAATTTTGAATACCATAATAGGCATAACAAGTTATTATTGTGTAATTCTGAAAATAGTGATATTGCATGATGGAATAAAAACAATTCAGAATGGGGTTTTTCTGTTTTCTTTTAAAAAAGAACAAAATCTTGTTTCTTTTTAAAAAACCTAAAAAAATGTTTTTTTTTTCAAAAAGAACCTGGTGGGTTGTTTTTTTTTAAAAAAACTCGTTTTTTTCTCAACCCTGTGGCATACAGAGTTTGTACACATTATGCACAAAGATGTTGTCTGTGTGGGCATTTTGTATTTACTATCTAAAATAAGAATCGTGCTTTGGCTTTATGCCTAATTGCCCGATCCTGTCTTGAAGTAGGTCAAAATTTTCCATTAATACTAATTTTAACAAAGTATTGACCATGTCTGTTCTGCAATGCAAAGCTCTCTGTGGTATTGATGACATATTTCCATTCATGCTTTGCTTATTAGCGTAATTGACATTTTCTTGGAGCATGGCAGAACAGTAGACACAAAGGTCATGTATAAAAGTGTTTCTTCTGTCTCATTGTAAAACATCTGCTTCTCCATTTAGCATCTGTGAAATTTCAAGCAATTTATAATAGAGCCTATAATTGCCACAACCATGCTTTACCTAGAAGATTATTTGGAGTTGATTGAGCACCTTCCATCTGATCTTCGTGAAAGGTTTACTGACATGCGTGAAATGGATTTGCAGGTGATAAAAAGTTGTGTTGTTTGTGTAGGCTATATATGTAGAAAACAATCTAATGAAATATTGAAAAATAATTAACATGTCAGAAAAAAGACATTTTATTGAAACATTCATTGTAAAAGATCCGTGTATAGAGATAAACAATTTGTTGAAATTTGGGTGATTTTTTAAAAACTGACACATCACAATAAAACACCTTCAAGAGTATCACTTTCCAATTGTACAGTATAAGGTGCATTTCTGCTTCATGTTGACAGATTTTAAATGTTTTCAAAGGAAAGAGATTTTACGCAGTTAGATTTTTTCTTTGTATAGTTTTTTGACTTTACATAGTTTCCGTTGCTGCAAAATACACATGTTTTTGTCAGAGGTAAATTATTTTCTTGGTTGACTTTAGAAACTCAGTTTATTCTTCATTTGTGCATTCAGCAGCACCAACGTTATGTACAAGAATAAAGTCATTAAGAGGTTAAACTGATTGTTTCTTACGTGTTTTCTTTTACCCTAAAACACAGGTTCCCAACCTGGGGTACATGTACCCCTAGGCGTACATTTGCCTGTCCAAAGGGGTACATTTGAGGTTAGCGAAATGTATATTTACACTATATTTTATTTCCAATTATTTATACACATACCAGTGAATATTATTCTCAAAAGCCGTTATATGCCTGTTATTAAAAATTTTATGATTAATCATGCTAAAATGTTTTGTCATAAGAAATATTAAGGGTGCACATTCATCTGTCGAAATGCTGAAGGAGTGCATGCTTGTCTTTCGAAATGCTGAAGGGGTACATTCTAATCTGTCGGAATGCTGAAAGGGTACATGATCAGAGAAAGGTTGGGAACCCCTGCCCTAAAAGATTAAATAGTTGTTTCAATCAAGCCTGATTGAATTTTTTGCATAAAAGCTAGTTTTATTAAGTGATAGTTTGACTCCAATATCAAATTCTAGTTAATGCACTTTTGGCCAAAAAGCAGTATGAAAAGTAAGATGTTTCTGTGTGACTGGCTAATTTACACAGATGTCAGCACAGTAGAACACTGACATTCTTTTCTAATTTGGGTTGTTCTTTGTAGGTGCAGAACACCATGGATAATCTCAAAGATAAGGAGGACAAACTTTTTCAACGATGTGCTGCTAAAAAAGCAAAAATTGGTGGGGCTGATCAAATTTATGAAGACATAAAAAATGAGTACTATAAAACACTGGAAGATGCTGATGAAAAAGTAAGCTCATTAATTGGTTTTGCTCTATGCATACATAGTGAATCCTTCCAAAAATCCTGTTCAATAATTATGATTTACCATTTATATAGCTGCAACTGTATTTTCACTCACATATTCATTATTGGTGATGGTGTTTCAACCAGGGTTGCAGAGCTCTTGTAAAAACGAAACTGCTCCAACTTTGGAGCTTTTACGTTTCATGAGCATGGCTCCAGATCCAGAGCTCTTGGTTTTCATGAGTATAGCTCCAGAGCTCTTTTTTCATAACATGGCTCCAGCCCTGGCTTTGTTCATCTTTGTGCAAAAATATTTTCAATGTCTTGGTGTGCCTCAAGTTGAATGACAAAATTGCAAGAATGTATCACACTTATTTGAGCAGGTTAATCTGGTAGATTTTTACAATCAGCACTCTTAACACTTTTAAGATCCGGGGTATGATACATTCGTACTTTGAAATCGGCCTAAAACCAGCAGTTGTCGGTTGCCTTACCAACGACATAGCTCCTCTGCCGATTGCGCTAGAGAGTTTTTCAAGGGCTCAAACGGATCAGCCAGTCATTGAAAAAAATTTTGGTTCGGGATTGCAGATTTTTTATGAGTGAGGTCATAAGTGAAGTAGTTTTTGAGCAATTTTGGTTCATGTCACCTGGCCTAGGGCCCAACTGCTAGGCCAAAGTATTTTGCTGAAGTTTTCATTGGAAACTAGACTCGAGTCCGAGTCTTTTGAGCCTTTGATCGACTTTCTAGCGTTTCTGGTTCAAAAGTTATGATCTAAAATAAACAAATTTATTATCTAATTAACTAATTAATCAAATATTTCATTACTTTAGATCATAACTTTTGAACCAGAAACCCCAGCAGGTCATCCAAAGTATCAAAAAACTCGCATTGTAGCCTAGTTTCCAATAAAAACTTCAGCGAAATACTACCATCTAATGATTTGGGCCCAGGGCCAGGCCAAGGTGGCCTAAAAGTCCTCCACTTATGACGTCACTCACAAAAAATCTGCATACCCCAACCAAAAAATTTTTTTCTGAGTGCAAACTACAAGACTTGTCGAGTCTTTTGAGCATTTTACCAGGTCTGTAGTGCTTACTGGACCAGATAAATTCCCGCGCAAGCCACGTGTAATCCAGCTGTTTTCGCGCGAACTGCTTGAATTAACCTGGGTGCAAAAGTGTTAACATGAGAAAGTAAGCAAATTTTTTAAAAAATTCAGAAGTTCAGACGACAGAAACATTACTCAAGTTAATGGTAACATAAACAAATTCTGCAAAGGCAGTCACTGGTGTATGCCACTAAAACCTGAGAACCTTTTCTTATTCATTATAACCAGAATCAAGAAGACGTCTGTTTGGAAAATTAGATTTGTGTCCAAGTATTTGACACAGTCCAGTCATTCAAACAAGTGTTTTGCACTTGTTGCATGCTTTGCCAATTGTAGTCTTGCTGATCCCAGCAAACAGCTCTCCCCAGGCAAACCATGCAAAGAGTGCAAAACATGTAGTCAATTACTTCTTGCGTTTGTTCTTTCTGATGTGAACTCATTTGCATTAACACAAAAGACAACAAGTGTTTAAGTGCCCTTTGTTTAAAGAAATGCTGTGGTTTATTATATACCTACTGATTATATCTTAGTTCACGTTTGGTTGCAACTCTACTACAGAACCAGTTTGATCATTCTGACTCAAAAATAAATTGTTGTAATATTTTACATTTCTCTAACTTCTGCAAGTAACACCATGCTTGTCCAACTGCGATGCTGCAGCTTTATGATTAAACCATGGAAACGTCAGATAACCATTGTTGCAATCTGGTGTTGTAAATTGTGACAATCATTTGTAGTTGTTCTTTTAAGAGCACTGTGTTTGATAAATTAACCCCTTAATGTCCGAATTATGATCCAGTTGTTAAAAAAATTTTTCTATGCAAAATTGTTGTCAAATATGGACCTGAAAAATATATCGTGTGTTGTTATATCATTTTAAAGTACTGTATATTGGGGGGGAATAGGTTCATCTGTCGAATTGGGGACACTGGTCCATTGGTCCTATATGCATGAAATTTCGAATTTTTCAAAAATAGAAGTGTACATTTTTTTGTTGTCGGTATATTTTACAAAAGGAAAACGAAACTAAACAAAAACACAATATGAAGCATCATGGCAAAAAATGAAACATTCTGAAGAGCTTAGTGGTTTGAAATTCTGTTTTTCACGAATGGTGATCAATGTACATTGAAATTATTGTGTTTTTTGTCCTAAAAGCATGTTGTTTCTATAAATTACAGCTTTGTAAAGGCAAGCAACACTATTTTCTTGAATATTCACGCTAGTTGTGGAAACATCATCACATTTCACGCCTTAAAAATTTCAAAGTCATGGCAGTTTTCTGTTGGAAAGGTATAATTCTTCTTTGTCTTTTACAAAACATTCTGCAACTGCCAAAATCTTTGCACTCCAGACCTTTCATACATATTCAAACAAGCATTGCATTTACCAAAAGCTGGAGCAACATTCACTGCAAATTTTCAAAGCGTTTGAAAATACACTAGAATCACGAGTGAAGTAAAGTTGCTGGTGATAGAGTTTGAAGCAATTTTTGTTTTTGTTCAGACACAGATGCACGTTGTATTTACTGCAAAGAATAATGGTTTTCCCACTGCATGATAGGTATTTGCATCTTTTCCGAGTCGCTCCCACCTCTGGCCAGTGACCAATCTTATCTCCCCATATGTCGTCTTGTGGTCTGCATGTTGCTGCAGATCCATCAGACATCAAATCAAGAGATGGTCTTCCTCTCTTTTTGGAAATTATGTCTTTGCCTTTTTTTATCAAAGCTTCAGCTACACTGATTTTGAAGCTCAACAAATCTTTTTGCTTTGAATTTGAAACGCTAAAAGAATCGCAATCGCGTCTGTACAAAAGCCATCCATTCACGACAGCTACATCAACCAGATGAAAAAAAAACGTTGGTAATATTTTTTTGATTTTATCCCAATTCTGTAATACAATACAAGTGCATCTAGTGCATCAACTCCTCCCATGTTTTGGTTGTATTTACCAACAATAGCTGGACAGCAAACACTGATGCTTTGTCTTTGTGACCTGTCCCATCTATCAACAGTGCACAACGGATAAATTGCTAATGTGACTGGCCGGTTGTCAAACCATTTCACTGCTCTCACTACAATATCATCAATTGTAGTTTCTTTTTCTTCAAAACTTCCTCTTCCCTTATGCTTCAACTCCTTTTCACTCTGCATTTCGCATCCTAACAAACGATTGCTGCTTGCTGTAGCAATGGCAAATATTTCCTTTTTAGCTAACTGAACTAACAAGTTGACAGATGTGAACCAATAATCAAAGTAAAAGATGTGGTTCATATTTGGTTAAACTACTTGTGACAATCTCAAGACAATATTTAAACTAGCTCCAAGATCAGGATATCCTTCAACGGGCATTATTTTCCCAGTATATATTTCAAAATTGTGTACCATACCACGAATATCGCAAAGCATAAAGATCTTATAGCCCCATTTGTGGGGTTTCTTGGGCACATACTGCTTCAGTGAGGAGCGAACTTTGAATGGCACAATTTGCTCATCAATGAATAAAATCTGTTGCTGTGGAATTTCTTGAAATTTTGGAAGGAGTAGTTCTAGCAGAGGCCTGATTTTAAAAAGCTTGTCACGGTCTGGATCGTCTGTAGATGGCATGTGCGTGTTGCCATTGAGGTGCAAGTTTTTCTTGATTGCTTCCCACCTGACTCGAGTCATGACGTCAGCTACTTGACTGATTCGGGTCTTTGATGCCCAATACATTCTGGATCTAGGTATGAAAATAGACATGTACATACAACAACCTACAAATTGCTCTAACTCACTTTGTGTCACATGCAGCAGTTTTCCTGGATCACATTGAACAGCAAAGAGGTTACTTTGCTCCACAATAAATGCCATTACCTCTTCACAGAAGAAATACTGAAAGTAATTGAAAGGCTGTTTGATTTCCTCTGATTGAGGTACAGATCCTCTCCAACAAGGAAAATTCAATCGAGACTGCTCGTCATGCTAGTCAACATGCTTCCATAGAGGCCCTTGTTGCTGTGTTGACTGTACATTTGGCATTGTTGATGCAACAATTGCTGGCTCTTCCAAAATAGACGAACCTTGGGGCTCTTCCTCGTTTCTGTTTGAATTACTGTTACAAGCACTGTAACTACAAAATTCCAGGTCATAAGTGTCCTCTTCAGAATCAGATGTTTCGCTGTAAGGTCGCCTTTTTGTGGGAAGAACGTAGTCCGGATCCTCATCACTGTCGTACAGCTCACCATCATCGCTTTCACATTCAGGAATTCTAACTTTGTAAATCCCTTTCTTGCCATAAAAAAGATTTGGGATTCATTTAGAAAGAGATAATGGCCTTTCCACTAAACTCTAGACACAATCAAACAGCAAACAACTGCAAAAAAAAGAAAACAACCTACAGTACCCAGACTTGCGAACCAATATTGTTTATCCACACCTTTATGCCTAAATGACCACTGCGCCGAATTCGTCCCAGACACAAAAAACGGCCTAAAAACTCACAAAATAACAATACGAAACACAGAACACCAGATTACTATTCTACAAGACTGACTCTATCTTCCAGATTTTTTCTGTCGTTGAGTAATGAAAACTTTTTCCAAAAATCCTCATCAAAACTTCTACTGCATTTCATCTGCCAAGAACTGACAGTCGACAGAGGTCAAGATGGCTGATATCAAACCTGTAATCACTAAACGGCGATAAAGTGCTTGAAAAGAAAGTGCGACTCCGGCCGAATTCGGGACAACGGTCGTTGAGCGATAAAAATAACCATGTGCAGAATAAACAAAGCTTCATGCAGGATGAATTCAGCACATATGATGTTAAAGGGTTAAGTCTAGCTTTCAGTAAATTTGGCAAAAACATTAGTATTTAGGAAGGGTCCCGGATCCTGAGCTACATCTTAAACATCCATAGCTCCAGGTCTAAATTTTGAACTGAGCTCCGGCTTCTTTCAAAACACTCAGCTCTGGCTCCGCAGCCCTGGTTTCAACCAATGCAAAAATATGGCTCTGTCATTAATTCTTGTTATCCAGGTTCAAATGGCCAATCAGATATATGATCTGGTTGATCGGCATCTTCGGAAGTTGGACCAAGAGCTATCCAAATTCAAGATGGAGTTAGAAGCAGACAATGCAGGAATAACTGAAGTCTTAGAGCAACGCTCCTTAGAACTGGATAACCCATCATCTCAAATGAGGATGAATGTAGTTGTTGTTTTTTACTTACAGATGATGATTGTTTGAAGTCGTGTGGAAGTGGCTTTGACCCTGGTGCTGCCAGTAATTTGCCAGAAAGTTTATTGTGGTGTCGAACGTATATAAAATGCAAGAAAACAAAAAAATTTGAAGGAAGTAGTATTTTCCCATTGTCTCAATAAGGGCAACTTTTCCACATACTTTGCACTCCATGGTGATAACTTCCCATGTTATTAGAATGTTCGTCAGCAATAATTTACAGATTTTTATATCAGGCCTCAGCTGGAACCCTACCAAGTAGGTTACTTTACAAAAACGTTGAATAAATTTGTTTGCAAATGTTTATACTTTCTTGTTGAGAACATACCAGTATTGCATCAGCTTGGAAATATATGAAAAACGGTTGTTATTTTTCAGATTTCAGTGGTCAGTTAAACACCAATAGGTGTTGAGTACATGCCATGGTGCATGCTGTTCCATTTTCAAACTAATGTTTTTCCTCTATCATCATTTTCTTGTCTGATAGGCTATCAGTCAAATGCATCCGGAAATGTTTCAAAATTCACATCAATGTTAATAGCTTTTTGTGTGTCGTTTTTAGTTAAAAAATTAATTCACTCCATTTTTTCTCTGTGTTTGGAGAAGTAAGTTACGGTATTAAGATTTTAGGACTTCCACAATTTGAAATCATACAGCTTGCTCCTTAGGATAAGTGAACACCAACTTGCACCAAGTAGTTCATAGTGCAGTTGCAATTTTGCTGTTTAGTGGATATGTCTCAAACTAAACTTTTAGGTTTGAGTAGAATAAAAGCTCTTGTTTGTCACAAACCTACCCAAATCTTTTAATAAAGGCACCAATATATTGCAAAAATCAATAAATCAATGAAAAACGGTTGCTGAACTTCATTCGCAAGGTTTCCTTAACTACTTACATAGTAATACCATTTTCGGGGTTGGTAATAGGTTCAGCTCAACTAAACTTGGAATGATTGTAGCGCAATAGCAATTGCATTCCAATAATTGTTTTTGAAAACACTAATTTCACTCCACTAAGTCCAGTCATATTTTGCGATATCTTTGTTGATCCTATATCATGTGCTGAGGTTCTGTCAGATATTGCACTTCCTAGGTTACATCGTACACGTTGTGATAGATTGAAACTGCTTATCCTTTAGCCTGATTTTTTTTATACTTACTTCGCCAAAGAGATTCGCGGCTGCTTTTAGAAGCTATGATGCTTTTTTAGTGTTGTTGGATCTTGTTGCATGCAGTGGAGGACAGGAGCGAACTAACGAGTGTCAGTTTATGCAATATTACCATCATCACCGTGATGACAGGCAAATTTTAAATAAGGCGGCACCATAATACTTCGCCTTGCAGTTGAGTATCCTAAGTATTAACATTATCTATCTAAAAGAATCGTTTCACATCCAGGAATCAGAGAATCAGACACGATGATCTTATCAGAGCATATATTTCGGATTAAGCATCTTCAGCTCATATTTAAATAGAATATCCTCAGCATCAGTATTGATTTTTTGTATAAAAGCGTTTAATTCTTCAAGGAACGTCAAAGATGCATGCTCTTTGAAAGACTGAAGTTACAATTTGTCGTATGCTGTACTATGTCTAGCACAAGGAACGGAGAAAGCACGGCGCCTCTTCGACTCATTCCACATCTTCCGGCGCGTCCAGCAACGCCACGCTTGCGGCATCCACCAGTAACGGCGAAGCTCCGCCTGAAAAAAAGATGAAGACCGATCTGCAGCCTGCTGTCGAGCCTGCTTTGCTCCCGCAAGAAGCTAAGGATGAAAGTGTCCCACCTCGCTCAGGGCAGCTGGAACGAACAACGGATGTGACGCAGGACTCCTCGCCATTGGCGACGTCAAGTCAAATCGAACTTCTTGAATGTATGACTTGTCTCTGTCTACTACGTTCTTTTTTCTCGAGAACATTTTTTCACTTGAATGTGCGTGCATATAAATTTTTACTTGCAAAGACTTGACCACGTTGCAGAATGAGTTCCGTCTTTTTTTAAGTTACACCAATCTCTGGGTGTTTCTTCAGGTTTTACAGAGTGTATCAACTAGCAAAAGGTATTTTATACAGTTGTGATTTGCGCTTTGCTTAACTTTACTAGTACTAGATTTTATGGTAGTAAATCTCCGTTTTGAACTACGATCTGTGATTTGACAAACAAGTTTCGAAGTACAGGGTGACCCAAAAAGATGCGTACCCATATTTTGTTCGATAAAAAACCCATTTTTTAACGAATGTCTTTTCTGTTGCAGGACGTGATAGGTGAATCTATGGATGATCGTTTGCAGCTATAGTTGCCCCAAAAATGTCT
>Ga0210059_1003298_pt1 | contig 25726 bp, 14 predicted proteins | sample Ectturendosymbi2_FD_188042 | JGI IMG/M metagenome (GOLD analysis project Ga0210059, IMG submission 188042) | Ecteinascidia turbinata endosymbiont from Florida, USA - Sample 2 (SPAdes) (version 2) | ecosystem: Host-associated > Tunicates > Ascidians > Unclassified | place: Key West, Florida... | reverse complement strand
GTGGGAGTAAGCAAGCTGTGTTGAGAGAAAAGCTAGCGCACAAACCGGAAGACAACATCGGATTGAGTCAAACAACACAAAGCATCGTAATAATTATTTCACATGTGGGAGGATCATGTTCTGAATGTTGGAAAGTACATACTTGAATAGAGATATGTGCAAGTTTGAATCATCGCAAAAAGACGAAAGCAGATGGCAGTCGACTGATTCCTCGAAAGTATACAGAAACACTAGTGCTTTTAAGTGTGACGTTTTCGTGTTTCAAACCTGCTTGGTGTTGTGAGATTTGCAAGTGTGGATCTGTTTCCGCGAAGTATTCATGAACAGGATTAACTAAGTAACTGCAGCTGTTGTGTGGTAGTAAAGTAGCTGTGATTTCATACTATTCAGGTTTTCATATTTTCCGTTTGTTTCATGCAATGAATTTCATATATTGCCTCGTGCCAAATTTTAATGTTTCGATTTAATGCTGTGAAGAGAAGTTTTCAGGAACCGTAGCAACTGTAGGCTATCATTTATTGCACTGCATAATTCACTAATGTTAATGCAGTCCAGTGAAACACTGCTATTTTTATAAAATATTCTTGTTGAGGCTATAAATCTTTTGTCATTGTAAATGTGCGTTTGTACACTTTCCTTGGTAGTTGATCATATAGGCTGCAGGTTTTGCTTACTCAGTCTCATATTGCTATTTTTTCTTAGCATAATGTGTTCAGTGCAAATTTAACTGTCTAAACTGCAGTGGATTTGTGGTTTTCATAATGTGACTTGAGACTAAAAGCTGTAAACGTTTAAGTAAGTTGTAGTATTTTAAGTACAACACATTGCAGTGGAGATTGCCTAATGTGTAAGGCTAAGCTATATGCTATGTATTAAATTGCCTCCTTTCCCTCTCCTTACTTGAGACTTGCAGCAATGTAGTACTTTAGATCGTAGTCTGATATTTCACTCCTTTTCCAGGTTGATTGCGATTGTGGCTAACACAAATGCATACATCTATACTAGAAAAGAACAGATCTTAGCTATTAGGATGATCGTGTTGCGATCGGAAAGCCCGAGCGGCATCGTGTTGAAAGAAGTTTAGAACGTATATAAAAACTTGAAAATGAAGATGCTGAACAACGCCTTCCACACGTGGTGGCATGAACAGCAATTTTTGGGGATTTTATTGTAATTAGATAACATTTTTTCAACACAGTAAATGTTACCATTGTTCACATGTAGCTATGCAGAATATTGATTGTTAGTTAGGGCGTACGCAAGTGTACTTGCGTTGAGGTAAAAAAAATAAAATTGTTGTTGTTGTTGTACTGCTTTGAACCCCAGTAATTGGTAATGCTTTGAACCCCAGTAATTGGTAAAGCATGCAGACACCTTGATTTGTTTGCAATGGTAGGTTTTAGTCTTAACATTAAGACTTGCTGTTTATACGTTATTTGGGAAAAACAGGTTCAAATTTGGGCAAAACTTTTTTGCATCCCCAAAAATATGCACTCCCGTACACCTATGTTTGACAAGAAAGAGATTTGATCAAATCAACGTGTAACTATTTCACTAATCAGGTTACTACAAAAAATCCATGCGAAATTTTGCAGCAACGTTCAATATTGTTTTTGTTCATATATGAACTGCATGAAAATAATTTACGCTGTCGTATCATAGAACTTTAATATGGTAGCAATGGTCCCGAATCAATGCAGGCAACTGGAAAACGATTCCTGGGCCTAAGATTTTCTTATTGCAGCACAGTTCTTGCACAGGTTCTATGTTTTTTTAAAACCACCTCAATTGTTTTCAACAAAGAAGTCCTAGAATAATCCAAGTTTCCACTGATAAATTTATGGTTTGTATTGTGGTGTTGAAGTAAAATCATTTCTTGTAGTTCAACACGCTATGCTTGCATAATTCCATGTTCATTTTATGCTGAATGTTGGAAAGAAACCTTTATTGTAATAAATCGGGGGACGGTTCGATGAATTATTGATGTGTGTGCATGTTTGTTTGGCTCAGTATCAGCCACAGCTTCACCACTTTAGCAAAGCAGTATTCGTCCACCCATCTTAGCTAATGTTGAGTGAATCCACTTAATGACAATCAGTAAACTCCATAGCAGGAGGGACAATATTATAAGAGAACACCAAATATATATGCTTTTGTTTTCATTTCTGTGAAAAATATGTTAGTTGAAACTTCAAGTTATATGCTAAGTGACTGAAGTGCACTCTCTTCGATATGTTGCAAACAAATTGTGATAATCTGGGCGAAATTTCAAACTAATTCAAGCATTTGTAGTGAGCAAGGAGAGAAATATTTGTCTTTTCACCCAGTTCCTTGAATAATATTTGGATGGGAAGCAGGTTTTTACACAACACGAACAGAATAATTGAGTTTAACAACTCAATGCCAGAGATGTTGACAAAGACATCCTAAGGCAGGAGTTCCCAAACTTTTTATTCCTGCAACACTAAAAACTTTTGTTCTGACCACCTCGCACCCCCTACAAGTTAAAATAAAAAACTAGGTTTCAAACGTTTAGAAACGAATTATAAATTTTTAATATGTAAAGAAAATCAAAGATGTGGGGAAGAAGAGATGGCACAGATTAACATTTTAATATATTATACAATAAATAATCATTTGCTTGAAATATGTACAAAATATAACCAAATAACCTTGTGTTTTTCTTTATAATCCATTGCAGAAGTAAACAAAAAAGCCACAGGAGAGTAATGAATAGATCAATTCCCTGTCATTGAGGCGGACGCTTCTCAAAACCCTGGTTGGAATCACTGTCCTACAGAGATGCGTACATTAAATTGTGGTCAGTACATTTTTAAGGCGCAAAACTGTAAAATTACACCTGCATCAGTCGTTGAATTAATGCTGCATATGGTTTGTTTTTTGAAAAAAACACAAAGGAACTTACAAATTCTATTTTCGACACGTCACAGTAAATACGCTTCTATACGTCTAACCTCTGCAACACATTGCTATATAAGAAAATTGACGTTTTTTTGTTGGAGGATAGTTTTTTCTCAAAACTGTATCGTACCTGCACCAATTAATCAACCTGAAACTACAGTAGAAGTGAACGCTCTAGCTAGTGTAACCTTATTTTTGTCTGGATCTTTCTTCTTCAGGAATCGGACCGCTACATCAGCGCGTACATAGGGGGACTACGCTTACGTTGCATAGGTAGGTCAAAGTTCAAACTTGACTCTAAACATTTATACTTGCAAAACTTCAGACTGGAGCAAATGACCAGGAACCTGAGTAAGCTTAAGAACATATTCCCAGAGTTCTTCAATGCTTCTGCCGCCATCTTCGTCAAAAGGAAAAATGAAAAGCTGAAAACCCTGCGCGGTACTATAAAACTGAGAGAAAGCTGTTGATATTCCATCATAAGCAAGTTCTCGAATAAAGCCGGCATTATGCTGTGGACAACAAATGCCGAGTAGTGAGTTTATTCATAGTTTACAGTAAAAAAAATCCGAAATGCTACCCTGCTTACAAAAATTCTCTCCACGAAAACCTTGAATACCTTTTTAAATGTCTTGACATTTAAAATTTCAAAACTTATTTTATGTATTTATAATGTTATAGAATCATCATTATTATCGTGAGTCAAGAACAAGTACTGGAGCATCAATTGTGTTTCGTGAAACGTCATCAAGTACTTGCAAAAACGTGTTTAATTTAACATCAGTCCAGACTCACCAGATATTAATTGCGACCTGTCACTTGTTCAGTATTGTATCGCAGACATTCTCCAAACTGAAAACTGATGTGGTTATTTTCTAACTTCCTACAAATGCAGGATTACAGGCGAACGTTTGTAGTTTATTTTCATTAGCTTTACGTAAGTGTATTACAGTTTATTTTCATTAGCTTTACGTAAGTGTAGTCTATTTTCATTAGCTTTACGTAAGCGCATTATTTACAAAAGTGCTTTCAAAAAAAGTAAAAACTGGAGCGCGCTCGCGCTTCGCACAACTGTTCGGTAACAATGGAAGAAAGATTGGTTCATGACAATATCCGTCAAATTTTCGATCATTGATCGCTGCATGTAACCTGCCTGCTGCGTATTTCCAACACAAAACAGTTTGCCATGTCGGAGCATAGGCGTAGCAAGGGGAGGCAAAGGGCCATGCCCCCCCAAAATTTTTAACGTATCTAGTTATTTCGTGCTTTGAGAGGCGGTATCCAAAACAAAACATTGTTGTTCTCCTAAAATCAAACATTTTGGGACCCCAAATTTATTTGGCCCCACCCAGAATTTTAGGCTGGCTACGCCTCTGTATCGGTGTGTTCATGGCCGCAGAGAATCTGCTCTTTGTGCAGTTCGCGGTGTGCGATGACGAACCGCAGCTCGCTGTGAGCGAACAATCGACGAGTTGCACGCTCTAACGCAAACCGTTGTCGGGCTGCTTGAGGTTTTGCGTCAGTCAGGGAGAAAGGAGAGCGGTGTATATTTTTGGCGCATGCTTGTGACGCGCGGGCAAAGTGCTGTTTTGTGCGTGCTATGCGTTGCTTGCGCAGTGCGCATTAACGTTTCACACGCAGCTGCTTTCACGCTGTTGCTGGCGTGGTTATCTCAACCAAGGCGGGAACGAAGTGTAAGCCCGGCGAAGTCTGGGTTTTGCAGAGTATTTGTGTGATCCGTTTATCAGCGCCCTGAATCTTGTACGATTCGACAGGTAGTATGGCAAATTTCTATTGCCGTAGTTGGATTTTATGTCAAGAGCGTAGTAGTGAAGACCGCTGCATTCAGCGTAAACAAGTTATGGAGTTTACGCTTGGCGACAGGTTTCAGCGGCGCAGCTGTTCACAGTTAGAAAACAGCAGCAAGGCTGAACAGGCAACTTCCTCTCCTTCATGTGGCTAGTGTGACATATGCTTTGAAAGAAACCGTCTTCCTGAGCAAGCTGACTGCGACTGCAGTCTACTTGTTTGTGTAAATGGCTGCGCTTTATGAAGTTTAATTTACTTGCCAGAATAATTTTTTAATGCACGAAACGTAAGTTTTTGGTCTTTGTTTTTCCAGCTGAATACCATTAGGCTGCATTATGAACCTGGAGCGGACGTCGCTTGGCGCAGTTGAGTGCGCCACTGGCTGTGCCTCCTCTGGTTCTTCAGCTACGTTTTCATTGCCACTTAACCACTGTGGTCCAGCAACACTGCTACAAGTAATGTGTCGGAATAGCAACATGAGGTCTGCTTTCAACGCAAGGTTTGTTTACCTCTGTCGTCGAAAGCCGACGTTTACTTGTTACGCGACCACACTGTGGTGAAAGTACTGAAATGCAATTTTTGTGAAGCCACCGATTGTCTAGCTCAGTGCTCTTCAACCTTTTTTGTTACGGTGCACCCTTAAAGATATTTTGACGAACCCATGCACCCTATTCACTTAAGCACTTAAACGCATGCACCCTATTTACTGATACCTCCCCCGTGTCCCCCACCTAATTGCGCCCATGCCTGTAAGTACCCGGGTCGAAATAAGCGAGTCCCCTAATTCAGTAACTCAGCTATATAATTCAATTGATAATGGCTCATTGCCTGTTGCTTATGGGTCACAAATAATCATCTAATTACAATTAGCTTGACATGGTGTGATTCATATGCACCACAGTTTAGATTGTGCGAAATCTCGGTAAAATCCAGAAAGTCATTGGTTGGTTAATGGTTCATTTTTGCTAACAGAATGTTTTTGTAAAAATTATCTGTTTAGTAAATCAGTGTGACAAGTTTGTGATGCACTTTTGTGAACCCTTTCGTAGTGGTGCACCCAACGCATATTTTGATGCACCCTAGGGTGCATCGTGCACACCGGTTGAAGAGCGCTGGTCTAGCTAACCGAAAATAGACGTGGAATGTTTGATGTCAAGTGGTTGCGCGCACCATGGTCTATTGTAGAACCACTGATAAACGAATCCACGAAAAAGTACTGGGTAGTTATTCCAATAAAGGTGTTCTGTGTTTAATTTAGAAAAACCACAACGTTGTGTTTCTCTTCATGTGACCCCACATCAGTCCCGCGAAGTTAGAGAGGCTATCGCAGGTACATATCTTTCGGCAGGGCACACACACCTCTGGTTTCCACCAGTGTTCAGGCAGTTTGTCTCCATACAGCAGCTCTTGGTTTGATCTGTGATCAAGTTGACATGGGTGCCCGTCTTCTGCGACGCGAATTACACTGATTGCAGCTTCGCGAGAAGCCGACTTTACGGCAGCAGTTGCTTTCAAACCGCATTCAGCTGCTGCTTCGGACTCTCACACGCAGACAATGCCAGGAGGCTCAAATGTTATGAGAAATGATGACGTCACTCTTGCGTGAGAACGCACCGCTGGCTGTTTTGGTTTGGATGATGAACGCGATCTTTCATGGCGGGCTTGGTCTGGCAGCTGTGTTCAGCTTGTTGCGGTCTTCTTGACGCGTTCCATCGAAAATCACGCAGCCGCTTCAAAAGAGTTTCCCTGATTTGCAAACAGAGCAAGTGCATGACACCATCGCCGCAAAGTGAACTGTTGAAATTCTATGTTTGGGGTCTGCGGAGAATGGTGAAGAAGCAATATTATTGATGCATATGCTGTACATAAAGAAGGGTATGCTTAGCCAACCACATTCACCTGGCAAATGTCGGTGTCCCAAACCACATGAACACGGCGTTCGGGCTGTGACATTTCGCAGTGCATTGTCAGGGCATCCTGTTTCAAGCTTCATCAGATTGTGACGTTGTTCAATGGCAATGGATCTATTTTCGAAGGTTTTAAAGGGGGTCCTTATAAAGGTAGGATTCTGGCTGCAAATAAATCGCATATGATGCAGAAAGTTAGATAAAACGTTATTAGCATGGTTTTATGTCTTCAAGCATTTCCGATAAAGATACTTTTGCATCGGACGGGACGTTGTTTAAAGCAATCTACGGCGCCGAAACCTCCTCTTCAGATAAAACACATGAGCCTTCAAATGGAACGAAGAACACGTCAGTTTCGATTGAACGCCTCAACGTTTCGTTGCAGTAATGTTCTGATAAATGTTAGTTTCTTGCGTGGGAAGTTAGAATCTACTACTGTAGCTAGGCAGTGGTTTCAGAGAAACTATCGCAATAGAAAGATTCGTTACTATGTCAAACAACGGTTCCGACACTGGAGGCAACAAATTCAGAGCAACTCTACAAAGTTTTAAAAAAAATCGAGTTATTTAAGCCCTAAGTGGACCTACAGATAGGATGATCCTGTCTTGGATGTTTAACAGCAATTGTATCAAAAACGTCATGGGTTTAAGCGATATTTTCATAACATCTTCATTAGGAATCTTTCGTTTCAACTGAATTTTATTGAAATTATATACGTTTCTTCGCTGTAATGATTTTGTTGGTCAACATACGAACACAGCGATATTGACAATTTCGGATGTAATCTTGAATAAACGGCAGTTTGTTTCAGGAATTCATAAACTCCTTCCCATTAATAAAAGGTTTCTGAAGTTTTTCGTAGGTCTGAAGTCCTGCTCTTCTTCTTGCTCTACACCGAACGAGTAAATATGAGAGACAATCAAAAACCAAGTTTCCTCATCACTGGCCATCATTCCTGACCGGTGAAGCACAGAAAACAACCGAACGCACTCATTGCTTCATAAAATTTATGAAAAGCGATTAGAACTCTCGAACAAGGTTGTTGCACGAAAAAGCGAAGTGTTGAATAACCATATGAAAAAATAAAGACCAAAGCAAACAAAGTAAGAGTCATGACGTGAAAGTTTCGGTAGCTGCTGCAACCATCATCAGTTGCTGAAATTACGTAGTTCCTTGCTTTGTTTATTTTGACCGCTATTTTCATAAGGAAGTTGCAAGATGATCTAAGAATTCCTTTCTGAAAACAAACCGAGAAAACACATTGCGTTGGATCCTCAGCTAGACCAATGTTATGTATGCTTTGTCTTTTTTTATTCTTGCTTTTCTTTGTCAGTACCAAAATGTATGAGATCGATACATGGAAAAATGACATTACCTCACATGTTAGCGATGAAACCATATTCAAACATTATCTTGACCCAGAGTTCTCAGAAGCTCAGTATACTTTTGAAGCATTTTTGTGGACGTGATTCGCGAGCGCCTCGGTCGCTGTCACGTATTGAAATGCGATGAAACGTGGATGGTGCGCAGCAGAGCGTGTCATGGTGCATTTCTTCAAGTTCCGAATAAATGCTTCTTTTTTACTCTTGTAGTTATGAGATAAATATATTCTGTTATTGTCGACCAACTGGTACCTCGGGTGTTGCCTCACGCAGCTATTTTTAAAGAACGTACTGCGTACAAACCTTTATGCTCTTGCCCAGACGACGTTTAAATTCATATGCCATTGATAAGTGAAACTTTTTCTTCGTATTCTTAAGCCGATCAGGCGTTTGTTGATATTCTTAACTATTCTTAACGCCTGCGACCATAGGCGTAGCCAGGGGGGAACAAAGGGGCCATGGCCACTCCAAATTTTTAGAAAATGTAGTGATTTTGTGCTTTGAGAGGCGTTTTTCTAAGCAAAATAGTGTTATTCGCCTAAAATCAAACATTTTGGCCTCCCCCAAATTATTTGCACCCCCCAAAAATGTTTGGGCTGGCTACGCCACTGCCTGCGACACAAATATTTTGATATGTTACTGTCTAATATAACAGCCAAACAGTGCGTTAAAAACTAAAGACTGGAATTCAGTAACTTTCTATTGTCAGCCAATTTATGCACAGGAGCCAGGAAAAAACTTTGAGGTGTGGTACAATCGTGTGCATGCGAGGTGTGAGCGCTTTCTGTCAGCGAATCAACTCAGCCATTTCGGTGAATGTGACCTCGGATCGAGAAAACCCAACAAACCAGTTGATCAAATGTTACCCCTCCTGTTTCACGTGCTGTGACAGTACAGCTGCTTTTAAACCTGCAACGCACCAGAAAATGTATGAGATAAGCCGCGCGTCCGCCGACGATGAAAATTTCCATGAGCTTGACATGTCCCGCCTCCGATCGCAAATCGAACGCAAAAACTACGAATAACAATCACAACGCGTGCAAGCATAATTTGTATGGATTTACAATAGATAAAGGAAGGAGCTTCAAATTCCTTGTTTTTTCCTCAAATAGCAGCGTGGAAAGTAGCATCTCCGCAACCCTTCGCCATGGGCCAAGCGGTTGAAGTGCATGCTGCAGTTGAAGAGTGTGTCGGCACGCATGCAAACATAATCCACAATTAGTAAAATTTTGAAGAAATCGTTTGCAATTTATACATCATATGCAACTGACACCAAACTCAAATTAAATCGTGTACAAATACAGGATTGCCCAAAAAGACGTATCCATTTTTGATAAAGTATTATTTTGTATTAAAAGGAACACTTCGCAATTTTTTTCATAGGCCTGTCTTACAAACATAAGTTTTGTGTGGTGCATGTGTTTTCCTCGTGAACCACCATTTTGCGAGCACAGCTCAATATTTGATAATATGTTAGAACTAAGCTCCTTGGCGCTGAATCACTGTGTCTACTCGCATATTGAAGTTTGTCATGAGCCTGTCCAACACCTCATGGAGAATCTCCTGATCGCGGATTGAGTGTTATTCTTGAGGGCATCAATAATTTGGGATTGTTAGTATACAGCCGGTCATTTAGCATCTCTACAGAAAATAATCCAAAGGAGATAGGTCTGGAAAATGTGGAAGCCAAGGTGGTCCGTACGACGAGAGATGAGCCTCTCCAGGGAAGTAACAATGGGAGGTATTCGAGTGAAGCATTGGAGCAATACGATGTTCCCGCTGAATAATCACAGCATCCACGTCCACTCCTCGCTTCCACTTCAGTGCCTGCATGAATTTTCTTCTCATCACTTCAATGTATCGCTTTGTGTTCACAGTTACCGGACGTCTATCAACATGCTTGAACCAGTATGGCCCGATAATGTCATTACGACCCAACGCGCATCAAACAGTCACTTTCTCCGCACCAAGTGGGCGATACTGATGCTCATGAGGCTGAGCCTGAGGCCAAAAGCACATATTCTGTTTGTTCACGGGACCACCAAGGTGAAAATTTGCCTCGTCACGGAAAAAATGAAGTCCAAAAAATCAAGATGTCTTCGATTCGCTGACTGATGGTTTGTCTAAATGCACGTCTCTCATCCTTATTTGCATCGGCCTGAAATTGTAAAATCTATATCTTGCATGGAAACAGATGAAGATCCTGGTGCATTATGCGCATAACTGAACTCCTTGAAAGATGTCGCCTGGTACAAAACTCTTGAGGATTATCTTGGAGACTACTCGAAACATTTTCCCGCAGTCACGGTTTGATTTTGTGTACTAACTGATCATTGGCGATCACTGCGACCTTTAATGTTATCCTGTACACTTTCCGACTTCCTGAATTTGTCAGGAGGCGCTTTATTGTGATCAGGGACGGATCGGGGGAGGCGAGGCGATTGGGGCGATCGCCCCCCTAAATCCTACGAAAGTAACTTTATTCACCATGATTTTCTACAATTCGGAAAACAACATTCGCGATATAAGACCATTTTTCCGTCCACTGTTTTGTCACAGCAGTGTTGTGAAGTGTACTTCATCTCTCTTACAGTAGAGAACCCGTAATTCGATTTGACTACCAGATATTACTGAAATCTCCCCCCCTCCTAGCCTTACTAGCTGGATCCGCCCGTGATTGTGAGTCTGGTTGGAGCGTTTCTGCCTGGAAAGTCCCTCCGAATTGTCGTTGAGTTTGAACAACTGATTTCGTCGCGAAACAGGTCTCTGCAATGTTAATCCTCTCCTGCACGGAATATCTTGCTGCTTGATCTGTTGAAGATGGGAAATAAAACTCTGGAGCTCTAAATATGATTTACCTGGAAAACAGAAGCCATGAGTTAATTTGATATGAAATGATAGCGATAATAAAATGGATACATTTTTGGACTAGTGTTACACTGCGCACGGCTGATCAATGTCGTGTTTGGAAAGATGTCAATCAGCAAACGTGAAACAATTTTTTAAATGTTTAAATATTTTGTCACAGCTCTGAAAACAACTTTCTTCATGCCAAGTCAGGAATTGGGTGGTGCGAAATTCTCGACCGAGAGTATCCGGTGGAAAGGCAGCAAACCAAACAAAGGAAGTCTTGAACGAGAACCACCAGAGTGTTATCTATAACTTCCAGTAATTACTCTTTAAGTAGTTGGTCAAATGTTTGTTTTCATGTTTCAGAGTTTAACAACTGATCTCTGTAAATAACTGCTTTTCGGTACAAAAAGTTTTTAGAGATCCTTTCGCAAAATACATGAAACCAATAGCAGTTAGACTTTTCATACCATGAATTTTAAACGTGTTTAAATGAAGATGATACAATAAAAGACAATAAAAGTTTTTACACACTCTTGAAATAAATTCTATTGGCTCTATCAACAAACACAGTATCTATCGAAAGGAATACTTTCCCAGCAAATAATCAGAAACTAAGATTTTACAGAGTATATATTTCGCCTATAGGTAGGCATCATCAGCTCTGATTCAAACAGAATGATAAAGTTTCTATCAGTAAAGTCCACCTTTAAAGTTTTTAGAAATTACTTCGCTGCGCTAACTGCCATGACAGTGTGCAGTCAGATATTGTCTCCAAATAAACCTACTCCTTCTCAACAATAGAGCAGAACTATTAGAGTTGTGTTAGAAATAGCAAATGCTAAAACCATAGATTTAACTGAAATTTGTTGGGCTTCTTAGAAACAAATGAATTTTTGCAGATGTTGAAAGCGACTGTCTACGAAGTGGCCGGCATGATTTCACCTCCGCTATAGTTTATTGCGAACTTAAGTCAACACAAATTGTTGAACCCAAGCCTTGCTCCATGTATTACCGTTTCTTATCATAAAACGTAATCCAAAAACAACTGAGTGTTTGTGCCTGTGCTTTCATGCAAGGCGTTACTTCATCTAATTTTAGCAATAATAGAGATGCCAGCTTTTTAATGCTTGTGATATTGTCCTTGTATGTCATAAGCTCGTATGGACCCAATGACCATGATTATTATTGAAATTATTGGTTACTGATTGGGTCTACTTTTTAAGGGAAGAGAAGCAAATGTAGTGACTGTGAATGGAACAAGCTTCAGCAGGATGTTAACACCTTACAAGTATTGCTTTTTACGTTGATCTATGTATTGGAAAGGTTGTCTGAAGCGGAGTTTGGTTGAGCAGCTATGTTGCGTTACCATGAAATAATTCGTTGCAGAGATCTGTGGAGTTGGGGAAAAAAGTAACAGTTGTTTCTAATTTGTCCGCGAAGAAATATTTTGAAGAAAAGATATTCTCGTTTATTTCCTTTCGTGTTTTAGATTGGTACTTATATTTGTTCAGGCAAAGGTTGTCAACAAATTTGATCTGTTATCTTTTTTTCTTGACTCGGTTGAGACTGCATTCAATTTTTTAGAAAAGTATGTAGGATTACCATGAAACGAAGCTGTATCTGACAGATGAAACTTGGCATATTTATACTAAACAAGCTTAATCGTAAAATATTATCCAAAAGAAGCATATGGTCATCTAGTCTGTCAAAAACTGTAACTAACCATGGATGTCGCTGCGGACAAGGAGTTCGTAATCTTGTCACCGGAGGAGTTTGAAAGGCTGCAAAAATATGCTGAGTGTGAGTATTGTTTGTGTGTCTGAGTATTGTTTGTGTGTCTGAGTATTGTTTGTGTGTCTGAGTATTGTATGTGTGTCTGAGTATTGTTTGTGTGTCTGAGTATTGTTTGTGTGTCTGAGTATTGTTTGTGTGTCTGAGTATTGTTTGTGTGTCTGAGTAGTGTTTGTGTGTCTGAGTATTGTTTGTGTGTCTGAGTATTGTTTGTGTGTCTGAGTATTGTTTGTATGTCTGAGTATTGTTTGTGTGTCTGAGACAAAATTGAAACAATGGATAGAATTAGAGCTGGTTCAAGTAAGTAATTACCTAATTACTTCTTGATAACTTTTACTTATTAATTGATTAAGTAATTTTATAATTACTTGATATTTCAGGTAAATTTCGTTTAGAAAAGTTACGATTTTAAAATCGACGTCTGTTGCTGTAAACACAGTATTGCACATGACATGTATCATCATCACAAAAATAAGCCAGTGAGGAAGATAAATTTTTTTCCTGTGCTGAACGCTTTGTGAGTCACAATTATTGATTGTCATTTTGTGAGTCACAATTATTGATTGTCATCGTGATTACGATTTGGAGCTAAAGGTCATTCCATTAAATTGAATCGCGTCCAACAGGTGTGAATTTTTGTCTGAACCCCGTTATGTGATTTAAAAATTGCAATGATTTTAATGTGCTTGCATGTTTTTAAGTCTAAATGTCGATTTTCCTGATTTTCTTGAATTACTTAAGTAATCTGTTAGAAATTACTTATTACCTAAACTATAAAATTTTGTTACTTGAACCCAGCCCTAGTTAGAATTGCTCAGATTATGCGCAAAAGCAAAGGGCTCTTATCAATTACGCAGTTCACTCAAGCAAACTTCATACCTGGTTTGCTTTGCTGCTTGGTGCTGCGTATATAACCTTTTTAGGTGGATTTGCGAAGTTGGATTGTATGCGTTTGTTTAATAATGAAATCTTTGTATGAAGCTTGATGGCCGGTTCGGATGTCAACTCTTCCTCAAACATTTTACGTTTGTGAGACTAAGCGGCTCTGTTTTATTTAACCCTGTAATTAACTGAAGTGCTGTTTTAATTTGTTACAGATTCATCAAAAAAATTGCAGGATGTTCTGAGGGAATTTAAAGATGGCGGGGCGTTGTCTGCATACAACAAAGATAAGGTAGGATTCGTTTTTGTAATGATGTTTAATGCATGATTTGCGATTAACTATTTTTATGTGATTAAAATACCAACAACGTAGCAACAGCTCGGAACGATGTTTTTTTCATTTACGCCAGTAGTTCTTAACCTTTACAAACACGCCAACCCTTACGTAGTTTTCCACGCTTTTGTCGAACCCCATTTTAACCCAATATAACAGAAAGAAAAAATGGGTTTACTGAAATCAGAAGACCTTCGTCGAACCCCTGAAATGGCTCGGTCGAACCCTAGGGGTTCGATCGAACCCAGGTTGAGAACCACTGATTTACGCAAAAACTGCTCTAATTGCATTTTCCAGTGCTTCTCAAACTTTCTTCGTTGCGACGCCTTTAGAAATGTTTGCTGGGCTTGCGGCGCACCCAGCAACAACATTTTAATAAAAACACATCTGATAAAAGTTTTATTTATGTAATTGATGAAAGCGCGATAAAAACGACCCTGGTGTTTTGTTTGATTTGTAGTTTTGTTCAAATAAAAGTAAAGCAATGAGAACTTTCAGACACGTTTGTTATGTCTCACTTCCACAACGATATCTCACTTCCACAACGATATCTCACTTCCACAACGATATCTCACTTCCACAACGATATCTCACTTCCACAACGATATCTCACTTCCACAACGATATCTCACTTCCACAACGATAGGTTTTTAACGACCACCGCAATTTTATTTGATACGTCAAGCATATTTTTTTCGGCCTTTGCATAAAAATAACGAATTTACTTAATATAGCAGAGATATCACACAAGTAAGCCAATTTAAATAAAAATTCGATCTGAATGTAAACTCCTTAGCCCTTACACTAGGGTAGTATTTTAGTAACGCGTGTCCATGCAATGTGAGTTTATACCACATAAATGCATTCTTTTACAAAACGCATCGTCAGCACGGTTAATAACAAAATGTGGCGTCTCACTGTAACTCACACTGAACTGAACCCGGTCGCATTCACAGTCCAAGTTGATAAACACAGAACAAAAACACGCGCGCGTAATTAATGACGTAACGCGCGTGTCTCGCTAACTAACAAGTACCAGCAACTTACCGGAACATGAGCTAAGCAATCTGCAAGTTGACTAATTTTATAACAGACTACTGTTGTCTAACCTTTATTTGTCTGATACCAAGTAAACTAAAAATATGCAATGCTGTTATTATAAAACATTGTTTGCTCAACAATAACTGCAGTTACGTAGTCATGAGATAATAAATAGGGTATCTATTGTTAGCATAATCGCACTTGAACAATATTCTTTGGTAAAATTACAAAAATTGCACTGAATTTTATTGGTATTAGTTCAATGAATAATACTACGCTGAGTTCACTTCTGTGTGTCGCCCTCGGAAAATTTAAACTTTTAATTGATTACAAGCTTTAATTGTTCGTTATATGTGCAAAATTGCTTCAAGTACGGTATTGTAAGTTTACACAGAAAACTCTTATTATGTTTACTACTTACAGCTTCCTTAAATTGCTACTAACTTTTACCATACTTCATTGAAAATCGCATTTAGAAAAGGATAGTTGACATGGATCATCTAGTAAGACAGTGACTTGGTGTTATCGGTGCTTGGGTATTCTTAGTGCATGTGTACGCCTGTGCTGTGATTCGCCGATATTAGATTATATCTGTCAACAACCATTATATAAATGAATAAATCTGATTGCATCAGTTGATGGAAAAAAGTCGTTCGTAACATTGTTTGTCACAGAAGCTAACTTTTTTACACAAGTTTTAGGGCGGTGATATCTGACTGTAAATGCAAAGACATGAAAACCACATTACAGTTGACTTCCCCAAACCTTTGTAATATCAACGAAGGATTAGCTGCTTTGCGAATGAGAGCAAAGTTCTGCGCAGACAGCTCAGGCGAAAACTGTTGTGAACGGCCTGGTGCTTGAGCAGTGATGCAGAAATAGGGCGGAAAAAATTGAGCCTCCACCAAAAACCGGGATAGTATCAATACATTTGGGCTTATTTTTAAAGTAGTTTTTTTAAGGTGTTTTAAGGACCCGATTCGGGTTCCTAGAATTGAAAATAGGGTCCCTAGAATCAGAGAAAATTATCATCGGGTCCCTAGAATCAGAGAAATCGGGCCCCTATAGTTCCAACCGGGTACCTAACATTTTCTTTGAAAAAAACTGACTTAAAGGTAAAGGTATATTGGTGTGCAATCAAACCGTGCAACAAGATACAACCCCCGTGTGGGGAACAGCCCCCAGGTGCCCCAGGGAGCAACCCCCGGGTGCGGAGCAGCGGCGAAGACCGGGGAGCTTCACGAAAGTGAAGAGAATATTGTGAAACTAAAAATAAAAAAAGCGATCGCAAAACATTTGAAGTTATTTTTTATGTTACTTCCTGCGTCGGGTTCACTGCAATGTTGATTCAGAAAAGTTGTTTGTAGATGTAGCGAGTGCTGCAGTCCTTGGATCACAGTATTTGTTTCTTGCATGTCCAGAGCCGAAGGAAAGGCCTCTCATACCCCCGACCGAGGGACCCTGGCCAAACAGGGGGCCTCTAAATCTGACTGAGGATATTTGTTAGGGCATATAGACACATCAGAACTGAACTCACCAAGAACTGATTTCACATATTTCTCTTTTCAGCATTAATATTCATGTAATGCGTCAAATAAATTTATCTTCACACGACCCATAGCTTCATGTTATCTACTACGTCAGGGGTCTCAGCAACCTGCAGCTCCGGAGTCGCAATGCGGCACTTTAGCTCTTGTGGCACTTTAGCTCTTGTAAAGTGTCTCTCTGGATTTGACAATTTTTTGCATTTGGTTATAGGCCTAATTATAATTAAGTTGATTACAATTTAGCCTATACCCCCATGAATTTGCGTGAAAAATAAACCGCTATCAACGTTTTGTGACTCCTCACCGGTCATATCTGCTGGAAGATGAAGCTGAATGGCTTTTTTGATAGAACAGGTTGCCGACCCCTGCACGAAGCCAATCACTGCGAGTCGCACTGTGGTTAGCTTCGTTGTCAGCATTTGCCTTGGTAAGCTGTAAGTTGTGTAGGTAACGTTGCTGATCCCACGTTGATTATAGTAATTTTTAGTATAGTCTGGTAAGAAATTATTCAGGAAAATTATGTAGTAGACCAGTGTTGTATCTCTTCACAGTACAAGAATAGAATAGCCGGTTTCCAAGGGTTACAGTCAGGTAAAATCGTATTCGTAGCCCTGGCCTGTAATATCTGGTTTATCTTGCATCAGAGTTGTCCAATGAAAACTCAACACTTTACACCAATGAGAAGTCCAGTTATTTAACCAACAGCACTGGATCTTTCATGATCATACAGTTATTTTATCAAATGAACATTCGTTTTACAGCAGTGTATAGCAACCTTTATCACAAGATGGCGATAATTTTATTTACATTGTGAAAATTAACATGGCGTGTTTGTCTACAAAAGTTTCCCTGTGTTTCAACGATATTCCACAGAGAAGTACAACATTTTACTTATATTCGAGTTAGAAACGTAGAAAAATATTATCTTCTTTGCGTGGCGTTGTTTTATCGTCGTGTCAGTCTATGTCTTCTTGTCATGGACGTTTCACCGCTATTATGCTAGTTAGGAAAATCGTAGCCAAACTGTTCGTTAGATCAACCAGATTATTGCTCTTCTGGTTGGAATTTAGGAAAACACGCTAACGTTAAATGATAAAGTTGTCCTTAAATGATAAAGCTAGGCAATCTTTTTAGATACTAAAGCCATCGATCACTTTCCGCGCTTGTAGGCTACAATAAAATTTTATTTGATTAATCATTTCAATTACGTTAATGCCCAGGTAGTTTCTAGATATTTTGGTTGTCTGATTTTAAATGACTACCTCTAAAATTTAATTGACAGTTCTGCTACAAATGTTGAACTCTTTGGTCTCGTCACTGTTTTCAAAAGCACCTATTAATTTATGCGTGGCTTTTGCTATTATTTTGTTTATCTCTAATTCGTACATATTTTTATTTATCTTTCGAAAGAGACCTGTCGTGTGATGATTGGCCGACACGGTTGGATCTTTTTCTAATAAATTCACAACAGAAGACAAAAATTTGATTGAAGAATGCCTGGTGGCAAATACGCAATATGTTCGTCAGATCTTCCGATTTAATGCTTCAGATTACGGGTTCTCCAAACTTCGGCAGAGGGCACATGAGTTATTGTACAGCAGTTCAACGGCCGCACGTCTTACGTAATGTGATTTTTTCGGGATATGTTACATTCTAACAAACCAATAAATGTTGCGTAAAAATGTTATTTCTTGAACATTGACAAAATGTCTCCGTAGGCCGGATTGGGCCCGCGGGCCGTAGTTTGGAGACCCTTGCTTCAGATATTAGGCAGAGATTCTTATGTCATCGGTATACACATACATTGAAACATGTTTTTGTAATCATTTGTTAAAATATATAAATCGACTTCTCTGTTCATATATAAATATTATGTGTTAAATGCAATATATTATATATAGTCTGGAACGAGGGCGTCAAAAATACGGGGAAATCAAAGTAAAGAGCAAGAAAAAAATATTAGCATTATCTAGGGGTGGTAGTTTGAAAACCCGTCTCCACTTAAATGGGCGCCGTGATCGTTTTGGGGGCTATTGCACCAAATTGGACGCGCCACGGTTATAATCACGGGGATTTGCTTTTTTTAAACAAACGTTTGGTAACAACAGGAACAACTAGTTGATAACTTAAACTTAGTTTCATAATTTAGAGAACGTCTTGGAATATCCCTATGGTAAACGATTTCCAAGAGGCCATGAATTATGGATTTTGATTTAATGTTTATCCCATTTGTTGGAATGGAGTTTGGGAGATCTCAACATCAAGATCTTAGTATTTCTTCCATGTCGCTCAGCGCCGTGACATTGGTGTGACGTGACGTGACCAGAGTACGTCTTCGATATCATTCACGTATTTGCATAAATATCTGGCTGACGTGCAGAGCAGCGAGCCGAAGGGACGTGTTTTTAACAATCCAGGCAAAAACAATGGAGCATAGGGGTTTTAAATATTTTTACATGCATGTTTGTTGCTGTAGCCTGTGGAATGGTATTGTACCATGTCGTGATCATGGAGTGCTATTTCTTGACTTTTAGTTTGTTTTTTTCCGAGCACGAACTTTGCCAGAAATTTCTTTTCACCTGTCGTCAGTAGATGTAAGTAGTTACGCCACATTCCAACATGGCCGACACAACGTGGATCCGGTTGAGCAACTTGAACATAACAATTGTATCAACCTTTTTAGTCGATAGATTATCCCGGATTCAAATTATTTATGGAGACGTACTTGGAAGTTGATCTCCCTGATGATTTCTGTGTTCACATGTTCCGCTCCTTCCAGCAAACCCAGCGTCCAACCTCCGGTGAGATGCTGCTGATCTCTGGCAACCCTAAAAAAATCTATAAAATGACTACGGAGGATTTGTGTTGTTGAATAGTGAAACTAAATAAATCCAACTAACTGGTGCATTATTAAAAGATTAATCTCAATTTATGTTATTTTTCATGCAGTGGCTGGCAAAGACGCGGTGGCTACATTTTGATTTATTGCTAGGACTGAACTCACGGTCTCGTTGTAAATCACTTGCTTCATGTGACAAACGCGTTCTCGTAGAAATTCACGATGTGAAGAAATTTTAAATAAAAAAATTTTTTCACTTTTTCTGTAAACAGGACTAAATTTCAAATCAGTTTTTCCAAACAATGCAGTTCAATTCATTTATTTGCACTAGAGCCAGTGCAGGGGCAGGAAAGACCAAAACCTGGCCCCAGATGAGGCTGCTCCAACAATTTTTGGTTTGATGGGAACATAAGAGCAGAAAATACGTCAACACATGCTATGTATACAAAAAATGAAGGCGCGCAACAACAACAAAATAGAAAAAAACACCAGACTCAACTGTACACGAAAGAGGCAGGAGATTGAACGTAGAAGCAACGAACGGTTGAAGCTCCGAAGGAAAAAAGCAAACTTTGGTGCTGCAGCTGGTTCGGTTCTTCAAAAAGTTACTGTAGGAAGCATGCCGCATATTAAACAGCGTAGGCAAAAATCATAAATATGTTTTACAGCTCATCGGCGCTGCGACTCAAATCAATCCTTACTTGTTGTGCTCCAGATCTGTAATGCGCGCTGAGTGGCGTAAGCTACTTTGTGAGAGAACAATTCCTTATTGGTTTAGAAGTTAAGTTGGACTTAGCCTATCTACCTGAGTATAATGTCTTGCTGCCTCAGTAAAATTACTAGTTATTTTACCCTAGTTATAAAATATGTGTTTATGCCCCACACAATAGCAATTAGAACAGTAGTTCTCAGCATATTTCATACCAATATCTTTTTCACGCACGCTATTATCATCTTCGGATTTGAAAACCAAAAAGCTTATGCTGGGTTTTGAAATACAATTGACAAACCTAAAAAAATGTCAGTTGTATTTCTTGGTCGGGAGTTCTGCTGTACAGTGAAGACTCAACAGAACTGTCGATTACGACAAGATAATGACGAGGTCTACTCATCGCTTTGCAAACCTTGTTGACTGTCCCCCAAACCACCCTTCATGATTTTTAACACTTAGATAGCTTGGACGTTACAACGTAGCACGTTCATAAAATCGTTGTGCTGAGTACTTGTGAGTATTGTTTAAATACCACGCCATCCAAAGTTAGCCGCTGGTATTATGCTTTAAATACCTTATCACTCGTGACTTGTCTGCTGTAATGATCAATTTCCTTTTTGGTTCAAAGAATAAATTAGCGCGAATAGTTCCTTGTTGCTCAACAGTTAGTGATTTGGTTCTTACAAAAAACCAGGGCGCTGTGCATGCTTTCATTTACATCTAAAGTCATTTTTCTCAATGAATACGTAAGTGGTTTGGAACAGTAGGCTGCAGTGGCGAGCTTATCTTCCAATTATCCAAAACAACAAACCATGACAGTAATATACTGTGCATGAACAATATTAACTAATGCTTGGTGAATTTGTGAATGAGAGCGGCCTCCTGTAGGAGTGCCACAAGTGTTTGCACCGTTTTAAACATAAACCTCTTAACGTAAGCGGCTTCATTCCTAGCAAACAATCAGGTGAATAAAGTGACAGGAAACAGACGACACTGTGACTCAGTTTGTTGGTTTCAATGTAGCCTTGCTTCCATGTGAAACGACACGTTAAAACTATAAAATATTCGACAGCATTGAGCTAAATCAATTGGTAACTACGACATGAAGTAAGCAAAGAAACAAACAGCACGCCTTCCCAGTTACTAAAGCATGTTCAGTAGATCTCATCACAATGCAGATAGAATCCACGAAACTTTGTAAGTCAAAGTTCAACGGAGAGTCCTGATAAACAATGCTGCTGATGTTGTGGTTAGACAGTCTTGTAGGCGTTTTGATGTGTCGTAGCCATTCGTAACACGCTTTCCAATCGTAAACCCGATCTGAAACGCATGAAAACTATGAGGGGAAGCCCGATGACAGTGGTGTAGGAGCTGGAGATGCAAGGGGTGCAAACGCACCACCAAAAGTTTTGATTTGTCGAAAATTTAGGCAAAATACCTGAAAATGCGGGCACAGAAGTTTCGACACCTTCCTATTGAGTTATCAATGAGTCTGGCTGACTAAAAACAAAGTCTAACTTTTTTCTCCAAAAAAAAGAAAGTCTTCATGTTTTGGTGAGTTCGTGTTAGTTGATAATGAGTAATCAGCGCTGGCAAAAGTTTGCCGCACTAAAATTTTTCGGTCAACTTTGGGGAAATTCGGGCAAAATCTTCTTCGCACCCCAAAAATGTGTCTGATCCTTCACACATATACCCGAAGATCTCAGCAGTAACGCAGGAAGTTGGTTATCAATAATCCTTGTCAAGTTTCATGTTGGGTTAAACTTTTAAAAATGGAGTCATCCGAACTTTTTCAGTTATTAACGTGGAATGTGGATGGTTAATTTTTAAGATATGTTTTGATATGAACAAGAGAGTTCATTAAAAATGTGTACCCCGAAGATTTTAATTTTTTTACCAATGTAGTTCTTCTTTATTTGTCAATCTCGGCGTTACAATCAAGAACGAAATTCAACTCACATCACGGTCTGTGTCGGGCGGAAGCACGCATTCACGAAAAATGATTTCCGAGGTCTTCATACAGCAGTGAGCTGTTTTTCGAGTAGGCTGGTCATTGTACGTGCGGTAGGTGATTTCACCGTTTCGTGAAAAGCGAATGCGCGCAGTCTGCAATGCTGTGTTTGCATCTTCTGCACAAGTCGAGTTTTGAGGCACAACGGTTACGATATCAGACAGCGCGCCTCATGTAAAAGCATGGTGTCAACTCCGACTCATTCCTAACTTATTGCTTGTGAATGTGCCTGCACGTTTGCAGCAATCTTCGTGCGTTTCATGCATTTGCAAGTTTGTGATTCCTGCGCGGGCTGTGTTTGTCGCAGCTCTGTCGAAGACGTGCTCCAGCAAAACATTTGCAAACCAGGTTTGTGCTGCATCTGCAAAGCCTGGCAGCGAGTTGACAGTGGTGAGACCCTTTTCAGTAGCCTTGTTCGAGGTGGCTACAATGTCAGGCCGCATAGTTGGGAGGATATGACCATAGGCGTAGCCAGGGGCCCATGTCCCCCCAAAATTTTTAGCAAATCTAATCATTTTGTACTTTGAGAAGCGACCTCCCAAACAAAAGTACTGTTGTTCGCCTAAAGTCAAATATTTTTGCCCCCACCTCAAAATTTCGGGTTAGCTGCGTCACTGGATATGACGAGTGATCTCCCGGAGCTCGGACCCTCTTCAATTTGCGACCGTTCGGGCGATATCCGCCAACAGCAACACTATACCCAATTATCCTACTTTTTACTATGAGGTGCCTTCAACACAGCGTTGGAAATCTAGACCCTACGCATGCATGCCTTGCTTGCTGACACGCTTATTTGGGCCCCAGGTTCTAGCACTGGTTGTCTTCGTTTTTCTACGTGGTTACTTAATCATATTTTGCAAACTGTTGCAGTCACTCTCCTTAAGAATGTTTTTATTTTTGAAAGATTGAGTATTTTTATTCTTAAGATGTTCTTCGAATTAGTTTTAACCAAGAACAACTACTTCCAAAATATTGTTGTCTTTGTTTTTCCTGGATATTTTTTCGTTTGTTTTCTCCAGAATTGATTGAATTGTATCAGTACTAAGTGCACAAGCGTCTGTGCCTGAGTTCAATTCTACAGTATTTAAAGAAAGTACTGCAAATACGGAGGGCAACATGAATCAGATAGGAAAATAATGAATAACGTTCCAAGCCAGTAAGCTTGCCACTTCAGCTTATAAGGTACCAAGCTAGCTCGATGTACGCGATCAGACCAAATCCCTTGTTGAGGTATCGCTTCAAAGTCATTGCCTGACCCGTGCGGGTATTGCTGAATAAGTTTGTTGAATTGATGAAAAGACTTTCTTACTCTTTTGTAACAACTGCTTTTCATCTGCATTTATATTTTTCTGCTAGAATCCATTTTTAACGTGGACGAGATGCAGGAGTTGCATTGACCGTCACTCATCGACAAGCGGCTGTACACAGTGCCGTAGCAGCCTAACTCGGCCCTCCAAAAAAAATGCTTACAAGGGCCCCCCTAATGGTGATTTATAAAAAAAAGTTTTCGACGTTATGCTACATCTCGAGGCCGAATGGCCATCAAAACAAAAAATCCTAATTGCAGACACAATTTTGGCAGAACCACGCCCGTAGCCAGGTTTTAAGGTTTGGGGGGGCAAGATACATTTTTATTGCGGATAGATTTTTGTTTTTATCATATGTTTAAAACAAATTTTTTGAGCACAACAAAATTTAGGGGAGACAAAGAAAGTTGGGGGTGAATGCCCCCGTGTCTGCAGGCCTGGGCAGAACCGTCGCCAGAAAGTCTTCTATTGCGGCCTTCATGTTTGTGCAGGGGGGCTAGACATTCTGAAAATTTATATTTGATTCACAACATGAACAGCATTTGCAGAATGTGCAAATTAATTATAAACATTTTCCCGCAAATGCCTACAATAGGATCGTAGTTTCCAACTAAAATTGTTTGAACGAGCTTAACAAAAGGAATTGGGTCATAAATCGTTGTCATTTAATTGATGGCGATTATTTAGAGATGTCGTAATAAAATGCAAACGTAAAAAAAATTACAGGAAAGCAGAATCAATCCTATCGTTCAGTTATGAAAACATTATTACCGAAGGAGCAAACATGAGGCCGGTCAAAGCATGTGCGCCGCGATAAACGTTTTCTTTCATTACCGCAAATTAATCAACTTTCCCATATGCTTAAGTGAAGTATGCTTATAAAGCGTGCGCATTGGGCTTTTTACTGGCCGAAATACGCATGCATAAACCTTGCTGGTGTCTGGACTGTTAATCTCCTGGTGCATGGCACACGTTTAGATTAATAACATTTTGAATCTCAGATCGCCTATAAATGTCAACAAATATATACTAAAGCTTACGTGGACGCTACAGTTAACATCCATAATCCATTAACAGCACTATTCTGTTTTGGGACAACTTAGCAATGATTGCTAAATAGACTCTTCTTAACTATACAATTAACTCCATCTGACTGTCTCAACAGCAGGCTGCCCAAATGTGTAACTTTGGTCGTAAGCACCAAAGGTATGTTGCTGCTATGCAGTACAAAATAAGAGATGACTACCTGGGCTAGACATAGTATGGTCTACATTTTTTTACAACAATCACTTCACAAAATACGTTGATCAAGTGGAAATCTGATTTCTGGACGTATACAACTAGGCATGTAGGCAGGGCCGGATAAATGAACGCGGCGCCCATCAGGGCAAAGTCGTGACCGCGAGGCCCCCGACACACTTAGCGCAAGTGCGCAGTTCACTCATGTCCAGTGTTGCCATTGGGGTCAGTCGCGCTAACATCAGATTGTTGCCTATTGCAACATCAGACTTTTACATTACAGATTAATAAAAGCTAAATGCTTCTATTACCAATACCTAACAAAATGTGATTACGGATTATCAGATAAACCATGTTGAATCCGAAAGAGAGAGAAGCATCGTCATTAAAATGGAAAAGTCAGTTACTTATGCGTAACGTATGTGTCATTCCCAACGGTATGGAGAGAGTTTCTTCAGTTTAGAATGATTACCAAACACACATGAGGGTGAGAAATTGATGAAAGAAACTTAAAAATCATGAATTTAACTCATTTTCATCCTAAACGTACAGAAAATTTGTAACAAAAGCAACAGCTCAGTCAACATCAGATTTGTTGCCAAAACATCAGACATTTCTCTCAACACATCATATCTGATGTTGAAACATCAGAAGTGGCCAGGGCGGATCCAGCCCGTAAGTTTAGGGGGGGCGATTTCAGTAATATTTGGCAGTTAAGTCTCAGTTGGCAGTCAAGTGTCTTTCCGAATTGTACAAAATCATGGTGAAAAAAGTTACTTTCGTAGGTTTTAGGGGGGCGATCGCCCCTGTTGCAACCTCTCCGGTGGTGTTGAGTTAAATGTGTGATTTACCACGAACGGGATGTGCGTGAAGAACAACACCATTCATATATGTGGCGCGAACAAGCAATAATAGAGTGATCGTGGCGTGTAATCTCTGGTGATACAAATGATGTCAACGATTGAACGTAACAGTAGCGTACGCGAAGAGTGAAAATGGCATGTGAACTCTATTGTTGCTTGCTGCCACAGTGCGAAGCTTTGCGCACATGCCGCTCGGGATTTCCGATCGCAACAAAATGGTGCTGTGACCAGGATGTGAAGGTCGTGCCAGGGTCAGCCTTCACACAAAGAACGTGCGATCGGTGCGG
>Ga0210059_1003296_pt1 | contig 25731 bp, 20 predicted proteins | sample Ectturendosymbi2_FD_188042 | JGI IMG/M metagenome (GOLD analysis project Ga0210059, IMG submission 188042) | Ecteinascidia turbinata endosymbiont from Florida, USA - Sample 2 (SPAdes) (version 2) | ecosystem: Host-associated > Tunicates > Ascidians > Unclassified | place: Key West, Florida... | reverse complement strand
AGCGCAATTAATTCAGTACCGCCAAACAAATCTATCTATCTATCTATCTATCTATCTATCTATCTATCTATCTATCTATCTATCTATCTATCTATCTATCTATCTATCTATCTATCTATCTATCTATATCTGACGTGAAGCTCTGGTTAGGTCACATTCAAGCAAAGAGAGTCTTAGTCTTGGAAATGCCACTGGCACGCAAGCGATAATGTTTATAACCGGTTTTCAATGGACTGTGAAGTAAATGAAGCATACACAACTAGGACATAGCTCGCAGATTCGCAGAGAGATGTAGTACTTGATGCGACTTTTCACAGATTAAAGCAGTTACACTAGATCGAAAAAAATTTGGTCATAATGAGTTGACGGATGGGGGTAGAGAATTTCACAGTCTTGAAGCTTTTAGGAAACATGATCTATGAAACAATTCGGTTTGACATGACGGAAGTTGAACGTTCATACCATGACGTAGAGAGTGATTATTTAGGTCACGGATGGATTCAGGGGCAAGATTGGCCAAAAAACATTTGTTGATGTGATAGAATGTAATATAACCCCATACAAGCATATTACCTAAGACGTCCTGCCCTCGAACTGTTGCATCATAGCTTGTGTGGCCCTCGGAAAAAGGTTTGGAGACCCTGCTGTATAGCAAACCTGTTTCATTTTTCTACAATGTCAAGGTTTACGTCCAAAATCATTGCTATACTTGGCTGGTGACTTTTCTGAACTGTTGTCAATGTTTCATCACCTATGCTATTCGCTCACACTCACCTTTAACAGTAATGTCAACTTGGGATTGATATCCAACAGCAATGGTAACAACATTCATGTTTGATTCAAGCTTCGAGAAGTAAAAATATGTTGACACCGCGTTTTGAGATATATTGCAGTGTAAACGTCCATACTGATTGCTGCTCGTCAGGCACCTGTGGGTGGAGTTGTATGCACCGAAATAGGAATCATTTATTTTCCACCAAATAAAGAAGTTCGGGTTCTGTCCATACCAAACACGATTCCAAGCCATTTGCTTGTCATAGCCTTTAGATCTTGTAATGGCTGTATCATTTTCAAACGAACTTTGTGTTGACGTATCTAGAAAATATCATCGATAAGACAATGAAATTTTATCAAGAAACTTCATTAAAATTTGTAAACGTTTGCAAATTCACATAAGTTTCCAATTCTGCGCGTGATTTATCACATCACTGATGCAAACATAGAAGCAGCTGTAAAATCGTGAAGGAAAATTGGTTAATAATGCGGCAAATGTATTTTGACGATTTCCAAAGTTTTCCACTAGATTTCTACGTTTTTTTTAATTTGGGTGACGTTACGTGATAGCAGGGATGCGCCCGAGTCCTTTTTTTCGAGTCAGAGACAAGTCAGAGTCACAAAGCCTTCGAGTCAGAGTCATCCAAAATTTTGTCGAGCCGAGTCAGAGTCGAGTCACAAGACCTGTCGAGGCACTTCGACTCATTGGTTTGTTTTACGGCAAGAGCGCGCATAGCGTTGGTGGCACGGATTGGCTCGATGAAATGGCCAGAGCGTTGATCCAATATTTGCTCATTAGTTCTCGAAGCGACCGAGTTGCGCTGATTTCGAGTTTAGTCAAGCTGCGGGAATTAGAGAGGATCAATTACATTTTTGCGGTTGGAGCGGGGAAAAGAGCAAAATTGTTCTGAACCGCTCCATCGTTCGCTTGTTTGGTTCTTACAATTAAATTTATGCTTTGACTTTCGTGAAGAGCACGCTGCTAAGTGTGTTCGTTTATTGATTGTAGTTTGCAACGACAGCACTGGTACGCTGTATCGCGTATAGGTTTTCCGGGATGAAGGAACCAATATAGAGGTTTGGGATGTTGCCCAGCGTAGAAACACCCATATATATGTGGCACGAACAAACAGAAATAGAATGAGCGCGACGTGTGATCGCTGTTGTTGCTTGCTGCCACAGTGTGAAGTTTTGCGCACTTGCTGCTCAGTCTTTCCAATCACAACAAAGTGGTGCTTTGACCAAGATGTAAAGGTGGTGCCAGGTGCAACCTTCAGGAAAATAACGTGTGATCGGTGCGGTTCTTGTAGAGGTGTTCGGACTCAGACTTTGTGAGTCCGGATCCCATCCAATCCTGTTTTGCAAACTTGGAACCCAAATACCCTCCGTATCCAATACCAATAAGACACATGTAATCCGACTTCTGCTTGACTCCGGTCTAATATAAATGTAACAAACAACCAGTAGCATGCCCTATTGCTATGCAATGACGATGATAACAGGAGTTATCGAAACGTTTGCAATATTTCATTTGAACCAGTAACGTCTTTAGCGTAAAAAATATCCATATCCAATCCGGTTCTAGCTGCAGCAGAGAAAACCTCACTCCTGATCCTGTTGGAGGTAGCAGGAGTCCGGATACAAAAAAAAACAAAATCCAGTCTATTCGCACCTCTGGTTCATTGCAAAACGTTGGTAATGTTGCTGCTACCTCCCAGTTCGTGTTGCGTTGAATGTGCGATTCACCATGAACGGGATGTGTGCAAAGAGCAAAACAGAAATAGATGTGACGCGAAGAAGCAATAATCGTCTGATTTAGTCGGGTGATCTCTATTGTTGCTTGCTGCCACAGTGTAAAGCTTTGCGCACTTGCCGCTCAAGCTTTTCGATCGCAACACAAGACATATACTTCCTTGTCTTTCGCATGCCCAATACATGAAAATGACCACTGATGAACATGTACTTGGATTAAAATCATGCGACATTCCAATATATTTATGGATTTGGATGTTATCATTTTTGCTTCAACAGATTTAGGTTGGAATTGATAAATTTTGTTTTGAACTTCTTTGCAACGTTCGGTTCAGTTTTGGGACTGCAGGTTACTGTAACTTTCGGTTCAGTTTTGAGACTGCAAGTTACTGCAGGAGCACAGGTTAACAGCAGATTGCAGCCGCCGACACGTCGGGAGTCATTTGTTGCAGGCACAATGCTGCGTCGCCCTGAGCCAACCAAAGAAAGAGTCGAACCAACGATCCTCAGCATGGTAGCAATTGAGACTACACATTTGACCAGGTTCACCCTTCTATTGCTGCTACGAATTCAACGTTATATGTGGCGTAATCACGTCGCCACATGGGTTTAGGACAACAGTGGTAGACGTTTGGATTTAAACAAGATTCGGTTTTCGTATTTGCATTATATTTTGCAATATAGTTTTTGGATTGGATTTGAATCTGAAAAAGTTGAATCATTTTACTGGTATCTGGAAAAGACACAAAGTCACAGTATGAGGCCCACTGCCATGATCCCGATATGCTAATACTACATTTAAACCACGATACGGTGTCAGTATATTGTCCCCTGCTGACCCCTCAGTGAAAGCATAGTCTCACGTCTACCTCTGTGCAAGCTGGGGACACTTGATCTTTAAAATGTCGCATAGAACGACTTGAAAGCAAAACAGAAAATTTGCGCCGATCTGTAACGGCGGATAAATTTGAAACAGAAAATTTGCGCCGATCTGTAACCTCATTTAATTGATGAATTTCCTAGCGGTCATGACAAAATATACATTTTTTGCAACAGGAAGTAACATCCAAAAACAACTTTGTTGTACTGTGAGACCTGTAATAATTAACAAGGATTTCTTTTCGATGATTGCTGCAAAAAGTACCACCCTGTCGAATAGTACAAGGAAATGAAACCTACGCTTTCACTGTCATGAAAGAAAACATGCGCTTTTTATACTGTCTTGCTTTTCTGTTTGAAGTTGATGATTGTTTGAACTGGTGCTTGGCATTCTTTATGCAATGTATAAATGTAAATGTCTACAGTTAAAACATATGATTGCGCTTACTAAAAAATTATCATTTCATGTCTTTCTTTTTTCAAAATTTTGATGCTTAAAAGAGTAAAGAAAAATTATAGTTGTGGTCAAGATTTTGTCCCGCACCTCCCGCAAAGAGACGAAACCGCAAAGTTTAAATGCAGATTGAGATAGCTCGCAAAAACTTGAACAACATACATATTTTAATTTTTATTGCAAAGTTGGTACTGCAAAAGTTACGGACGGTCAAAGGAAAGGCTGTAACCAGCTGCAAATGCCACGCGTCGCGACTCGCGACCGACCGCGAGAGACAAACAAAGCAGACCTATTGGGCACGAGGCACGGAGATACTGCGGACCGCAAAGCGTTGTCAATAAAAATAAAGCCCACAAGCAACGTAAGGAATTCATGAAAGGTCACAGTAGTGCGCTTAGTGTTAGTGCGTCAAGTATTGTTGGTATTATTGGCATTCCTAAATTTTCGTTCAAGTCAACTCTTACAAGGACCGCGGTTTGGATAGATTTGAGGTAAACGTGTGTAGAAATGATAGAGCACTGAACATTTCCCAGCAACGTTAGGATGTACCGCAGTATATTATCAATACCCAGGTCTAACCTTTTTGCAGCCTGTCAAAATGCCATTCGGCCCAAATCTGTTGATACTGCAATGGAGACTCATGACAAGGGCAATTTTTTATCACCTAAAAATTTTGATAAAATGATTTGATTTTCGGAAAATATGACTATGTATGACCAAACAAAAGTGGCTGACCTAGAACATACACCTACTGCAAAAAGAAACCTTACCAACGGAAATAGGCGTACGAGATGGTTAATGTAGCCAGTGCGCTCAATGCATGCGCTGATCAGCCATAGCAGACAAAATAAAGACAAATTTTTCGGATAAAGTGAACTATCTCGGAATACAGTCTTAAACCTGCGCAGAGGACGAAAAGTCTGCAAAAAGTGGTGAGATGTTTCCTGGATGCAGACGATAACCCAGATTCCAACCAAAACTTAATTACAACTTTATGACCCATTTACAGTGTTCCTTGAAATTTGCATGAAAATTAATTCCGTGGTATTTGCATTAACTTCACAAATTAAGAAAACAAGTATGCGAAAACAATTAATCTCTATTGCGCAGATAATGAAGTTTTTGCAACATGTCAAGCTCAAGTGGGGAGTCAACCCCAACCCCTTTGCGTGCGCCCTTGCTCAAGATTCCCGCCAGCAGCGATCCGGTGAAGCGTCGAAACTTTCGCATGGCCGATTGGAAGCGCTTTTGTCTTCTTACAGATAAATCCTTCGGAAAATTGCCACCTCTGGACACATCAAATATCGAGAAGGCATGCCAAGATTTTTCAGGACCGGGGCCGCGGGTCTTCCAGGCTTATCAACAAGAAGCTGTCCGACCTGTGGAAGATCGCAACACCTGAGGGTCACAGCATCTCCGACCCTTTCAGGCAAGAGGAATTTGCTGCCGCCGTCAGTCGCCTCAAGCCAGGAAAGTCTCGGGCATGGATTCTCTTCCCGAGGTCTATATTCCACGCCGGTTCGGCTCTCAAATCCTGGTTTTGCGATTTCCTCGCATCCTGCATGGATCAGCTCAAATATTCCAAAGATCCAGAGAAGAGCATAAATAGTTGTTTTCCTTAAACCAGAGAGGTCACTGGGCGACCCAAAGATCTACCGTCCCATGTCTCTGGTGTGTGTCCCCTTTAAAATCCTCGAGAGACTCATCTACGCTCGTGTCGAACTGATCATCAGACTAGCTTTTCGGCTACGTAGAAGGCCAGAGCTGCGTTTGTCGACCTCAAAGCAGACTACGACAGTGTATGGCATCATGGCCTCACCTGAGAGCTCCTGCGATTGCTACCTGATACGCACATGGCCCGCATGATCATGGAGATGGTTGGCAATCGAAGTTTCGCCCTTAGCACCGGACATGGCAAATGGAGCGGGTTACGAGGCCTGAAGGACGGCGTCACACAGGGATCCGTCCTGGCACTGATGCAGAGAGAGATCTAGCTAGTTTTGTCGCAATAAGATGCTCCAAACCGGGGGTTATGGTAGTCAGTGACACCAGCAGTGTGTTTCTTTTGTCCAGCCTATTTCGTATTATGGTGTTGGTTGCTGTCACCACAGTTCTGCACGGCCCGGTAGCCGATTCCTTACGGACCAGTAGCGGGCCGCAGCCTGATGATTGCCGACCACTGGTCGACAGTATGGGGGTGTGGATACCGCAGAAGGTAGAATCGGGTGCATGCCTCAGTAGAAAAGCAAAACCTAGTCTGGTCAAAATTCCTCAACCACACATTATAAAAAACAAAACTTTTCATACAATGTTTGCGATTGCCTCAAACAATGCGCTAAATTTGACACATGTGATGAAATCTGGCAAAACACTGGACAAGTTGTGGTTCCTCCTACTTTTTTTGAAAGATGAGAGTTAGGTCACTTGAAGGAGTCTGGTTGAGTTTTATAGAGTTGAGCCCTGCGACCTAACCTAAGAGGAGAAGTGCGTACCGACCATAACTAACATATTTTCTACAGACGGCTCATTGTTTGTTGGACGCAAACAACATGCGTTCACACAGCGTGGGCATCACCAACGTTACGTACATGGCTACGCCTCCGCGTGGAGTACGTTTTTTTGTTTGCATTAGGTCGCGTGCTTCTGCAAGGTAGTCGTCCGTTGCCTTGTTCCGCAATAGCACGCATCTCTTTGTGTGTCTGTAGTTAGTTAGAGTCGCCATTATATGCTTATGAACGTAATGGTAAATCGAAGGTAGTAGAATGTACAGCTTCACCTTTGAAATCCTCGGTTTAAGTCTCGAGCAGCCGAGAATCTGAGTTTAGCCGTCGTCACATCGCGGATCAGAGTGAATCATCACAGTATATCACTAAAGGTGGCGGGTTTGTTTTTCGTTGACATTTTAAGCAAGTTCAGGACGCAAATGCAATACTTTCTGATATAAAAGGTTTAGCCTCACGTCCAGGGAAGTCTTCAAATGCGTTCAAACAGTGGAAAATCGTGTATGTTTATTTTGCAGTAGCTTAGCCTGCTGGAAACGGTGTTGGCCTAAGACTTTTAGTTACCCGCGTTTACGATTGCAGTAAACAACGCTTGGTTAATCCCGATCGGTATCTTGGGAAGCTTTCCTTAAAATGTTTTCATCAGAAGTTGCTGTTGCGTTATGTGTTTGTTTCGGACTCTGTGTATCAGGTGAGGTTTATTTTTTTTGATTAGCTTATGTCTAGTTTCCTCTATGCGTTTGATTTTTATTAGTCTTATCTATGGGAAGAAACTGTCAATTCTATCGACTTCTCGCACTCCAGCCGTAAGGCGCAGAGCAATGGTTCTCAACCAGGGGTCCACAGACAGATATTTTGGGGTCCATGACCAGTGGTTTTGGAGGCCCTGTGTGGAATATTTTAGTGCCCCCCTGCGCGTAAATGAAAGATCAAAATAAAGGTGATCGTTTTAAAAACTTATGGTTTGCATATACCAGTGGTGGCCAAACAGCCGCTCGCGAGCCGCATGCTGTTCTTCGAAACTCTGCATGTGGCTCTCAGAGCTTTCCGAAAATCTATGTATTTGTTTTTTATCTTTTATTTCTATTGTAAAGTGCAGAAATATTGTAAAATGGTACTGTGGTAGTTATAGCGTGCCGTACAGTACTACTTTTGAAAGTCGTTACAAAAAGAATTATTACGTTACAGAAGCGTAGATTGCAAATAAATTCGTGTTTTTCAATTTTTATGATGCGGTTAACTTGGGTTTTACGTTATGCGGCTCATACATAGAGCAGGTTAAAGTCAACCCTGGCATATACATTAAGCCTGATATCTATTGCTGAATTGTGCGCTAACTCATAACCTTAGTTGGTAATACATTATCCTTCCCATACATGAACACTAATCAACACTTCAAACAGCACAATTGCACACAATGTACAGCAAAATACAACAATCAACTGCTTCTTAGCTTAAATAAACAGAAAATACCTCAACATCTCCAGCAGTATTCCTTCGCTTTGTACAAAAACAGGGAATTAACCCAAATGTCTACTTTTGCTTCAGTCCCGTCACCATGGGGGGCTTTGGTGGGCTTAGCCCTCCCAAAAAAAGCTCCAAGGCCCCCCAAATTGAAACAGGAAACACTATAAATTAGTGAAGATTTTGTTAATTTTTAGAATGTCAAGGTCCCCCACACAAATGCAATGCTCCCCCGCACAAACGCAAAGCCCCCTGTTGAAAACTTTCTGGTGACGGTTCTCTTTTTCTTAAGGATATGTAAACTGAATAACTAGTAGATTTGTGAGCAAGAATTATAAGCTGGCAGCTACATCTTGCAACTATTAGCAAAATGATTCAATAAAAGATAGGCTTAATATTTATTAATTGAAAGCAATGAAATTTTGATTGGGGCCCCGTATCCTTTTATTGAAGAATGTTGGGCCATTTTATCCATGACCAAAGTAAAAATGACCTGTTTAGGGGCCCTTAAGGTCTTGGTTGGAGGCCTCTTACATTTTGACCTGAAGCGTGGGCCCCTTGATTTTTTATCATAGGCAATTTATATTTTATCATTTTAGTGTGGCTTCTTATCTCCAGGTTTAAAATCGAATTGTGTTAAAGCATATTAATAATCGGAAACTCGTATAGCAAACCCAATCAAATGTATACTAAATAACATGTAATCACTATCATAAAAATACATTTATAAACAAAAGTTCATAAATTTTTGAAAGCGCGTAAACTAAAACTGAGGGCTCCCTCAAAGCGGGTAAACTTAAGACGGGCCCCCGATTTTTCACAACTTTCACGCTCACTACGACCTTTGCTGTCCATGACCTTTGTATGTATAAGATGAAAGGAAAACAGCAAAATACCAACTACCTGCTCCGGTGGTCTAGTTTGCAAAAGACGCAAATCGACCGCCCTTTATAATCCAGGCTACAGGGCAATACATACATCTGGCTTATATGAACGAACATGTTTAATCACTTCAACAAAGGTATGCAAGTTGAAATTATCCAACTCTTACAGTACCTGCACTTTTTACAAACAATCAAATTCGTTAGACATTTCGATTGTTACGCAGCAACGTCAATTTGTTACGTGATGAGTTCCATATAACATTAATGACTTTTGGCGCGCAAGATGTAATCTTCAAGACAGCGAACGGCGGGACACCGAAAAAGCACAAGGGCTATCTATTCGGGTGCGCCATGTACGTACGTAACAGTATCAATTAGTTTTACTAAAGGGGTCCACAGCTTTCAATCATTTCGTCAAAAGGGGCCATGACACTGAAAAAGTTGGGAACCACTGGCGAAGAGCACCATCAATAAACCTACTGGTAGGTCAGGACAGTGGCGTAGCTAGAGTGTGGGCTGCGCGGGGCGGCCCTTGAGTTTGGCGCCCCCGAAACCCAGAAAAATGAATATTGCACAGTGACTGGCTCTTAAAGCTTTGTATATGTATTAACTAGTTTGCGCACCATTATAATATTACAGTACTCTCACATGCTCAAATATGGTATGCTTTAAATACACACCGAAAAGCTCAAACATTGTAACAGTTAAATAAACGTAAAAATGACATGGACATACAGGGAAAATAATAAAAAAAGTGTAAAAAATTAGGACCATCTTTATTTCTGAAATGAAAACGACAATTGTTTACACAGTAACTTTTCTTGCCTTTTTGTAGGCAAATTCTTCAATGGCAATGTCCAAATTTATATTTTCTGTCAAGTGTTGCTCTACAAACAGTTTGGCAAGACTTCTCAACCGCAAGGTGCTCATACTATATCTTAAGTAATTCTTGATCAGTTTTAGTTTCGAAAAACTCTTCTAACAGGCAGCAACACTAACAGCAATTGTGAGAAAAATCCGCAGCATTATTGCTATACTTGGAACAGAGTTCCCAAGGTTATACTTTTGAATAAACTGCAAAAGTTCAAGGGGGCCTTCTTTCTCTACTGTGAACTGTTCATCTGCAATATAGTATAACTGTGATGCAACAATAACGTTCTTCTTAATTGCACAACAATGAACAACAATCGACGCAACAACTATCAATACTTCTTTTTCGGCTATTAACTGCACTCAACCTCCTGTGCCAGGGTTGCCAATTTCGAAAAATTTGGCCATTTTTGAAGTGCGCTGGCCATGAAGAAACGCACTTGGCCATTGTGTAAAATTTGGCAATGTTTTCGGTTTGTCACTGTGAGACAAAGTTTTCAATAAATAGTTTGTCTTTTTGTATTTTTTGGACAGTCTTCATGTTACTGTTACAGTAACATCATGGTACTTCAACCTTGTAGTAATGCTTTGAAGGGCGTAGTATTGATTTATCCCTTGCAGTCAGTAGATTTTGTGAAGGTGTTTCACTCAGTGATAATCTTTTTGTTGCCATTGGTAGCTGCTGCACTCGTACTGTATCACTCAGTTGTGTGACTGATAATGTTGTAGTAGAGGTATTTCACATTGTTGGTAGGATTTTTCTTTATACGTTTCTCATTACTTTTACAGTAACACTCTGCAATACTTCAACCTTGTAATGTTTGATGTGTGCAGTAATTATTTCGCCCTTGCAATCTGTAGATTTTGTACAAGTGTTTCAGTCGGACCTGCTATTAGTCAGTGTTTGCGCTCAGGTGTTCCTCCCCTTTCGTTCATATATGTGAACTCAACGATGGTTTTGAGCACATGATGAAATGATTTAATGCATTTCATGACTTTAATCTTTTGTTCATATATTTGGAGCACAAGATCAAGGGAATTGTAGCATTGTCGTTGAATTGAAATTTAATTTCAAACTGTCTAACCCAGAAACGGCTCAGAATTCATTCAAGCATGTATCTAAAATAATGTTTAATATATGGTTCTAAGTTTTATTAAGGTAAATAAAAACGAGTTGTAACACGTAGTTTTAAGTTCATGGCAGAAATTGATGTTTTAGTGTTAAAACTTGCTTCTTTGGCAGAACCAAATTTTTTCGGCAAAAAATATACTGTCTTCTGATAAATTTGAGAACCCAATGAAAATAGAAATCAACATAGTTGAAACATTTTGTAATTTTGGCCATAACGTTTTCAAAAAACAGCCATTTTGGCCATTTTTTATCAGGATTTTGGCCATAAGCTACGGAAAATATCTGGCAACCTTGTCCTGTGCAACTAACTGGCCTACTTGGAATCTGAATGCAGCACGGTGATCTAAACATTTTCATGACGCATCAACATACTGAAGCAAGAAATCATTTTCCATAAAAAAAAACGAGAAGCCCTCATGGAAGACTTAGAACTCACGTAACCCCACTACATGTTTTGCAGAACACCAGGGTACCACGGAACCCCTGTTGAAGGATTCTGAGCTAGATTATATTTCTCCACACACGTGGAAATCCATTGTGACGAGCACAAATCCAACTACACATTTAGATGTACATAGAAATGTTTTTTAGACCCAACAATGCGCCTTTACTCGCAGGTACAAAACTTAAGAGCACTTACAAAAGCTTTGAGCTCACCACACCCGCACGTTTGCCCACAGTCATCCACCATACTCCTACTAATTCTATAACGTCATATAAGGACTACGATCAAACGTCAACACTCGATCAATCAACCGTGTAGTGAATCAGTAAAATTTGACATCAAGTGAGTTGATAAGCGTGTTGAGAACCGTGTTGCAGTTTCATGTGAAAAAAACCTATTGATACAGCATCCCTGATACACGATTCTTTATTGTTTGGCTAAGATAACAATCGCTTAAATACACATGCCATAGTTTAAATTACTCAAAATCAAAAACGTCCTTCAACTTCGGGCAGTGTCCCGACATTAAAACCACTTTTATTTCAATACAGCCTTTGAAGTTTTATAGCTTGCAGCATTGCCCATTGTGCGGCCCCCCATAAATGTTTGCTAGTCTGTGGTCGAATGTCATCACCGTCCTTTGTTCAAAGGACTTTTGACTTGGGTGGGTACAAATGGCTTTGTCAGAGTAAAAGTTGCAGGTACTTAGGGGGAATTTCCAAACAAGTACTGTAAGTATGTTGAAAACACATGATATCAAGAGTACCCTAAATTTGATACCGCATTTTGAGTAATCATTTTATCAATCTGCTCACTTCTCAAACACATTTCCAAGATTCTTAGGCTAAAGCTACTAAGAACAAAAACTGAAATCTGTTGAAATTAATTTTTCAAATTATATTTTGATCAACAGCTTAACGTCCGGCAGAACGTGCCACGCAGGACCGAGAGCCCCCAGCCCTATTGTTACGTCACTAATCACATATTACTATAGCGCATATTACATTATTGACGTATCTGAAATCTGAGTTTATTTTCACAATCAGACAGAACAAAAAGTTGAAAAGATGTGAAAATGTTAAAACTTTCAAGCTGCACGTTTACAAAGGTATCGTTGTTAACGGTATGGTGACATTTGTTCAGCAATAAAAGGCAGGTTCAGGAAGCACGATCTGAGGATTTCCAAACTGTTCAACCACCTCCTTCACGAAAAAATGAAGCATGCACGTAATTGGCGCTTTGCAAAGACAGACAAATAGTGACGTTTACGAGTAAAATAGACAGTCAATACCCTCTTGTGGCCAAATTTGTGCAATGTTTTTTCCAGATTTGAGCTATATCGGTTTGCCATTCAACTTTCTGCAAATTATGGGTATTACACTCAATAGTTTGAAATAGTATTTTCTAAAACGTTGCATGTTTGGCATTGCGTAATCATCTTTCCTTGAACTAGTCATGAGAGCAATGCTAAGATGTGGGCATTTATTTACTTTGTCAATAAACATTCGCGCACCTAAGAAAGCCAATTCTTAGGGGAATCTGTGTCTATCGCAGAGCACAAACCTTACAAAAATTTGCTTTTTTGTTGCCTGAACAAATGAAGGAAGAAAAAGTGAGAGTTTGAGAAATAAGAAAGTTGACGAAATTAGACAAAACTTCTCATGGAGAAGAAACCATCAAACAAATGAAATGCGCTTAGTTTCGTCTTACGTCATGTTGCGTTTGGCTGATTAACTTGTTGCTAACCTCAGGTTTTGCAGACAAAAAAGAAAAGAAACCTCGACGCGAAACATCCTATTGAAGTCTTCTTTTATTTAATGTAGATAAAATCTCATTGCTGTCCAAATTTCGGGGTTAGGTGTATTGAGGAAAGTTGGAAACAGACTGTACGCAAGCCAACGCTGGACGGTCCTTCGCCGAAAAATAAAGTGCTAGAAGACCACTTGACTGTATTTTGATTTTGTAAAACACAACACTTTCACAACACACTGCATTCTGTGATCCATGCTGCTGGTGAGTTAGTTTTTTCGTCGTTAGCGTTTGTGTGGTGATTTTAGGTCAGGGGTCACCAACACGGTGCCCGCGGGTACCACGTCGCCCGCATGGATCACGTGAGTCGTCCGCGGGCTTGTACTGACAATAGCATAAACATGATCAGTAGGGCAACCAAAAGTCAATAAAGTCAAAATTTGTCTGCAGTTTTTGAAGTTTATGAAACGTCCGCAAACCGAATTTCGCGCTCATACCATGCGGGAATCCCAAATTATTGGGTCAAAAAAAGTCACAATTGATCAATAGGTCAAAATTTGTGATTTGGTCAGACTTTTGTTGCAGCACATTTTTTTCTCTTGATCGATATTTTATTGGAACTATAGCAACAGGTGTTGATATGCTTTTGCAAGTTTAGTTGTAATTCTGTAATAATAATGGGTTTGTTGCATTTTCGGACGGAATTATCTTTTTTTGTCCACTAGTGGACGATTGAATATTATGTAGGATAGGCGTATTAAGGCAAGAATCGTGGTCTTACAGTATGTGGTTTGGTAAAAGCTTAATCCATTGTGCACATAGTGTTGCAACTTCATGATGTTCTCAGGTTTGACTTCAGTTTAGTTATTAATGTGCTTATTAATGTATCATCCCCAAAGATAAACAATCATTTTTTTGAAGTATATAGTGCATCAAGATGTTTCTCAGTTAACCTCAACACTTAAGGCTGAATTTTTTTGCAGTTGCAAGCGCAGAAAATTTACAGGCCAAAACAAAGTAACAATTTGTAAATTACAAAGACAAAATTTAAAATTTTTGGTCAAAAAATTGGTTACACTAACGATCAATATCTACTTATTGATGAATATCATTAATCTTTATTAATGATAACATAATTGAAGACAAATTTAGCAAATTTTATTTCAGAAGTGTAGCCCTTCGCATGAATTTGTACCAAGAAGTAGTTCTCAGTTCCAAAAAGGTCGGTGACCTCTGTTTTAGGTGATTGCACGCTCGTGTCGTTGTGGCCACTCAAACTGAAAATTATGTGAAGACTATCCGCAGGTGCTGTTGCACTGAACCGAAGTAGGTTGCTGTCTTGCTTGAGGTATTTTCTAGTCCCACATAACAGCCAGCTACTGTACCAAAACATCGATGTGACAATTGCGACCCTGTCACATTCTTCATTAGATAACTAATCCATAACTTACCTTTTCAACCCCGTCTACCTCAAAAGATACGTAACTTACACTAGACCAAAACTACCTTTATAGCACAAGCATGTTAGATACACAGAAAAAGCGAACATGCAGCCACTGTTAGTCAGGGATGACTGGGGAAGCAAGTTTTATCAAACTTTCAAAAAGGATTCTATTTTGTAATATTTAATGAACAAAACATGATTTTAGATGGAAATTAAAATGTGTATTCGTGGATTTAGCATGCAGTGTTTGAAAGTTATGAAACATCATGACCAAATCTTTCAAACGTAAATTCCCACATATATTTCATTTCATCAGATCTAACCACATTACTTATTCTTCTGCAGACATCTAAAATGACACCAACAGCTACGAGCAGCAGCAGTTCGTGATGCAGTATAGCAACGATGGTTTAATAAAGCGGAAGTGAACCCGAAATAAAACTAGCAAGCGGACTTTGTTTTTAGAATTATATTACAAACAAAGTCATATTGGCTGGGTATAAACGGCAAAGTATTAGCTTTTACAGGCACACAATGCCTCTGGCATAGCTATACCTGAATAACTGGAAGGATCCGTGAACTGAAACCACTTGCCCTCGATGGTGCCCAACACCCAGGAGCTTGTAACACCATTTCGAGTGCTACCCGAGTAACTGGATCGTCCGGATGATGTAAAAACAAGCACTTGACCGCCATTGTCTGCAAAAATGTTAAAGAAGACATGATGCAGTTATTGTGATCAACAGCTAATTGAGGTTTATCGGTGTTAGCGCTCTTAGTTTTCACGCGTTTGCTGACGGGCATTTACGTTTGAAGAATGTTATGCTCGCCCATCTTTAATTTAAACATTCTTGTACGTTCACAGGTGAGAAAATTCTGTCAACGGCGCACATTGCATATATAGCAATCGCGCAAAAGTACGTCTATTTTGTCTACAAGTAACAAAAACCAATAGACAGTTCAAAACATATCAACAAGGTGTAAATGCCTCAGGTGCCAATTAAAATATTCCATCTCTGTCGGAATAACCAGAGTTTGCCTTTAAACCTAACTCGAAAATGTTAAGCAGTTTACCTTTACGTCCACGTGCTGTGCCTAGCTTCACGAGTGGAAGCACGTCCCAGGGACATGTTAACGTTTGCAACACCCAAGGCAATGTGGCCTTGCAACATGGTTTGGATTATCGTGGTGTTCATGGATTGGTGGCGTAGCTAGGAGTGCAGGGGTTGGAGTTAGGGGTGCAGGGTTTTAAGCGCACCCTCACAAGTTAGGATTTTTCAGAAACCTGAGCAAAATCACGAAGAATTGGGCAATGAAGCTTCGATATGTTTTAGCAATATTACTGAAATTGTATTTCCCTGTTATTGAGTGCGAGTGTATAAATGAAACTTTGTTGTGTCACAGAAAACATGTTAACTATATGTAAAATCAAAACCCTGCTTCTAGAAACTTCGTGATTTGGTTTGTGAGAGTTGATAAGTCACTGATTCACTTGACGTTTGGCAAAGAGAAGGCATTTCATTAATGTGCTTCAGTAACCTTTTTGAGACAAGAATTTGGTTTTGCTTCCAAAACTGTTTTCAATGTGGTTTTGTGTTTCTTTACGGAGGCCATTTTGATATTTTGTTACGTCATCACTTTTTTGTTTGTTTTCTGTGTTATGAAATGTTACATATCTGTAACACCTGTCACTTAAGGACAAATATAACCGACATTTTACTTTTACAAAACGTGTTGCAAAACTGTGGTACATTGCCTAAACAGAGTTCCCTCTGATGTAACACACAAAAACTGCTTCAAAGGAACATGTTTTGCGAGAAAATGCATAAAAATACAAATCCAGCTGATCCACGCTATATTACCATATTACCAAAATAGGGCCAAGTGTCATCTTCAAATTACCAAAATAAAGCCAATTCTCATTTCATTTTTCCACATTGAAAGTTTCCTGACCATAATCCTCAGCATACGTTTGTGAATATCCTCACCCAATCACAAACTCAAAACATATACCCACCCCACCTAATTTATAGGAACACAAAAATATCTGCGAGGGTGTAAAGAGAGCTGGCTTTACATAGAGTTAAGTTGATGTTTTCATGGCTTGTGAAAATTCCATGAATATTTTTTGTTTATACTGAGCACAAATGTACTTAACATTTGTGACAACGCATGGATACAATGCATTCTCTTTCACCATGTGTACCTCGTAATTTTTCTTTGAGCTCTTTACGACATACCAAACCAAAACCTTGGAAGCGACCTCGACATACTGAGCCCAGACAGTGAATTCTCTGACCAGCCAAATCAAACGTGAGTGGTACAGTAAAAACATCAGTCACCAAAATACAGTAAATGTGTTTTGCTTCCAATGATACAGAATAGATCTTACTTGGAAGAGTTTGTCAAAATTTTCATCTCTAGAGGACAGCATGCATGAAATCATTGAAATGACTGCACTTTCCTAGTCTCGCAAAGTCTATCCCGACTCCTAAATTTGCATATTTGATTGGTGCTACGCTGAAACGACCATTATGATCGTGTTAGAGGCAAGCTCACGATTGGCATGTACAAACGCCACGTTCAAAATTTTTTTCACGACCCCCAGCTGCTCTGATAGGCTTAGCCCATGGGCGTCCGAAGGATTTGTTCCAGGTGGAGTAACAGTGGATTTTTTTTATAGGTAGCCAAAATTTTTTAGGGGTGTTAAAGGTAATGAAAATTCCTTTTTCCTTCTTGAAACTGCAAAATAATCTTTTTTTGCAAACATAGAAAATGGTCACATTTCAAAATTCAGGTGAAAGCCTTAGCCCCTTTCCCCACCCTTCTGAAGCCCATGTGCTAGGCATGCAAGTTTTTCAATAAAAGGTCCTTACATCTATTTCTGCACCTTTTATATTTGTTAGTGCTTTCAAAATGGTTCTTTAATAGGGAAAACTAGGAGCTGTAATTTTTTCTACAATCATCACGGAAACGGAGCAATGGACAGGCGAATCAAGTGTGCAACGTTTGCATCAAACCATTGCACAGGACAGCACAATGTGCACGTTTATAAACAATATTATTCATTTGATCATTTTACCAATTTTCTACTTTAAAAAATTTAACAACTCAGTTCTTTGTGGCCCTCCCCTACTGCTGCCCGAGGCCAAACTCCTCCTACGAGCATCCACTCATAATGCCTCATAGGCCTCACAAACTGTTTCACTCCCAAAACCCACAAGTTGCAGTGCTTCTAAATGAGAATAATATTTGCGTCCAAACGTGACAAATCAACGCCTGCAGGCATCTGCGACCGTGAATCCAATTCAGTGATAATTGAAGCATGCATTTGAAACTTCACAGATCTGTCACTTGTTTCCATAGACGTCTTGAACATTGATGGAATATACTGCAGGAAAATATCGCATGTTAGTAGAATTTATGCCAGGCAAGTACAAAAAAGATTTTGTCTTTAGTTCTAATTGCAGTGTTTGGGTGAACACATTTTTCCATACGGTTGATTGCATGTTGCATATATATGCGTGCGGTTGAACAGACAATATTGTGAAACTCATGGCACAGTCATGAGATATAAATTGCATGATACATGGCACAGAGGAGGAAACAGCTTTAGGCCTGCCTCAGCATTGATTAGAGATTCCTTGCTAACATCAACAGCTGAATGTGAATGGAAAACTTTGGAACTGTGAGGCAGATGCTCAAGAATACTGAACCAGCTGGCTTCTAACAATGTCCTTGCACAGCCAGCGCAGGCTATTTGTTTTCAATTGGGTATTGAAGAACCCAATTTCACGTATTAAATGTTATATTTTCAAGTCTATGACAACATGGTAGAGGAAAATATAATAGGCTGATACAAAAACCTACAGAAAATTTATAGGGAGAAGGTTTGCCGCATGAACGTTTTTTCGAACAAATTCGGGAAATTCGGGAAAAATATCCTTTGCGCCTGGGCCAAAGTACCTTCTATACTACACTTTTGGTGGCGTGCTTTGATTCAGCTTTGTAAACTTGGACTTTGTCTGCACTGTATCGTGCCATGCACAGTTTCGCTTATATCCGTGATTCAATCAAAAGTGCAAGATCGGTTCATAAGAGATGTGACAATGCTTTATCAGTAGAGCCAGCAATTTTTCCGGTCCATGTACTGTTTTGAATGTCTTCCATGAAAGTTCACATCAAAACCTCTTTGCTAATGGATGTTATTTCAAGTGTCCAAATATCTCCTCAGCTAGATATTTAAAAAGTTTTTTTTTTAACTTTTCAATGCAAAAAGATTTTATCGAACGCATCCCCAAGAGCAGCACCGAGAGGAATTGCGCCTGATTTCTCCATCGATCCATCAATGTGTTTGAGAGCTTGACTTCACCCTATTTTTGTCATGCCAAGGTTGTTGTGTTCAAGACCTTGCTCTGAAGCAAAGAAATGGAATTTGCTTGAAAACTGATTGCTGCTAAGTGCAAACTTCGGTTTCTCTAACGCAAGTGTGCAAAACGTTTTATTATGAGATCGTTTGTCAACGACAGTTCTTCAAACGTTTAAACAATGCAAAGCACTTCTCCAGATCCTTTTCGAGGTGTGTAAACTGCGTTAGACTGCTACAGCCAGACACAGTGAATCTTAAAATTGAATTTGAATTTTTGAAGCAATGATAAACAATTTATCATGCTTTAGTCAGATCTCGTGAAATTTACATAGGGCATGTGTCTGAGTTTATATTAATGAAAATTGAATAGAATAACATGGGTGCTTTCGTCTATGAAGTTTTAAGGCTAGTGCAGGAAGCTGGCAACCGCTTTTTTTGCTTTTCCGTAAAATGTCTTTGACTCGCTATTATCTTTACGATTTAGGTGCACTGAAACATTGCAGCTAAGAATCAATCTACATGAACAAGCAGAACGTTGTCCAGAGACAGAAATTTCGGGACGAAAAATGATGAACAACTAGAATTCTAGATAAACATGGTTAATTTTCAGAACGTACAATCCAGAAAATGCTTGAGCAAGACCACATTTGCATGCCCCAGATCTTACCTCTAAAGCAATATAATGATCGCTTACACGTTGTTCATTGTAGCCTATACTGTAGATGTATTGCCACCAGCATTTATAATTGTATTCATATTTTGTCGCAGCTTATCACCCATGTGTTGTTATTGTGGCTAAAGCTTGTACTGTATGTCAGACATCAGGTGGAGAGCATAATGTACTAAGCTTCAAATTCATTAGTTTAACGTCAGTGAGCAGTCACGTCGTTTTAATTCCAACGTTTAAAAATATAATGATTTGAAATCGTTGGATTGGTCAAACGTGTGGTAACAAAAAGAGCATGTACCTGTGACGTTTTCCATGGTGCCCGCAAGTCACATTTCAAAAAACATCTTTACTGCAACTGTTTTCTTAACAACTCGTGAATGTTTGAAATTAACAACGCAAAAATCAACATTCCAAGCAAATAAAACAGTGTCGGAAATTGCGTAAAAATTCCTTTTGATTGTGCGTGATGCGCATACGCTTAAAAACCACGAATTTGGATCATGAAACACGCGGGCAATGGATTTCATACGAAAAGAGTGTAAAGAGCATATTTTACGAAATCGCAATATGCATAATGTAGCCACCGTTAGGTCATCACTGCCATCGTTAAAACAACTGAGATACATTATGCGAAAACAGTTGAAACTTGCCTGTGTGAGGGCACGAACCACACATTTGAATAAAAACAACAATCGAGACTTTCTTGTTTATAATCTAGGTGTTCTTGCTATATTCATCAAGGTAATTAAAATTTGAAAGAACGTGACACTACATTTAAAGCTTTGTAAAGCAATTTTTTGTGTGTAATTTTTGTGTGTAAAAATCACTGAACACTTCCAAAGAATCATATTTATCCCGCTGCAGGGTTCCTCCAAGATAATCTAAGCCAGCAGGGATATTGCAGGAGTTGATATGTTCCAGCGAAAATGAGTCAAATTGCCAGTGGTTTTCTTTCTGAGAATGCCACTAAGTTATCAACATGACATTTGATAAAAGTAAAAATCTAATCATTTGCACAATCTTTTGAAAGCCGAACAATGCCTGCGATTTGTTGCACAGTTGCCCTTTTTCTGCAGAAGTCTAAATGTCTAAACTTATCACAAGGTAAAATCTTTATCATCGATTGTGAGCTATTTGCTGTTCCTCACATGTCGGAACACTTTAAGGACCGCGAAAGCCGAAACGTTTGGTTTAGTTACCAGGGCTTCGGAGCCTGACCCCGGAGCCGGAGCGCCGGATCTGGGCATTTTGCCTGGATCAGGAGCCGGAGCTCAGTTTAAAATTTAGGACCGGAGCCGGAGCTATGGCTATTTGAGAGGTAGCTCCAGCTCCGGGATCCTTCCTAGATACTAACGGTTTTGCCAAATAGACTTACTTGTGCTCTTTATAGCGCACTAAACGCGATTGTTACGATTTACGACAAAAGATGGCAACAATGGATCTGCAAGCCTTTTATGTATATTTGACTTAGTAATTACTAAGGCTGTGAAATCGTAGCTGTCAGGCGTGGTGTTACGTGCTGAACAGTGGTTCTCAAAGACTGTGCTAAGAGCCGCATGCAGCTCCCAAACATCCGTTGTGCGTCTTTAAGCAACTTTTCAGTAGCAGATTCTATGCGAAAAAGTGGTGATGACGCCTACTTCGTTAGCGAAATATATGTTCGGTAATTAGCTTAGTGTCTCAATCTTTGCTGGGAAATGATTCCTTTCGATAGACAGTGTCTTTCAGTAACCCCTCTAATATTTTGTGTAACAGAATTCGTTAATACAATGAAACAAAACGTGTCAATTTACTTGCTGTAAATTTTTTTGTGCGGCTCTCTAACAAAATAGGTCGGGATTTGGCTCCCTTCAGCGAAATGGTTGCGAACCACTGTTGTAGAAGTAACGGAAGCGTCACCTACCGCAGCGTCTTACTTTCTAGTCAGAATGATCAAACCACGTCTGTAGTAGTGTAGCGATCTGAAAAGAACTGACCTATAATGAGTAGGTATATTATACAATATCCATAGCTTTTGTAGCGCGTTAAATGCACGTCACGCCATTGTAAGGTAGGAACATTTATTAGAATCCATTAGACTTACTAGCAAGGTTTGCTAGATTACTGGAAAAGATTACTAGGAAACATTACGTTTGCAGGCAGTAGCATAACACGAAAGTTATAAATAATCACTGGTCAACACATTTTTTATGCCCAAGGTTTCTAAGCTGATATAGACTAATGTGGGGGTGCTGATCTCGTAAATCACACTCATTTTCTCTCATCACGTCAAGTTATTGAGATATTTGCTATTTTATACCTTTTTTACTTTAAAATTAGGCGTATATTTATATATATTGTAGCGTCAAAAGTACAATTGTAGGCTGTTATTGTGATGTATGTTAAATGATTATGACATCACAAACCTTAAAGTAAAAGTCAAATTTGCTATACAAGGTGTGTAGTTCAGGGTTGCCATATTGGCGAATTTATCGCCAGATTTCGGAAACCTGGCGAATTTTGAAAGCGTTTGGCTACAAATATTTTGGTTTGACGATTTGGCGAATTTCTGGCGATTTTTTTAAGTATTGAGCTCCAAATTGTTTGGTTTGGCGAAATGTACGACCTGCATATTTGCACGTATTTGCTTGCATATTCATATGTAGATTACTATTTTTAAACTTGTTGATGGTTTGAAAATTCATGACATCAAATGAAAGTGTGAAGGTTTTGAAAGTAGAAGCATGGTAATGACAACGTCTTTATCATATACGTTTGCAAAATTTTTAAACTGATTATTTAGAAATATTTGCAAAATGTTGGAAACCTACACGCTTTCTGGTAAAATACACGGCAAAAGATAAGAGCTTCAAACGACTGGTTTCTAGTGAAAAAATTAATGTTTTGGTAAAGATGCAACCATTTCCACAAGTTTGGCGAATGTTTGCTGAGTTTGGCTATTTTTTGAAGTGATTTCGGCGACAGTTTTTTATTTCTATCTGGCAACCCTGATGTAGTTGGTAAGTAGACACTGAGTAGTAGGTAGGCCTAACGATTGTCGCATGTTTTTGTTGATTTCTGGGTCAAAGTAAGGTTTATTGTTTTAATGTTAGGAATTCATTTATACGTCAGACAGGAAAGAAATAAGCTGTATTATTCTACTTGCATTGCAGGTTTTTGGAGCAAAAATTAATCATGGCTGCATCCTCCCTTAGGCGACGTTGTTTAAACAATCCAAATTTGTTTTGCTATATTAGCGGGGATTATACGTTGCAATCTAACAGGAGAGGGATCAGTGAATTTGTGAAGTGTGCTTATCTTGCTTACTACAAAGCAATGCTGGGTGATCAAGATAAGGCATGGGCACCCCATATTGTATGCAAGCAATGTGTTGAGCATCTTCGACAGTGGACGAAAAGGATAGGAAGTCACTTCGCTTTGGTATTCCAATGGTCTGGCGTGAACCGAGAAAACATTTCGATGACTGCTGCTTCTGTGCAGTCAACACGAAGGGAATCAACAGGAAGAACAAGAATTTGTTTGTTTATCCAAACCTCGAGTCCGCAATTAAGCCAATTCCACACTGCAATGAAATTCCTGTTCCAGTGTTTAAAGGATTGACTGAATTTGAATTGCCTGGTTCTTAAGAAGACCAAGCCTCCATTTTGTCCACAGACAGTAGTGAAGACTCTGTTTCAGATGTCGGTTTTCCTCCTTCTTCACTACCACAGCTTTTTTCTCAAGGAGAACGTAATGATCTGGCTAGAGATCTCAACCTTTCCAAAGAATCTTCTGAACTTCTAGCTTTAAGACTCAAACAAAAAAATCTACTTCAGCCTGGAACTCTCATAACCTTCTATCGAAAACGAAATATTGAATTCTTGCCATATTTCACTCAGGAAAACGACATAGTATATTGCAACAACGTTGCCGGCCTGCTACGGCAGCTTGGCGTCCAACAGTATGATTCTCAAGATTGGCGCCTGTTTATAGACAGTTCCAAAAGAAGTTCAAAATGTGTTCTTGGTCACAATGGCAACTTATATGGATTCGTTCCTCTCGGCCATTCAACGACCCTTTAAGAAAAATATGATGAAATCAAATTTGTTCTGGAAAAAATTCATACAAACAGCACCAACGGATCATATGTGTCGATTTGAAAATGGTTGGGCTTCACCTCGGGCTACACAAAATTTCCTTGCTTCTTGTGTTTGTGGGACAGCAGGGCAAGAACAGAGCACTGGATAAAAAAAGATTGGCCTGTGCGCAGTGAGCTGATTCCTGGCTCTTTCAATGTTCTGGCTCCTCCTTTGCTGGAGCGTTCCAAAATAGTGTTTCCTCCTCTTCACATAAAGCTTGGCATCATGAAACAGTTTTTGAAGGCTCTCGAGAAAGATGGCGACTGTTTCAAATACATTTGCATGAAATTTTCAGGCCTAACCATAGAAAGATTAAAAGCTGGAATTTTTGATGGAACCCAGATTCGACAGTTAATGAATGACGCAAATTTCTGTAATTTTATGAATTCTGCAGAATTAAGTGCCTGGACGGCGTTTACGAATGTAGTAAAATTATTCTTGGGAAAAACAAAGGCGCCCAACTTGTTGAAATATTACTCACAAGTCTCCATCAACTGGGTACAAATATTGAGCACAAAGTTTCATTTTTTGCACAGCCATCTTGCCCGTTTTCCAGAAAATCTAGGTGATGTGAGCGACGAGCAAGGGGAGCGCTTCCATCAAGACATCAGCGACGTGGAAATTCGCTATCAAGGTCGTTGCGATGCCACCATGCTTGCAGACTACTGTTGATCTATCAAACGCGATGATGCTGGAGCCTCCCATTGCAGAAAATCAGTAAAACGTCAGTTTATGGCTGATGATGTCTATCCTTAGCATTTTTTACAACTACAAGCTTCAATTGTGAATATTTTGGTGTGATTACATGAATATGTGCCATAAAGTTACATAAAAATATTGTTTCTTCGATTTGCCTGTCTTTATTGTAGCTATCGGCGTCCTACAGAGGAGGTAAACCACAGCAGAAAAACTAGACCTGATAGAAAAAAAGTGACAGCATTTCTGGAATCAGCGCCCTCAAATGAGGTAAAAATAGTTAAAACATCTTAGGCATCATAACAAATTTTTTTGTTGGCCAGTGATAATTGGTAGCGAACTAGCATTGCTTTGCATGGCAGCACATTATGAAGAGGGTACAAAAATCAATGTAAACAAATCTGGACATTTCTTGAAGGTTTCATCTGTGGAAAAAAAAATTTCAGCACAGTAACTGTCTTATTTTCTTCTAAGTTTTGCAGGTTGAATGTGCTTTACTTTGCGATTCATCGCTGCTTATTATGACTGCAAAAGATAGAAATTCTGAAGTTTTTAGCTATTTAAAAAGATCAAATGTTAATTTCTTGCTAGCAGTCATATTATTTCTTTTAACAAAAAAAACTTTTAAATACATCTTCGCATTTGTGTTAATGCAAATAATGACAGAGGTAATTGATAAATGTGTTTTGTGCTCTTTGCATAGCTTGCCCGGGCAGCGCTGTTAGCTGGAATCGCCAAGGCTGCAACAGGCAAAGCATGCAACAAGTGCAAAGTCAGGCCCGTAGCCAGCTTTGGACGATATGAAGGGCGAAGATTTTTCTGAGAGAGGACCAGATTTTTTAAACTGTGTGCAATAGTTATGTCGAACACATAACACTTGGTCAATTGGGTCTGGTCTGTGTTTAAATGCTCGGACACAAATGTAATTTTCTAAACAGCCATTTTCTTGAATATGGTCTCAAGAAATAACAAAAGGTCCTCAGGCATTGACGGCAAAAGCAGCAGTTACTTTTCCAAAAATTGTTTATATTACCCTTCTTGAGTGACGTTTCTGCTAGTAACTGTTCTCTGAATCGTCTAAACATGCGATTGTTGCTTTTTTCCTGATTTCCGCATTGTAAGAGCGATGCTTGTTAACAACTACCAGATTAAATTACTCAAAAAGGTTTGGTACATTCTGTTAGTTTTGTGTACTTGATTTAATTCATTTTTCATTCAACTTGAGGCACACCAAGACAAACAATCGAAAATATTAATTTGTGAAAACGAACAGAAGCCAGAGCTGGAGCCAGAGCAGGAGCCATGAACAAAGAGAGTTCCGGAGCCGTAGCCATACTCATGAAAACAAAGAGCTCCGGGTCTGGAGCCGGTTCCATGTTCATGAAAAACGTGCTCCGGAGTCGGATCTGTGTCATATTTACGAGCGCTCCGCAGGCAATTAGGTAATTACAGCCATTACTTGCCGACCAACTGTGCTGCAGTCTCAATGAAGTCAGCAAAAGATGCGAATATTTGTGTACGTTCTGTTAA
>Ga0210059_1003295_pt1 | contig 25739 bp, 20 predicted proteins | sample Ectturendosymbi2_FD_188042 | JGI IMG/M metagenome (GOLD analysis project Ga0210059, IMG submission 188042) | Ecteinascidia turbinata endosymbiont from Florida, USA - Sample 2 (SPAdes) (version 2) | ecosystem: Host-associated > Tunicates > Ascidians > Unclassified | place: Key West, Florida... | reverse complement strand
TAAACATCCCCGCGATCGTTGGTGACGCAATAAACATCCCCGCGATCGTTGGTGACGCAATAAACATCCCCGCGATCCTAGGTGACGCAATAAACATCCCCGCGATCGTTCATCATGACGTAATAAACATCCATCCCCACGATCCTTGGTGATGGAATAAACATCCCTGCGATCGGTGGTGACGCAATAAACACGCCGACGTACGTCGTGAGTTTTGAGGTGAAGCAAACAGTGCCCGACCGCCAAAAACAAAGCAACGCCCACTGGCGTGCAATATTAGCCGTCCTTGGGCCTAGCAGCAACTGCACGCGTGAAAACCTACGCATGAAACTGCGCAAAGCTTTTCTCGGCGCAAACTGTACGTTCTCAGACCAGACGTTTTTCCTTCAAAAGAACAGTGCGCGGACAGCACAGAAGTCACACGACCAGAAAATTTGTTGCTTCGCGAAAAGAATCGGTCAGCGTTCATTTCGTACCGGAGCAGTTCAAGCGGAACGCGGCCAATGTTGACCTGGTCGACGTAGATCGACCCTCTGCTGAGCGGCGTCACTCCGAACAACGATGAGAAGAGACTCGACTTGCCGCTGCCAGTGCGCCCGACGATGCCCACCTTTTCTCCTGGTCCTGGGGGGAAAAATGTGCAACTTGTTCGGCCTGCTTGAAACGGCTAAAAAGCGCGTATCTTGTCCTTAACTGCGCAGAATACATTTGAAACTGAACTGCCGGCAACTAAACAACGACAGCAGGCCGCACGAAATCACTCGCTTTAATTTCTACGATCGTGAAAGGCGCCGACACTTACGGATTGTGAAGCTCACGTCGTCCAGCGCGATCGGTAAGTTTTTTCGGTATTGCAGGTTTGCGAGGCGAAACTCTATACCGCCCCGTTGCGGCCATTCGATCGGAATTTGGTGCTTACGCAGCGGCGCTGAGCGTTCCTGCAAAAACGCAAGCTTGTTATTCAGCCAATCAGATAAAAAGCAAAGACAAAATAAACAACATTTCAAGCTCTGAAAAATTGCGACTGTGAAATTAAATAGAGCAGTTGCTACAAACGCTTGTATGCATAACTTCACAGATTTTCCAATTTGGTTTGGTGCGAAAAATGCTGCATCGTCGCGAAAGATGAAGGCGCACAATCACCAGATTACGTTCAACACAGCCCGACGCACGTGCGGCACGTTGGCGATGTAATGCGACTGGCGTTCCACGGCCACCATCTGCTTCTCGGTCTCGGTGAATGACGTGATGACGCCGGAAAGCCGACTGGTCACCGACAAGGCGTACGAGAGCGCGAGGCCGACCATGCCTGCAAGACAAAACAGTTCCACCCGGTGATTGTATGAAAGAAAAAGCACGAATTGGCGAGGCCTGACGTAAAACAGCAGCGGGTGGTCGCGAAGCAAAGGAAGTTAGCGTCTGTCGATCAGGCTCCAACCAGCTAATATTTTCGGTGGAGAGTGAGGGGCAAAATGATTGTAGATTGTATCTTGTTGTAATATTTTTTGTTTAGGTGGGGGCAAAACGGTTGTATATCGTTGTTGTACCTAACAACTTCTTTCTGAAAATTTCGGGGGGGGTCAATTGCGCGGTTATCCCCCTGGTTGCGGGCCTGCTGTCGATACATGTTGTTTCGGGGCAAAATCGGTCACCCTTGACTCGCGACTTTGAAAAAAAACGCGGTCTAGACTTGTTTTTCAACTCATCAAAGCGCTTCTTCACTGATGGAGAAAGTTTAAACGACGCATGTTGTCGAATGTGCATAACAATTAAGCGCCAACTCCGTCACGCTCCACCTCACATCGCTCATGCGGAGCGTATCAACGTAAGGAACAGACGTTATGAAATATTCAGAACAGATCTTACAGTGAACACCTCCGATCCATACTCGTCGCTTTTCTTACCAACGACAAAGCAGCTTGCGATGCTATGCGAAAAGAAGAAAAGAGAACTTTCAATTTGCAAAAACCGCGCACGCCACCGCCTACCCGCTGTGACGCCACCGCTCTGAAACTGACGCTCGAGCACGGCGGTAAAAGCGACCGCCGTCACCATGACAACGCCCATCATTTGCAAGCGCACGGCGAGCCATTCTTTCGCCGCCAGCGCCGAGAAGTTGCAGCGCTGATTGGTGTCGACGAGCCGCAGGTTCCGATTGCTGCAAGAAAAAGAAAAACAACTGTCGATTGCAGAACATTTCTCGCCGGTGACGTTTGCTGGCGATGCAGCGTTCCGATCACCCTGCTGAGTTTTCAAAACCGTTTCATGCTTTGTGCAGCAAACAATAGGCGCTGTGCCGTCAACAATGGGCGCTGTGCAGTCAACAATCAGGGAGGAAAACGCGATTGTGTGTTGGGCTGCCAGTAGAAATAATGCAGCAAAATATCTGCCAGCCCTCAGGACAAGCATAAAAGAAAAAGAATTGGCTGAACGTCACAGAACGGTGGAGAGCACCTGAACATTTCCGTTTTCTTGAAAGCTTTGATGGTGGTGATGCCGAGGAGCGATTCGTTGAAATGCGCGTAGATCGGCGACAGGCTGATGCTGCTCAGCCTCTTCAGCTCCCTCGAGGTCAGGCGATAGTAGTGCTGCAATGCAAGTCGTAACCTAAAAATGTGGCCCTGTCGGAGACGGCAGGGGGGCTTTGGAAAATCCCCAGCCTTTAACGTCAAAAACGGTCGGATTTTGCGACCTGCTGTCATAGCTACATGCGCTCGCTCAGAACAGCACAGAATCCTTCAGCGTTCCGCGCGAACCGGGGTGAAATTAATCCTATCAATGCCAAGAGCAGCATCAGTGACGTTGGTCAAAACCAAAAGCGTGTGCTTCGATGCAGCGAGACCGAATCGGTCTCTCAAAATACAGTAGAAGAAGCTCATGACCAGCATCCAAATGCACTAAAACCGTGCTTTGGGACAGGAGTGCAAAAACGCGTGCTGCGCGACCAAAAACTTGTAATGCGCGAACGATTCTTTTTTGTATTTTATACTTTATGCGTATGACTGCTGTATGGCAAAGCTTATATGTGCGCGCTAACAAAAAATTTCTGCGCGCTGCTAAAATTCATAGAAAATTGTGCATCCCTGCTTTAGGACCGTCTCGGTATTCTCGGTACATCTCGGTAAAATGTCTTTGCGGCCAACAAGGTCAAACCGTAAAAAGACGCTGCTAATATCACAGCAGTACTACCTGGGTGTAATAGTAAAAAGCGGACAAGGGCAGGAGGACCAACGCAAACCACGGCAGCCCGTAGCAAGTGATGATGATTGTACCCAGCAGGCCCGCGAGCTGGGCCAGGAAGATGTTGAGCATGAAGGGGAGGCTGTCGTCCACGGTGTACATGTCGCTCGAGAAGCGGTTGACGATCCGTCCCACCGGCGTGACGTCGAAGAAGGAGACGGGCGCCTGCGACGAAAGGGAGGAGCTGTTGGGCGCTGACACGAGAATGAGAGAGCAGAGGTGGTCACGGAGTGCCGGGGTCGACTCCGGCAGAATTTTGCGTTTTCCTTTCGGATCCGGACCCGGAGTCAAAAATTGTGAAAAACCGGACCCGGAGTAGTGGCAGGAGTCTGCTTGGTCTTTGTGAATGTCATTTGTTAAGTAGAAACACTGCTGAATTTCGGCTGGGTCGATATTTGCCGGAATTTGAACAAGAGTCGGATTCTCAAATTTGAAAATTTTTCGGACCCGGATTCAGAAATTTTGGATCAGGAACGGAGTCGGAAAACGTGACTCCGGCCACATCAGGGGAGGAAGCAGAGCGTGGAGCGAATCACGTCGGAAGCGCGACATTCATCGCTTGCAGCTGTCGCGCGCGTTGTTTCCTGGCGAGTGCTCGATTATTGGAGTTCGCAGCTTTTCTCGGTCGATCGATCGCGACGCTCGCGCGGCAACGGAAACGAAATCGCGCGCGCCGCGAGTATCTCGGTAACAACGGGTCGTCATAATAAATCATCTGCTCGACCAGCAAACGGTCATTGTTGACTCAACCCACACATGTCTGCACTTCAACAACAAGAAAAATAAATAAAAGAACCAACGCATCCACGCATTGCGGATTAGTTTGTGAGCTGCTAAATGGCGGAGCGCATTCAGCGTTATTAGATCGATCGATCCTGGAACGGGGGGTGGGGGGTTAACAACATTCCCGTCATGCAAGGGCAGGTATGCCGTCACGTTTGACTTGTCAGGGTTACCCAAGATAGAAGTCGAAGCCTTATACTTGGTACTCTGGCCACATTCTCGCACAAAAAATTATTCTTAGTCTTAGTCCAGGTCGAACTTTCCTTCAATGAGATAAAAGCTAGTGACCGGTCTGGTGCCAACGCTCAGACAAAGAAGTCACGTGCAGCACGAAAGCTTCGAGCGTCGCGTTAGCAATCCAACGAAAGCACGTCCAAGCTCCAACCCTGGGGGTAAAACGCATCTCCCGGGGAAGGGGGGTTAAAACGCAGCTCCCGGGGATGGGGGGGTAAAACGCAGGGAAGGCTGCCAACCGGCAAAATGCCAGGAACGTACCCGCAAGATTGACTTGAGCAACTTCTCGTGAAGAATCCTCGCCGCGCAAACGCCTCCGTAAGCGAAGGTGAAGGATCGAATCAGTGTGAAAACGCTGTTCGCTGCCGCTATGCACCCGTACACGGTCAGGTACCACGTCGCGTCATGCTCCGATGGTTGTCCAGCGCCTGAAGCGATCATAATGCAGCAGTTCACGCTTATCGTGGAATGCGCGTGCGAAATGACTTGTATTGCACAGTAGTTGGTCGGGGGCGCAGTATATAAACAACATAACAAACAGTACTTTTAACTGGATTTCGTGGCAGTTCGGCGAGGTATTGTTTTTTAAGTCACGAAAAATTCAAAATCACAAGTCACGAACGTGGTCAAATTGAATTGGCAGCAGATTAAGCTTTTTCGTCGTCGTCGTCGTCAAGTCAGGTCACCACGGCCCAAGCGCACAGGGGCGTAACAAAGGGGGCACAATTCCCCGGGCGCCGAAAATACCCAGCGATGTCGCAAATACTTCAACACAGTACATTTGCTTCCGAACGACCTCGGGTCCGAACACGAGGGCAGAGCGACCTTCTTGCCGCGGGCGTCATCCAGCCTCGCTACGCGCCTAGGTGCACACAACACTCGTGGGACAGTGGGAAAGATTTGATCGTACAGGCGTTTTGTTATCTACAAGCGCGAAATCATATCCAGCTTATTCAAAAAAAAAAAAGAAAAAAAACGAAAAAAAAACAACGAAACCGCTCACCAGTGAGCAACGCTGTGTACGACGTTTCGCTGAGCGCTAGCGGACTGGCCGCTAACACGCATCGCGAAGAACAGTTGGCGACGCCGTTGCTCGGCAACAGGCGATTGCCGATCGCGAAGTCCTGGGGAGGCGACGATGCGTTCGGATAGGTGTCCACCCAGTGGGCCAACCACCAGTCGGAAACCACCTTCGACGCTGGATTCGATATAAAGGTAAAAGAGAAGTGTTAAGTTGATGCGGTCCGTAGCGTTTCGTGGCAGCGTTTAGTACACGATTCCAATCACGCCGAGTAAAACACAAGCTACACGGGGTTCCTTCGCACGTTTTGAATATAAATTTCCAAACTTCTTCCAGAGTTACAGTAACTTTTCCTGAACGATAACTCAAGCTTATCAAAAATATCAGATTGAAATTTTATCAGAATGCATGTGAAAGGATCAAAGTCTGGAAAATTGCAGTATTTCCTTTTTACATACAAACAGACCCAAAAAATTTTTCCAGACTTTTCCAGGGTGGGTCGATGTTGGATGTAACAAGCAGTGGTTGTCATATTTAAAGCTGCAACTAAACAACCCCAGTAAGATTAAAATGTAACAAATGTACAGTATTGTGTTGCCCTTATTCAAAGTGAAACCACTAGACTAGAAAAACTCAATGCCATTTACTGTATTTACAGACCTGTGGCGTTTGAACAAACACAAAACTGTTTCTTTGCACAACCAATCACACAGAACAACGTCACAGCGTTTGCACAACCAATCACACAGAATAACATCACAGCGTGTTGCTCTACGTTTCGTTATTTGAAATTCGTTTAGTCGCACCACAGGCATGAATTTTTTGACGTTTTGTTTTTTTACCTAATTTGCTGTATGGCTTACTTGGCTGGTTGAATAAGAAAATAAGTAATCTGACGCCAAGTACAAGAGGATGACAAGCCACACGGCAGAAAACTCTTTTCTGAAGGTATCAGGAGTGAATACAGTTCTAAAGTTGACTGAAGTTTTCAGACAAAAATTTGTGTTTATTCGAAAAACGTATCATGCTCGCATCTGGCGCCATCTGCTGGTGACCAGTGAACCGCAGAATCCTTTTCCGTAACTAGAAATGTGTCACTAGATCGGATCTGTCGAAGAAAAAGCTCTGAAACAAGTTACGTTTGAGGCGATTCGCGTCGTAAGCGACGAGCTGTGGGATGGGATAAGTTTCCTCACTAACCACATGTGACTAGTCACGTGACATGAGCGAAGAGCATTCTGATTGGTTGCCACGCCGAAAAACGTACAAGAAGCAGAAGCACGTGACGAAACGACTATGACGTCAGCGAGAAGAATTTCGTGAAACACGATCTGACAATGTGATTGGCCGACAATCAGAGCTTGCTGCCAAACGAATCTGATGTCACCCATTGCCAAGTGTCCGCCGCATGGTGGTGCTGTCAAATGTATCCATTCTGCGCAATTCTCTAACTAGAAAAAAAGCTATGTATAACAAAAAAAACGAATGGAGAAAAAATATAAGAAGAGAACTATGAACTGGTTCACTTTGCATGAGCGCGACGAATATCAAGATCGTAGCAGCCAGGCATCCGCCAATCGCCATCCAGTAAGCCTTGTACACGGAGAGCGCGACAGTCCCAGTTGCTTTCTCCTCGGCCTGCACAAGTGCAGCAAGAGGCTTGCCGTGATGGTCGTCGCAGTCGGCTGGCGATGCTGCTGAGGACGAGCTGGGAGCGTCTGGAACGAGACGAAAAGCGATGTTTAGTCAACACGCTACGGCGCCAGTGAGCCGCATGAAAGCTCGTCGTGTGAGTTAGATTTTGAGACGTGTGGAAAAGGTCTTTCTTTCCTGCGTCTTGTCGACAACGCTTTTCGGTCCATGAATTGCACAAGCTTTTTGCATCACACGAGAGAAGTCGAACGTTTTGAATATCAGCAAAAATAAATCGGCCGCACAGTCCAAACAAACGAACAGCCTGTAAGTAACTGGCAAGTCGAGGCTTGTCTCACCAGGCTCGAGTTCCTCGCCCACACTTTCGCCGAGTACGTCGCAGGGTGCGCCAGACTCTTTAATGCGACCCTTCTCCATGACAACGACCAGGTCGGCGTTGCGTAAGTACCTGCAATGACAAAGCGCAGACGTGAGACTGAAAAATCGCCAGGAGGTAATTTGGAGTGCATGCCTGGTTCTTACCACGCCTCCCTTAAGTAATTGTCCTTAGATTCAATCCCCCTCTGACATTAACTAAGTTGTAAAAACGAATGTATTTATTGGTGAATTTATTGATCAAGCATTTCATTTTGTAGAGCGCGTAAGGGCTCGCGCCCCCCTGGAAATTTATTGACGCCCCCACCAGGTCAAGAACCACTGGTTTAGCTGTAACTGGTTTAGCTATAACCTGGTTTAGCTATAACCACTGGTTTAGCTATAGCTATTTAGCTATTATCTTGTCCAAATTCTAATTCCACCTCTTACGCCGTTCATGTCTTATGTGTTTAATTCTTTGAAATTTTCCTATTCTTCAACTTCTACTTTTCTTGCATTTTGACGTTGCTTTCATGATTTAATCCACTTGACATGATATTTGATTGTAACAGGGTTGCGGAGTCGGAGCCGGAGGTTTTTGGGTGGTGTCGGATTCCTAACAACGCTGGGAGTCGGAGTTGGATTTCTTGTCCGACTCCAGATGTCCAACGGCATCATTTTTTACATCACACTTTCCTGTTGAAATGGTTACAATTTCTCTTGAAACTGTTGAAACAGAGATTCTTGCTTTTGTTGAAACAGAGCTTCTTGCTGTGCACCACGGTTACCATTGCTTTTGACAGTCAAATTTAATTCCTTTTATGTTAAGGAATCGTAGTCGGGAGTCGAAATTTGTAAAGTCGGAGTCGGAAATTTTGGACGGGTTGGAGTCAAATTTTACCTCCGACTCCGCAACCCTGGATTATAGGTAGCCTATATACAGTATAATAGGATGGAATGAGGAATTTTGGCCTAGTACACTACCATTAACTGATACAACTACTGGCTTTACTGCTTCACGAACAGTAGCTGCTTCATTTGTTCATTTGACATGTCGGTAATGTTGCAACCTCTCGGTTGGCGTGGCGTTGAATGTGCAATTCACCACGAACGGGAAGTGCGCGAAGAAAAGTGATCTCTATTGTTGCTTGCTGCCGCGGTGACCGTAGATCAAGATCTCCTGTGCAGTTTGACAAAGACATTCACGGATTGCTGTTGGGTTATAAGGGAAAAATAGACAAAAGACCGATATAGACAGAAAACTTTGAGGCAATGCAATGGCCTGGCAGGTTGACAAGTGCAGCTTGTAGCAACTAATAACCTACTGTAATGTTGATAACATGAAGCATAGCACAGAAATTTAAAACCGGAGATTTGCTCATGATAATCATGCTACGAGATGCACGCATGCTGTCACAAGTTATTACTACGTAAAAAATAACTCATTTTGTCAAATACTAAACAGCGCACCAAAACTAGTATTGCTTACCATAAACCGCAACAGTTAAGGCCAACTTGACTTTGGGTAAACTAGGGTCAATGGTCATTTTTTGATTTTTTGCTGTTTGCTTAAAAAGGCATGGTATAGAAGCCTGCAAGTAATTTTGAAATGATCGAAAATTCGCAGCATATAAACTCCGTCTGGAAAGCGGCAAGAGAGAGTTACATAATATTGTATACGAACGTAAGCAAAAAGCAAACGTTGCCATCCCTGCTGTAATTGCACAGACGTGAACAACGAAAAACGTGCAATGTGAGACAACGAGTTGGCAGTTTGTTACGTCATAATGTATGTTCTACATGCCAGCAGCGCTCTACTGCCAAGCTCGGTTGCCACAAATAAACAAACCGGTGACACAAGGACGTGCAGAGGTCTGGTGATGCCCGGGGCTACTACTGCTGATTGTATGCCCTCCTACCTAATTCTAGTACTAAGGAATGTGAGAAATACACACTTGAAATACGTAAAAACTAGTGTCGATAAAAAACAAGTTTCAAAAAATTAAATCCATGCAGGATGTGTTCACAGCCTTACAACACGAAGAAGCATCTAGTTACGGCATTTTAATTTTTGTGATTTCGCTCTTTGGGTGATCCCCTACCCTGGATGTACGCGGCCGTCGCCCCGTCCGCCCCCCGTTTGCATGCCCCTGTGCTGACTTGCTTGCTGCAAGGCGGCGGACCGCGTTGTTTGGCAGCACGCCAAATACCTGGTATGATGCGTGCATAAAATCCTTGTCTTGTGCTTCAATACTCCCGTTATGCACCGGTGGAAGAGATGACTGGCGACTTGCTGATCGACAGCAGACAAGGGGTCGTCTAAAAGATACAACTCCTTGTCCTGGAAGACAAAAAAGTACAATGGGCATGAAACGGCAAAGGCACCTTCTTCGCGCACCAAGAGCGAAACCGTTTTCACGCTTGTGTCAAAGTCCATTGCAAGGCGGTGGCGAGATTTCAAACAAACAGGCTCTTCACTTTGCTGTGTGGAACGGAGAGAGCTTTTGCTGCAATTTTAAGCAAACGCAACTAGGCGCTGTGTTTGGCCTTCTGCCCACAATCGAGTGGCCTTCCAGCGTCCAACAACCACGTGAATCGATACGTAAGCATTTTTCTCGGTGAGGCCTAGAAGCGGCCCTGAAGTAGTTCATCCGTACGAGAAATGTGCGGTGCGTGTTCAAGTTTGTGATGCTTTACTCCAATACTCCATACCTATGAAACACGACAATGCTCTTTTCCGAGCCAGTGCAATGAGAATCTTATTTCGGAATTTCTGTTTGAACTCCAATAAAACCGAAACCAATAAATGCGGCCACTGCAGACAATGCTTGGCCAGTGTCTATCCAGCTGCGCCAGTCACCCAAAATTAAAGAACAGAGGACTCGTCGTTTGACCTGTTCTGACATGCTGCTAATGGCGGCGGGGTTTGAGCACTGGATTTGCAAACGGGCACTGCGCTAGGAGAAACGCTTTGTAGCAGCAAAGTTTAACTGATGTGTATTGTCTGGCCCGCAACTGACCAACACCTTCTAAAAGTGTGAACGTTTTGCAGCCAGAAAAATAATTTGTCACAAGTTTAGACTATTCAGCTGTGCGCAATTTCGATTACAACTCAGCTCCGGTTGCGTTATAAGGAAAAACGTTACGGCTATGTTGCGTCATAAGGGATATATTCAATCTCAAGCTTTTCAAGCAAATTCAATTTCACATTGAGCGATGAGATAGTCAAGTCACAAATAACGCACATCACGCAAACTGACGACAACCAACCGCTGACGAATAATGTAAGAGATTCACAAAAAGCGAGGAAAAATTTATACGCAGTTCAACGTTTCTGCTGAGTCGCAAGCCACCATCTGGAACATTAATATAATACAACAGTGACCAAGAAAAGTAAAGATGCAGTTTGAAGGCACTTGTGCTATATTACGTAACAGAGACCAAGTATACACTGAATAGCAGTATGGTAATAGAGTGATGAACCATCCACGTTATACGACTGAACTGATACGTTGAATATAATAATGTTTTCGATATTTGTGGCTGTGTTGTTCACAATACCAATCGACAGCAACTGCGTGCATTGCTTACCGAAGCAAAGAAAAACCAAATGTCTTTTTCAAAGTCTCATTGTGAAGCAGCTTTCAACGCAGAAAAACGTACAGTAACATGACAAACCTGATACACAGCCCTCGCCAGGGATATCCTCGCTTTTTGGCCGCCGCTCAACGTGACGCCGTTTTCACCAACTTCCGTCATGTCTCCGTTCGGAAGCGTTGCGAAGTCGTCTCTCAGCGCGCAGCACTCGACAACTTCGTCGAATCGGGCGACGTCATAATCCTCCCCCCAACAAATGTTGTCTCTGCGCGCGAGAGAAGAGGGCGCTGAACGCGAAACCAAGGCGCGCACTTTCGCTCGTTCCTGGTTCTTTCTCGGCCACTATTGACCCAATTTTTTTTAATTAAGTCAATTCGGTCAAACGCATGTTTTAAACAGAAAGATGACAGAAAGTTTTCAAACTATGTCGGTTGAATGACCGAAATGTCTCAACGAAAAAAACAGGTTTATTCACAGCAAAATGTTCCACATCTTTTAGGCAATAAATTGAAGTGGAAAATGTAATGACGTATGCATCGCTAAAAAGAGATATTTGCGCAGCGACAGAAAAAGCAGGCCACGAATAGAGAATACCGGGGCAGCCAAAACCTTGTGCGTTCATCAATGCCACATCCTGCCAAACGCCATTTTATGGGTCGAAAGTTTTGCAACCGCACAAGTCTTGTTCACGTTTTGTATTTTTTTGGGTTTTCACATAAACATAATACTTGCAACAAGACAACAAAACTTTGGCCCAAATTTTTGAAAGAATGATGGCTGTTCAATACTGTCTGTCAAAACTTTGGCCGTGTTATACAAAAGGTACATGATATTTCAGTTTGCTCAAGTTCTTTGAGAGAAGTACACGAGTAAACGCCATATATTAACCTGTGTAGTTGAAGGTTGACCAAATACTACTGACAAGCTTGCCCACACAGCATGCCGTTGATGACCTATACTGTATTTCATGAAGTGAACAGAAAAATTACAGCAACAATGCTTCTTCACAACGAATACCGACAAAAAAAATTGCGGATGCCGTTTGTCCGTCGCCATGTGCCGCTTGAACGATTTCGTTAATCCCGTGAACAATTTCATTTACTGCAGATACGTCAAACGTCTCATCTGCACACACCGTTAAATAAAGCGGTTGATGGCGAGATTCGGCAACACGCCGGAGGAAGCGTAATTTACGTCCATCTGCGCCGCAGTGTTACCTGATGGTGGCGTGCTGCAGCCAAGGCTCTTGCGTCACGTAAGCAACCCCGTCTTCTTTGCAGTGCAGAGCGATGTCGCCGTTCAGCTTCTCCAACAGGCCACAAACGGAAGAAAGAAGTGAACTCTTCCCGGACCCGACCACGCCAGCGATTCCAATGAAATTCCCCTGAACATTGAGTGTTTCATTAAAAATTACGTTTCCGCGATGACTCATTGACAAGGCAATTTTTCTCTGTCATTCGCTTTCTTTTGGTCACTGAGGGAAGCTTTTTTTTTTAAATGACCGAAAAACTTAAAGTCAAATTCGGTCATAAAACCTTTTTCAGCCATCAGAAATGTCTTAAAATGAAAAAATGACAGAAAACATGAAAGTTTTTAAGCTATTTCGAACAATCTGCCGAAATGTATCAGCGAAAAAAAATAAACCCAGCAATGTAAACCACTCGGCCCTATCAATTTACACCTACTCCATGACGGATTGCAATACGCAATATTTTGAGGCTATTTCGCGCGCTTATTAAGAAAATGTCACTAATAATTATAGGAAAAACTTCTCACATACCTCGGTTTTCTCAAACAAAAGCACACATACAAACCTTGCTTGCAGATATGGAAATTTTATTCAAAATCTGATCTTTCGCGACAAATTCAGCGGGTCCGTTGCATTCCGATAGAACGGGCACATTCCACGAAAACGAGCCATCGCGAATCTGAAGTACTATTTCTGCAAACATGGCAGCAACAGGCAGAAGCGAGTGTAAAAAAGTTTTTTTTTCGGATATAGACCGAATTTTTTTGAAACGACCGAAAAGGATTAAGTCAATGCGATCATATTGTTCGAAAATATAGACTAGTGAATACTGTTTCGATGAGTTTTAATACTATTATGGGCAACAGGTAGAAACAGTTTAAAGATTTTGAAAAAACAACAAAGAAGACGTCACGGAAGCCCGATTTTTTCCGCGACAAGTATCTGCCCTACTTTATCTGCGGTAGACTGGAATGTGACCAGTGGCGTAGCCAGAGGTTTGAGCCAGGGGGAAGAAACTTAGCTGAAGGAGCCCACTACCCACCAACCAGAAAAAAGTTGGGAAATGATAGTGAATTCGGATCTGGATGTCCATACTAGAACCCGAAATTACCGGAAAAAACTTCGAAAAATGCAAAATGACACCAACCTGCTGAAAACCAAAAGTAACTACCGGAACAAAAGATAAGTGGGGTCCGTTTTTTACATTTAACCTACCAATGGGGCTGTTTACACCGCCACTGAACATGACCTTGAAATGCCTAGCAAACACCGCACCTTCATTCTTGAGTTCATCAACGTAGTATTGGTCAGCATCAAAGTCAGGCATGGCGATGAACTTTTCCAACCTGTCCAGCGATACCCACGCTTCCATGAGACCGTTTACCACCCAAGGAAAAGCGTTGAGCGGTGATATGAGCATGTTAATCAACGCAACCACAGTGAAAACCTGCAATGTAGCAACTTCGCCATTCATGTGCTGCAGTTGTTGAGATGAAATGATTTTATGCAGGAAGTCTTAGCACGCACATAACTGTGGCCCATCCCATTGTTTCACAACGGCTAAGTCATTGCGCTTGCAATCAAACACAAACGCAAATACAGCTACATAAACGCTTAAGTACATATGAACGGTATGCAAGAGCACACACAAAACGACGCCTAGGCAAAGCTTATGTTTAAGGTTATGTATAGGCTGCCCATGCCTTAGCTGCACATACTTGGCCCTTTGTGAAGGTGTTCTGAAGACAAGGCAGGCCAAGCATATGCATGTGATGCTGTAAACCAGTGACACTGCAGACTCAGAGTAAATTTAAACTTATAACCAACATGAAACTTACTCTTAGAATGACTTGGGATTAAAATAAGAAGATTCTCTGCAATGAGCAATGTACCAACAGAAACTTTCTTGCAATTTCAAACCAATCAGGGTAAATCCCTGAAGTCCAAAAAGGACACTACAACACTATGCTTAATTCAAGTGCTTGTAGTAATTAAGCCAACATTCATTATGCAGCTGCATCTGAATCACTAAAAAAAAAACAGTTTTTATTGTTGCAGTCTATGCAGGGGCATAACAACGCTAGATGGCGCCCGGGGCAAGAAGTAAGTTCGGTGCCCCCATGTTCAAACCTGAGATCTTTCGAAAGCAAATGCATTTTATCAAAGAAAGTACTTGTAAAGTTGTGATTTTTCGCACCCTGGGAATTGTGCCCCCTTGTCATGCCCCTGAGTTGAAGCATTTGCCAGAGTTTGTAAGGAACAAAACTCACTGATGTTTCTGCTTCTTTACAATTTAGGTGATGTGCCCTTGTTTCACATCTTACTTCTCTAACATTAGTAACTATTAATTCACTAACAGTCATTCACCTTACAGTAGAAGACAAGACAAACCTTTGCAGCTGTGAGTTGACCACCAGTAACGGAGTATATAGAAAATATCAACAGTGATATGATGACAGGTGTTGTGGCCCATAAATACACACATCCAGCATCAAAGTATTTAATTCCTTTCAGGTTCTTCAATTCATTTGATCGTATGCTTGAATGGCCAAGTGATGAATTAATTAAAAAAAACAGGTATGGTATGCACAAAGCACTGAAGTTGATTACAGCAATTATACAGCAATTTGGGCCTATTCACTCCTTATACATAATTTTGAAAATGTCACCGCTTATTCAAGGAATAGCAAGTGAAAATAACTTTAAATGGAAAATTTGATATCATGTATCACTAACTTTACTATTAGAAAAAAGTCCAAGTTGATGACCTTTTTTGACTAAGGTATCCACTTTACCATATGCAATCCAAACAATCAAAAGCAGTACATGTAAACATTAAAAACTTTTTATTAAAATCATTAAATGACTAATTTACTAAATAAAAATCAGTGATTAGAACTAAAAAATAATTAAACAAACAAAAGAATCGTTGTTGCTACTGTGTTGGCCAGCTGAATAAAGATATAGGTAAACATACTAAAATTGCTGAGACATCAGAAAAGCCCAATATTCTGTTGTAGTACCTGTCAACTTTCTCAGTTAAGAATCCTTCCCAAACATTGAATTTGACTACACGAATACCAAGAAGTATCTCAGTCATTAGCTGCAAACAATAGACGTATAATCATCAGTCAAAAAATCTTTTAACAATGCTTATATGTCTAAAAGTGCAGCTATGGGCAGGGGTGTAGTTCTAATGAAAGAGGTGTGGGAACAGCAAAGACTGCACCAAATAGTTCGCATGAAGTGAGCATTTGCCTACAAGAATTTCCACGCTGGATCTATCTGTTTCACTGTAGACTTTTGACTAGCAGTGCGTATCTGCATGTCCCTAGCACATCTGTGAGATCACAGCCATATTTTAATGTAATCTAGTGCAAAAAAGTGTGGGAACGCTGTTCCCACCCCACTACACCCCTGACTATACGAATGATTGTCACTGAAAAAAATTGATTATTAAAATTAAAAACAAGGAAACTTCAGAAAGGATTTTTTTCATTCAGCATAGCAAGGTTGATACAAATTTAAAACATTTTGATATTTACCTCTTTGGCGTCCGGCTGTTTTCGGGCATTTTTGGAAAAAAACGCCTATACACACGTGGCTTTGCATGGGAATTTCTCCGGTCCGGTATGCTCTACAGACCCGGTAAAGTCTCAAAAGACGTGGCAAGTCTACTAGTCTGCACTCGAAAAAATATTTTTTGCTTGGGGGGTGCGGTTTTTTTGTGAGTGACATCATAAGTGGAGGACTTTTAGGCCACCTTGGCCCACTTTGACTGGCCCTGGGTGCCAACCGTTAGGTGGTAGTATTTCGCTTAAGTTTTTACTGGAAACCAGCTACAATCCTAGTCTTTAGATACTTTGGATGACCTGCTGGGGTTTCGGGTTCAAAAGGTGTGATCTAAGTTAGTAAAAATATTTGACTAATTAGCTAATTAGATAATTAATTAATTTGTTTATTTTACATCATAGCTCTTGAACCAGAAACGCTAGAAAGTCAATCAAAGGCTCAAAAGACTCGGACTCAAGCCTAGTTTCCAATGAAAACTTCAGCGAAACGCTTTGGTCTAGTAGTTGGGCCCTAGGCCAGGCAACATGAGCCAAAATGACCCTAAAACTACTTCACTTATGACGTCAGTCACAAAAAATCCACACCCCCTAACCAAAAAAATTTTTTTCGAGTGCAATCTACTAGACTGGCCGATTCGTTTGAGCCCTTGAACAGCTCTCTAGCGCAATTGGCGGAGGAGCTATGGCGTTGGTAAAGCAACCGAAAACTGCTGTTTTTTAGGCCAAAATTGAAGTACGAATATATCGTAGATCGGTTCTCAAAGTGTTAAGAACAGCCACTGGCTTAAACACAGGCAGATTTGCTTTCTGGTTACACAAGGCACAGCATCAAAACCAACCCACACCCTGTTAATGAGCACACAGTTTAATTCATTCCAAAACCTCACTTGTACTCGGAAAGTGACTAGTCAACATTGTTTGTGGTAGTTTATACTACACAGAGCAACTAATCACCACTGTGACAAACACATGCTATTGCTAAACAAAAAGTTTGAACAATATCACCAGACAAAAGTTAGAAATCTGCATGTTAGGCATATGTCTAACAGAGTTACAGCCTTTGTATGTAAAACACACGAAAAAATCAGCAACCATACTCATTACACACACTAGAAAAATTTGTGTTACTATCAATAAAGTTTAGAACTATACCAGTCTGTCTTGCTGTAGCTCTTGGAAATGGGTACAACTCTGACAGCTCAATCATACCTTAACCCTGCTATCTTTGTAATCCATCATTTTTTCATTGTACTCCCCAATTTTTTTTGCAAGATACCGATTGAAAAGAATCATGAGCAAGGCAAAACCAAGACCAGCCAAAAGCACATTTCCCACCTTAAAAATAAGCTGAATATAAGGTTTCTGAAGTAGGTGGAGGACTCATTAGTTTATAAAACAATGGTAGCAATTTTATCCGGTTCACATAATATAGTGTAAGTACTTTCTGCTGAAAGGCTGTTAACCACTACAACATCACTGTCTGTGAAATCAGACCCAGTATGATGAAAACTCGATAGACATGACTTGCAACCACAGTTCACTATATTAAGAACAACAATGTATTACTGTACTATCTTAAATGCAGTTTTCACAGTTCATGCCAACTTTACTCAGGGTTTCCGCAAAGCAATTCATAGGCACAATTGGCAATTTTTATGGCAGAGACTAACCAGATCTTTTGAAAATTAGTCAAGTATTTTATGGAAAAAACATTTGCCTGAGGTTGCAATATATATAGTATATTAAATAAACGGCAATTTTCAGATCCTTCCTCACCTTCCTAATACCAAAAATTTGTGCATATGACAATGCACAACAGCTTTTTGAATTTTTGTGATAATACAAACAGCAAAGATGCAACTCAAGACATGATACACAATTTATTCACACAAAACTCTAGATGACCTATACCAACATTCATAAGACTAACACCAATCTGTTTAGAAACACATGCAGTTATGAAAAACATGAACAAGGAAACAAGATATACTGTACATCTAAAGGTACATTTGTTATGTAAGCTAAATGTTCTGGTTCCATCAAAACGTTAAGTATCTGTCAGTGCAAAAACATGACTACAATAGCAAGTGTAATCAAGCAATAGTCAGTTTAAGCAGTCCTGTGCAAAAACACACATACTGACTTAACTGTACACAAATATGACAACACTAATGCAAAACGAGTAATTGGTAAGTAAATATCATACCTGAAAGTACAAAAGGACAAGGGTAATGGCAACTTGAAAAGGTAAGCTCCAAAACTGATGAAAGCTTGGACAGAAGTTGACAATCCTATTTACATCTGTACTCATAAAATTAGTGATTTCACCAGTTGTATATTGAGTCATGAAAACAGGTTTCATATGCATAGTTTTTTCAAAAACAGTGTGAACAAGACAAGATCGTATGCCAGTTGCCACTTTGTTTACCTGAAAACAATGTCATGGAACAACATGCATGTCAGTTGAACAAGTAGTTATGCCAAAATGCAATTTATTTTGTCATCTTTTATGATTTCTTTTCAAAGATTACAATCAGCAACCTATGACTTATAATTTTCAGAAATGATCTAGTTTGCAATATAAAACTTTCAACATCAGTATTTACAAAACTGACAAGGTTTTAAAAACTTATACATAACCAAGTTATCAAAATGCTCATTGCTTTACTTACAGTTCCAGAATAGACATACTTTCACAAAACAGTTTATTTTTTAACTTACTTGGTAGTCAAAGTGAGTTGCCAATAATGCTCCAGTTAAAGTAGAAACAAACAATCCAGCAGCATAACAATACCCACTAGACAATGCTTCTTTAGAATTCACAAAACTCACAAGCTTGTTGAGCAAAATCGGCCCAGCAAACGCTAAAGCATCAGCTAAGAACTTGAGAATACCTAAAGTGTAGTACCATCTGCCAAATCTTTTGTGCAATGCTTTTAGCAAAGTCTGAGATGAATAGTTTAAGCTATGGTGTTCTTTATTAACATTTCCGATAGTTGAAACAAAGCCATTACAAATGGTCTGTGTTTTTAAATCAGTAGGAAGATGGTAGACTGATTCTGCTTTACTGAGGTAGCGCTTTGCTCCTTTCCGCATGAGTGGTTGCACCCAATAAAAAAAAAGTGAAGAAAGTAAGGATGCAGAATCAGAAGGACATCCTTCTGAAATTGCTGGGACATCAGACAAGCCAACATTAGAATATTGCTCACTTTCCAACAGATCATCATGGGATCTTAACAACTCACTGCTGTCATCATCTGATATGATGGAAATCGTTCTATACCTTGGGTTTTTCTGAAAAAGTGTGCCTAAATAAACCAGCTGGCAAGCAACAAGGCAAGCAGCACAGATTAGATTGACCACAGCATTGATGTCGTCTGCAGTGGTTTTCTTTTGGTGTTCTTTTAGCAACTTCATGATCATGTGCTGAAGATGAACACCAAAATATGCAAGTGTAAATAACCATGTTGTGATGACTGGGAATGGTCCTCTTTTAAAGTCAAAATGAATGAGGCCTAGTCTCCACAAGAAAATGAAGTGTAAGAATAATGACAGTATCCTAATACCATAAGATATGAATGAAATTGGAGCCAAGTGTGACTTGATTAAAATAGCGTCCTTGATTAACAAACCTAACGTAATAAGGAGTGTTGCACCAGTGCACACTTTTCGCACGTTGAATAAGCTTGGAACACGCAAGTTAACATCCGGAGGACGTAGATATCCAATGTAAAAAGAGCTAGTGACTGCCAGCAAGAAAAATGGTACAAGAACAAAAGTCAGTGTTTCAAAACATGGTGAAAACGTTCGTTCTCCATCATTCCATACAGAAAGTTTTTGGCCACAAACTGGATCCAAAGGAGTAGTAGCATTTGTCATTCTATCACTTTTTATGAAATTTAGCTTTGATCATACAGGTTAAGCTTTATCTAATCATCTTAAACAGTTGACTAAATCAAAAATTGCATAACTGTTTCTTTAAATGACAATCTACAAAAGTAGACAATTATAAGATTAGCCCTACACAATTTTTATGGAAATAATGGGCACTTAACATACAGACATCGCATGTTTTGCAGATTTACTAAAAACATGTGATCTCTTTAGTGTTATCACATTATACAAAAACATACTTTGTAAACTTAACAATAAATCCATCAGCAAATGTAATTTAAAATGACAATTCCAAAAAGGATCAAACTAAACCAATACATAGAAAGGAATTTATTTAACATTGCAGCACACTGCTGTGGCACAGAATGGACTACAATATGATTTCAACAGGGTCTCAACATGAAGGGAGAGGCTTGCATCTCCTTGGTAGCTTGGGTAAAACATACATAGTTATTGAGTTTTAACATCTGGTTATACATTGCTAAGTGTTGTTTCCAGTCTGGATTCTGCAACATTTGTTAAAGAACATGACACAAAAATTTTCGGATGCAACATGTCCTATGAAGTAACAGCACATGGCAAGTTAAACATGATAACTTTTTAACAAAACATAGTTGACAAGTAGTGGACAGACCATTGTTTTTGAACCTTTTTGTTACAGTAGAACCTTTTGTAAAATGTTGACATTACTCAAGGAACCTTGTGTAATAATTCAAGTGTCTGTCCTATTTATTTAAGAACCAGATGAGCAAAATGTCACATTTAAGTTCAATCATAAAACTAGCAGAATCAGTAATAACGATTAAATCACACAAAATTTACAAGAAATTTAAATATATGCTTAAGCAGCAAGAATAACTGTACATTGAGTTGATAAATAACTTCAATATTTTATGAAAATAAATGGATATTACAATAATTAAAACTGAACTTACAATTAACACTTCAAAATAATAGAATAATACCAGCAAGAATTGATCCTAGTAAACAATTACTAATAACCATATAAAACTAGCTTCACAGCAGAAAGTTTACTATGATGCAAACTACTTACAATAGGGTGCAAAGTTCAAACAAAGCCTAAAGCTTTTAAGAGTTTTCAGCCTGAATTCTAAATCTGATGCTAATAACTTGTTTTTGTAATTGAACTTAACACACCTAACCATTATTTAACATATCCAACTCTTCTACATATTTCCACATTTCAATAATATCACACAACACTAGCAGTGCAGTAATGAGTTATGTTGTCCTACTTAGACGACGTTTGTTATTCTAACTGTTGCGTGATAACTCAACTTTCCAGTTTCAACCTTGCACTACGCAATCTGTTCATACAGATTAACAACTAGGGCATCAATGTGGCTAAGTCACAATAGATATGAGTGCATAAACACTTGAGCACAGGGGCGCATCCAGGGGGTCTGTTTGGCTGTCATGACAAGCCCCTTTGTATTGCAGGTAGGCTACTCAGCACTAAAGCCGATGATAAAATATCAAACGCTGTCACTACAGGTCTCTAATGTGGGTGGTTTGAAACAGGCAACAGCCTACATTTCCCTTCTAACGTTGCATAGCACTATTATGAAACAACAACGTCTCTGCCTTGTCTGAATGGCGCCTGTGCAATGACATGAAACAATTCCCATTTTTGAACACTTTAAATTGATATTGCATCGCATGTTTCCGAAACACACATGTTTCGGAATTTCCTCATCTGGCAGTGCCACCTCCAATGCAAGCGAAGCTGCCAGAAGCTCGTATACTGGCACACATACGCAGAGCTGTTTTCTAATATTTTACTTCATGGCGAGAGGACACAGTGTCCAAACGCAATCCTTTTGTTTTGCAGTTTCGGCCCAAATTTTATCTGCTGTTTACACCTACTAGGTTACCACTAAATCAAATAAGTTTAGGCCTTCCTCAGCATTACGCCAAGTAATGCAGGTTCGTTTCAACTAAAGCTATATTTGACAAGGAATTTTTCATAATGAAAGGCGTGACAGCTAGCCTCAGAAATTGTGGTGGCATTGTCCGAATGAAATATCAGTCAAACGTCGTTTTTCGAAAACAGCCTTTTTGGAATTGAGCAGCTGACCATGTTAATTTTCTTCACAAAAAGCCCTATATTGATTTCGAGAAAGTCGCTTTTACATTATGATGTAAAATAATCAGAGCAATTGTAACTCAAATGTTCTTTTCCGCAGTTATTTTGCAAGTATAATTATAACACCGCCATCTTTGATAAACACTGTTCCACAGATGCAGTTGTGCAGCTGATTGTCAGCTTCGATTTTATAAGTGCATGTATGTGTGGATAAACAGCTCTCATTGCTGTATAGCTGACATTTGCTGAATGTTCGACAAGCTAAGTATATTTTCAGAACCATGTTTGTAGGAACAAACATTGATATGATGTAAATGTGCTGTGACCAAAAGTAATGATAATTTGGAAATTTGACAATGAGATCAATATCACTATATATTCTACAGTAAATAGTTGGTTGCGCTAAGCTACTAGTCCTACTAATCAAGTTTAATTGGATTTCAGGTAGAGCTCGATCGATAAGGCTTTTTTGGGCTGGTAGCGATGTTTTTATTTTTCATTGCCAATAACCGATGCTGATATTTTACTACACTCAAACCACAGATGAAAGACAATAATTTCAGTGTGATGAAGAAGCCTATAACATGGAATTCTACGCAAACCCGAGTCACTAAGATAGTCAAAAACCACGGCCTTGTTCGCAGGCAACCATCTGCTTACCGCACAAAACCTGGGAGCGAACATTACATAGACTGGTTTAATTGGACGATCACGGAGTGGTCTGAATATTGTGCACCACTTGATGCAGTTAGGACTCAGAGGGCTGCGCATCAAAAGGAACAGTACACAGAGAATTCGCATTAGTTAATCATAGACAAAGTAGCAACTTGGATATCCGAAAACTCCATGCAGAAAACTAGCGTAGCGGCTTTTATGAGCAAATATTGCCGATATGCTATATATCGGCAGGATTTTGCCGATATGATATTAGTAGAACATATCACTCTTATAGTAGAACACATTAGTTTTCATGCGTTTTATTAAAGAGGTGTGGTTTACAGCAATGCGATTTGAAGTCTCTTTTAAGTTGCTTAATGTTACAAAGACAACTAATATTTTTCTTGCACATTTCCGCTCTTTGTAAAAGCTATAAATCCTTTCAATGTTACTGGGCATCATGCTTGCAGTCCCAATCCAACCAAAATCTCCACTGCGTGATATCCTCTTACCAGGTAGTGGATGCATCCTTTCAACCTCCCCTTGTTGGCCCCTGCATACATACTTATCTAGCCTACAACGTAATTTCTGCATCCACCTGATTGTTTGGTGACTGTTGTCTTTTGACTTTTTTATGTGATGCAACTTAGCTCAGTCTTTTCACAATCAATTTTTCAGGTTAAACATCAGATTTTAAAGGATGAAATCAGGGTCTAGTGTACAATTCAATGAGTTCTACTTAGTACTTGCATAAAGACATGAAAATATAGGCCTAATTGAGATTAAACAGAAATAAAAATGCACAACCGTGAACTGGTAAAAATGTATACAAGTTTCACCTGATTAACACAAAAACAATGTCCAGCAAAACTAAGTGTGATCAGGATTTAAGTTTTGGAGGGAAATACGTTTTTACGGGGAAAGGATTTTAGTTTTTATTATATGTGTAAAACAAATTTTTATGGGCACAGTAAAATTTGGGGGGCACAAAAAAATTGGGGAACACTGCCCCCGAATGCTCCCCTTGGCTACAGTCTTGCTTGTAAAACAAAAGTTTCGCACATGGAATTGGATGAAAATTTTGCTGCATTATATTTCTGGTTAAACTCAAGTGAAGTAAATCAGATGACTTAAGTTAATCTAGTTTGCTAAGATTAAAGCAAGCCATTCAATGTTCGGCCCTTAAAAATGTTATTCAATGTGTAGCCTTGGTCAAGATAGTGATATACTTTTTGGCTCAGTAATTTACTGAGTTTATTGAGTAAACCATTTGGGTTGGACATAGTTGACCTAGACACTGCCAAAATATAAATGAATAGCTTATTCCTGCTGACTGTGTTTGCGTTTTCTATAACTAAGCTTTGTTGCCTTCCAAATGTTTGCGCTTTCTGTAAGTCCCCCTGTGCCGTATTTTTTCGCTTTCGCTGTAGCTATCCTGACTCCCGCATGGCCTAATGAAATCACAGCGTTGTGCTACGCTGTAGCACTAGGCTATCTTACTTCGCTTGAAACACCTGAGGCCGTGGAGAGAAAGTGTTGTACATACAAGAGATGGAGAGAATTTAACTGATCCAGACATAAAGTTAACCACGTTTTTGCCAAATGCAACTAGATACGTACGAACTCACTCAAATGAGCTAAACATGCGAAAAGGCTGTCACTAGTGACTATACTGCAAATGCGCACACTTTTTTTTAAGGCATGAAATCCAACCCATTTACAAATTTTCACCTATAAATCATGTGAATGATGTGATGGTTGAATGATCTTCAATGACGACATTAAAAACAGCGTTGCACCAGTGATTGCTACACAAAATATGATTACTGTATAAAATATGGTAGGTTCTAGAGATAGCACGGGCCGCTAGCAGTCCAGTCTTCGGCAACAGGGGTAGAAATCATTTTTCTCACCGAAAGTGAGAGTTCGCACTCTGGCGGGTGAGAGTTCTCACTTTGGCGGGTGAGAGTTCTCACTCTGACTACTTTGGCGGGTGAGTGTTATCACCACATTAGGTGAGAGTTTTCAATGTGGTGAGTGAAAGTTTGGATTCCCGGGTGAGAGTCTTACTGTGGTAGGTGAAACGTGGGTGAAAGTTCTCACTCTTTGGGGTGATGTTTTCCACTGGAGTACGTGAGAGTCTCACTCACTGTGGTAGATGAATTGTCAGTTGTGGGAAAAAGCTCTCACTCTTTGAGGTGACGTTTTCTACTGGAGTATGTGTGTTACAGGCAAGTTTTGCCTATAACAACGATTGCTGTGCAAAGGCCAAGCCTGCTGAAAACCTCCCAAGCTCGAATCCAATCAAACAGATTCAAAAGAATCATGTCCAATCAAAACCCAACATTCAATCAGCTGACTCCGAAATCATGTCACGAAAAACGTGACCAAGAGTCATATGATGCTTTAGCATGACTAGCCAAGGTGCTAGGCAACCAGATGCAATTAAGCATCTTTCAAAAATTTGAACTGACCAACGACGAAACAATTACACAATTTATATAATTAGGAACAAATCAAAACACCTGAAGGAACGGGGAATTACCCTTATGCCGCAGTGGACATTTCCACACTTGGGTGAATGTCATTTGAATTTTATTAGGACGCGTACACATCTTGACGTGTGCCCGATTCTGCTCAGCATGTCGGTTGCATCTCTTTGTAGCCCGCTTGGATCGAATCCAGCTTGGCAGTAGTAGGTCTACATTGAAGCTATATCTTTGATGCTTTCTTCAGATCAGCCCTTCTGACTGAACATACCTTTGACTTATCACTGACTAATTGCGAACCTTCACCTGAACTACTGTTCCGTGCCTCGTACTTCACTTAGTTCCGAGCAGCGCAACTCGCGGACTGTGAAACGGAAGCATGATGATTTTAAGTTAGAGATTAGACAATTGAGTATACACTTATACCTGAGTATTTTTACAGATAGAAATGCTTTGTGACATGAAACGAAATTGAGTTTTATTTATACCATAAATTGCTTGAATAGGAGAACCGACGTGGAAATATCGTTGATCTCTTATCGCAAATTGGTAAGATGCAGCATAAAAATATGAGAGTTATACAAGCGTTGTGACATATCGAGAAGTGATTGAAAATTATGGAGCATTGTATCTTGGTGAGTACCTTGGCATTTTATTCACTATTCACATTCATTACAAATAAAAATAATAACAAAATATTAATTTTGTTACAATCAGCAAGTTTAATTTTTGTTACAAAATATTAATTTTGTTACAAAAATAATAACAAAATAATCAGCAAGTGCCCACAGAGGTTAGGCACTGCCAGAACTTTAATTGTACAGATGAGAAACATCTGGAAGAAATATAAAATTTTTATGCAGAGCTGACCAGTGCTCTGCTTGTTGCT
>Ga0210059_1003293_pt1 | contig 25751 bp, 16 predicted proteins | sample Ectturendosymbi2_FD_188042 | JGI IMG/M metagenome (GOLD analysis project Ga0210059, IMG submission 188042) | Ecteinascidia turbinata endosymbiont from Florida, USA - Sample 2 (SPAdes) (version 2) | ecosystem: Host-associated > Tunicates > Ascidians > Unclassified | place: Key West, Florida... | reverse complement strand
TTCCCACTACCGTATTGAAATTTGATAATAAGTGAAAGTAGTTATAGCTGGTGCGCTGTTTCAGTGTTTGTCATCCCCTTGTGTTCATGGGAAGGGGGAAATGGGCATTTGCTACCACCTGGAAATTGGGTCTAAGAACCAAAAATTTCTAGAACACCTGAAGTTAGCAGCTTAATTGACTTAATTCTTGCAATGACAGTTTCATTTGTCAGTATGACACTCACACTGCACAAGAGCCGGATTCAATGTTCGGGCATCATGCAGTGATGACTGATGAGCTTGCAGTTCACTAAATCCGCTACATTGCCTGCAGAGGCAGGTTGCGAACTTGGGGGAGAATATTTAAAATTAGCCTTTATCGCGTAACAATAACATAGCAGCAAAGGTCCAAAGTTACGGCAGTAGGCGTTTTGCTGCATGTGACTGTTGAACGCAGACATCTGTGGCAGGTAATGCAGCGGGGCAGCGACTGCTGATAGCAATAAGTCACGGTGTGAAAAGAAACATACGATGCGAAAACTGCAAAGAAATATTGCTGCCAACGAGTTTTATACGGTGTGAAAAAAAACATTGCTACCAACGAAGCGCATTTTTGGGACTGTTGCAGTAACGTGGGTCATTTTCTTTGTGGTGTAGCAACCGTAAAGCGTTATGTGAACGTCTATTTGCATTTGTGTCGTCAGCAGCCTGAAATGGACAACCAAAATGTCGACTTTGCCTACCCTGGAAAATTTTTTGCGGGGGACCATGCCTGTATTATTTGTGTTTACAATCTAACATCTGCTTTATACTTCGCTATATAACCATTTTTGTGTTATTCGAGTACCCTTTGTTCCAGCCTCTCGGTTAGCGTGTCGTTGAATGCGCGATTCACCACGAACGGGGTATGCTCGAAGACTTGCAACCATATATATGTGGTGCGAACAAACGAAGACTTAAGCCCACACATATGTAACGTTTGTGAGTTTTTAGGAACTAATTATTGCATGCCCACACGATGGCTAATGGGCCCCCTTCAGAAAATTCCCCCCCTGGCTCAAACCTGTGGCTACGCCACTGACGGTGGGAGGGCGGCACTTTTCGACTCGCCCCGGGGCGGAACTTCCCCATGTCGGGGCCCTGCCCATGGCTAGTGAATAGAAGCCAAGTCTAGGGCTAACAATAAGGTTTGTTGAAAAAACTCACTAAGACTCAGCAACAAAAACACTTGAACAGAAAATCTCAGCAGACACAAAATTAGGTGAATCTTTCTCTTATCTATCATACCTGGGCATTTGCAAGCCACAAAACGTGCGAGTGAATACATAGGCCTATTGTAACTTTGCTAATTATATTATCAAATCCAATTCAAATTTGGTCAAGCAGAAATTACAAAATCCCATTCCATCATAATACTAGAGTGCGACAACATTTAAATCCAAGTCCATGTTCCAGTGATGACTCTTCAAACTTGGTCTCGTTCTCGAGACGAGTCTCGAGACCTATTTTTGCGAGTCTTGGTCACAAGCCTGTTTGTCTTGAGACTTTTAATTTTGCAAAAGAAGTGGCTTAGTAAAACTTCTATAATTCAGCAAGTTTTTGTTTGTTGTATTTGCAGGTAAGAAACAACCAAAACAGGTCAGAAAAATGCTAGAAATTCGACAAAAATGAACTCAGAAGTTATGACAACATTTCTTTGAAAAAGGTCGGCAAAATCCATGAATTTTGAAGTCTCCAGTCTCAGTGAAGTTTATTGATTACGATACATTATAACAATGCGAAAGCAAAACACTGCTAACGTGTACTCGCAACTAGGACGCCGAAAAACCCTGAAATTATCTAGTCGAGACGACCTAAAAATTTGTTAAAACAAAGACAATGCCACAATGCATAAATACATTTTAAGCATCGCAAACGCAAAAAAGCAACAACTGTACAAAGCACATAATTCACAACAAGGAAAATACAAGCAAATGAAATTTCTTTTGCATCATATTCAAGGAGAAGTCACATTTTACCAAAAGCGTATAGCTAAGTCAGGTGACGACACAACCGTTCTAGGATAGTGTCCTCTTTTACTACACAACTGAAGATGAAAAAAATCTACACATTGGTCTGTTCATTTACATTGTTTTTTCTTGATTTTGAATGTTCAATGTGATCAGTAGTTCAAAAATGAACCGGAAAATATTCAGGGACAACAAGATGTTTTTCAAGAATCAAGGACATAACGAGTTTTGATAGCAAATTCAAGGACAGTCCTTGGCGCTCAAGGACGTCTGGCAACCTTAGTTGAACACGATTGATTGAAGTGGTCATGTGACGATACACAAAGACAAGGGATCAGAGTTTAGAAAGGGTTACTATTAAGGTTTAGCTTACAGTTCATCACACCGACAAGAAGCATCTAACAGCTTGCCAACATTGAAAACATGAGAACACTCGTCCATCGGACGGAGCCGTTAATGAGTCATGGTCAATTAAGCACATCGTGTGATCCGAGGTTGTCATGTGACCATTTCAACCAATCGTGTACGGCTAAAGGCACAATAACTCCAGCATTGCGTTTTCCTCATGAGGCAAAATAGACATTACCGTTTTTTGGGCCGGGTACGGGCCAAAATTTAGGAGGGGTTCATGTACAGGTCGGGTTACGTGTTTGTTTTGATGGGTATGGGTCGGTCCGATACATAAAAATGAGAGCCCGTGACATTTCTATTCTTTAAGTTGCAGAAATGAACCTGGACTTCGATTTGAATCTTGCGGCAGTTTAGTATTGTAATGCATTTGGATTTGATAATTTTTGTGAACTTCTTCGCAAGTTTTGGTTCAGTTTTGGAAATGCAGAGTTCTGTTAAATTTGGTTCAATGGAGTTTCTAACATACGTCGGGATTGTACGTAGGGTTTGGTTAAATCTTGACTGTTGACTATGACCAGTGATACAAGTCTGCACTCTGCTGTCTTGTGTATTATGTCAATATGAAACAATAAATCAGTCAATCAACTAATATTCGGTTTGCGCAACTATGAGTTAATTCAATTTGTCACTTCGCTTATGACATGCAATTTATTCATCACTTGGCGAAGATTTGTTTTAAGCTGTGGTCACAAACGTTTGCTAAATTCTAAACGGCTTTGCTATTGTTTAAGAAAGTTTCTATGAGGCAAAAGGTTGATGATATGCTACATGGGCAGGGAACGTAATCAAATGCCGTCGGTTTCTGTAACCTTGCAATGTTCGCATTCCTATGAAAAGATGATTTAATAACTGTCAAAATTTATTTCGGCTTGATTTCAGTAAAAAATTATTAAGATAAAAGTGGTTTATCATTCTCAAATTTTTATGCAATGTTTTCTGGAATCTTCTTATTCTAGTGATGCTTCAGTTGTTACAATCAATGGTCTAATAAATTTTCATGGTTCAGAAATTAAACGGTAATAGAGAGTTTGGATATTTCTACAGCAGTTTGGGTACTATTTCTGCATGGGGCGTGCACATACACAAAAATATTGTAATGACGAATAAATGTTAACTAACAATTTATGATAAATTCTACAACCCAAATAATTATAAACAAAACAACGAATACATAAGTAAATAGGTAGTGTAACACTGTCTATGGAAATAAATCCTTTCTCAGCAAAAAATCAGACACTTTAAGATCTTACAGAGTATACATTTCGCCGACGATGTAGGCATCATCAGCTCTTATTCAAATAGATTCAGGTAGTGTAGCAGTTGAGTTCACACCAGACTGCTACAAAATACGTGTGCACGCTTGTCTCGATTGCAGATCCTTGCCAGAAATGCCCAATTATCTTAATGTTTTTCCAATCAAATATTCATGCAATAGTAAAGGTGACTGGAATGAATTTTTAATAAGTATGAACAAACTTTCTGCGTTTTCACGCACGTGACAGAAAATTGTTTCTGTCTGGGCCCAATGAGTAAAATATGCAAGAAGTGTGGAAATGGATAAGGTACCTTAGATCGCTCGAAAAGATGTTTCTACTGACGGAAATCTTAGTTTGGCAACATACATGTACATGTAAGTAATGTTTTGCATTACTAGTAAAACCTGTAGCAAGCATAATGTGTACAAATTTCACACATTTTTGTGTAGATTGACGCAGGCCCGTGACCAACTTGGGAGACCAGAGTGGCGAAAAGTTTTCTGAGAGTAACCCAAATTTTTTGAACTATGTCCAACACATTTTTCAGAGGGGAGAAAAATTTTGCAGGGGGGATTCACCCCCCTGCGCCCCCCTGGTTGCGGTCCGGGACTAACGATAACACTGGAAAAATAGATTGCTTAATGCAACGCAGTCGACTGCTATTTGAAAAAGAATGCCTTTACTTCCGGTTAAATCTTCTAACCGTCCAACATTCTACCAAATGTAGTTTGAAATAAGTTCATAAAGATAAAATGTAAAGCTACGGTGCACAGTACCAAAGGTTGTCTTCGGTCCGTGCCGTGCACTGCTCGTCCCTGGAAAAAATGCTATCAAAACTAAATTTCTGCTGCAATTGATAACAGCCGCAGGGACTAGTAATGCACTTGAAACCTGAACATAAGAGAGAGAGAATCAGTTCAACCGCCGAGACCAAGACCTGGTCAAAAAGCCAATATAAGAATTGGATTTTCGAGACGGCGCCTTTAAACCTGTTATTTTCTAATGAAAACTTGTCGCTCGCCTCCGTTTTTAGTGCTTCAGAAAATTTTAAGCGCGTTTTTTGTTTTCTTTTAGACAAGATTCACATGAAGGAAGTTCCGTCTCTGACTTCCTGCCACACCCACATGTGACCAACAGTAAACAAACAAAATTGTGCATGACACACAAGCAGTTCGTTTTACAAGCAATGTTTAAATATGATATTTTGGTCAAAATGTTTAGCACAAGCATAGCGATGTAAGCAGGCTCGTAACCAGCTTGGGACACCAGCAGGGGCGATGAGTTTTCTGAGACGGGCCCAATTTTTTTGAACTATGTCCAATATTTTCAAACTATGTCCAACACATTTTTCCAAGAGGAGCGAATAATTTTCTAGGGGGGCTTCGCCCCCTGCTCCCCCGATGGTTACGGGCTTGGTTGCAAGTCTCGAGTCTCGTAACTCTACACTGAGACCCACACGTTTTGAGAACTAGAGGTCGTGCGTCCTTCGGGACCAAAACTGAAGTTCCGAAACAACGTTTTTAGACATAAACCAAGCCTCGAGACTCCAAAGCCACAAAATGCACCGAGTTACTGGAATTGCTCTATAGGCCTGCCCTACTATAATACTTTCGTAGTTAAATCGATAAAATCTGCTGTGAAGCTTTGTGAAATGTTCAGAAAAGTAGTTGGACTTTTACAAATTGGGCAAAATTGCTTTAAAGTTGAACACATATGTGAAAACAATCTTCAATTGTAAAAATCGTCAACAAATGTGAAATTGGTTAGTCTTTATCGACTGTACGTCATCATAACGTGAAGTGTACCAACATATTTTGTACAAAGGATAAGATTGCAACACAGAAAGCTGTTTCAAATAACTTTTGCTTCTTGGTTAGGCACACTTGCTTCAAAAAAATCCGAAGTTTGTACAACAACGCGGGAAGGAACACAGGACAAAAGTAAACAAGCACGGTAGTGCTTCCTTGTTTGTAGCAAGTGATTGCTGCACATCGTGCGTCCCTTACCTTTAGTCATCACCGGCCAACTTGCCAAAGCATGGAAGTGATTCCTCGCTCGAGGAACAACAATCGACCGGTATCTGAACAATCAAAAAACGCCACTAAACTTTGCCAAATTCTGAGATAATGCTCTACGTCTTTGCGAACTCCATTGCGTATAGGCATAAACACCACTTCCATTGCAGCGTCATGGAAAGAATTACGCTTGATCAAATACAAAAGATGAAGTTTTGGCAAATTCGCAGCGCATGATGAGTACCTCCAATTGGTAGGAAGGTATGCGGCATAGGCTTCAACCTCCTATTAATCACACAGCGTATAAAATGGTTTTCGAAACTGTCAGGAAGGTATGCGCGAAGTTCACAATTATTTTTAATCGTAATAATCCCTTAATCATTGTTGTGAACTTTGCATACGTTTACAATCAACTTTGTAATATGATAGCAAAGAGCGAAGTTGCCTCTGTGGCAAGAAAAATAATAATTGGTTACCTCACCTATGCCAGAGTATCGCGATTAAAATCATACCAAATTAACACGATCAGAGAGAAATGTCATTTGTTAGGCAACATGTGGTATAAAACAAATAGTCTCGCCAACTATTATTAATTAGGGGCCTCTGAGCTTTAATCCGAGATCTTTTAAGATTTTAAGAGATCTGGGCTCCAATCATTTCTTGCAACAGACAAAAATTTGGTAAAAGTTTCGTGCAAATGTAAAAACCTAGAACAAACTTTAAAGGATCGGGAAGCATTTTCTTATAATTTTCGCAAAATCTTCAAAAACTTTTCCAACTTTTGCAACTTATAAATGCTTTCACTTTTCGAAATGTGCGTATAGCACAGTAAGACAGACTTGTGTAATAAATTTGGACAAACTTTTTCAAAAATAAGGCAAAAGTGTGTTCATTACCTTGTTGTCGTTAGGACGTTTCAAGGAGTAATAAGTGACAATGTGACGATAAGAATTGATTGTTTGACCCGGAAACTTCTTGGCAAAAATCCAAGTACAGTAGTTTAGCAAGTGTTCTTTGCCCTTCTTTAATGACTATTCTCCCCTACGACCGTGTGTTCAGTATCGCAAACATTTAGTGCGTTTCCACCTTTCTTCGAAAGAAACCTCTGAAACTTTCATGAGTGTTGCATTTTTTCATGAAATTCTTTTCTTGCTTTTTTATATAAAGTCCCATACAAACATGTATTTGAATCCTGAACCCCTGAAAAGAGATATTTTTAAATGGGTGGGTAATTTAGTTCAAAACGTGGCCCAATGTGCCCATAGCGCAAACGTCGACTTCTCGGATCGTAGAACATGCGTGGCCATTGTTCTTTGCAGTGTTTTTACCAGACTCTCGCCGTATGGCCGTCGTTGCTGTCCTGACCTATTTTCTGCTCCCACTGCTCGTACCTTATTTTATTGTGGACAGGTGGACTCGCAAGTCTTCTGAAAAAGGTTTTTCAGTCCTGAACGCCTGAGAAAAGATGTTTGAAACGATTGGGCAATTTAGTTCAAAATGTGGCACAATGTGCCTATAGCGTGAACGTCGACTTCTCGGATCGTTGAATACGTATGGTCATGGCTCTCTGTAGTATTTTTCGCTCGCCGTATGGTCGTCGTTGCTGTTCCGACCTATTCTGCTCCCATTGCTCGTGCTTTATTTTATTGTGGACAGGTGCACTCGCGATGATTTGAGTTGTCGGACATTGAAAAACTGCACGGCAAATTGAAAGTCATTGAAACTTGTGCAACGCGGGCACTAATATTTTCCAGTGATTGAGTGATTGCCATTGGTGTCAAACGTACAACGGCCACACTTGGAACAGATGCGGCGCCTTGCGCAGTCTATCTGTTTTTTTCTGGCGCTACACTGGATTCTTCCTTTCTGTAAAGCGGTAGAAAATGCAAGAAGCACATCAATTTGCGTTGGAATTTCTGCGGTGGCAGAAAACACTCTTTTCTTAACTTCTTTTTGTCAGCACGTATTTGCGCGGAATCACATTGAAAACTTGAGGGAAATTCCACTTATGGCGCTAACCCACGAACTCTGTTTTGGTATTACTTTGTGTCTTGTGTCCAATGTCTCTCGTAGACAGAGTCCATGAACTCACAAATAACTTTACGCGGATTCAACTGCGCCAGCGGACTTGGAATACGAAAAGGCTGAGGTAGGTAAACTGCGTCTTGGGGGTCGTACATAATTGTTTACATTTTTCCACAAGCGTACAAAGCACCACCGCCACTACTCCAAACATTAAAAATTTCTGAATTTACTAAAATCTTCCGTAATCCATCGCTTATAACTTCTGCCACCGGAGCAACGAACAACCGCATCTCCATTCAGAGCTGTGGAAACGAATTTTGTACGTGGGACGCCGAGACCTTCGGCCTACATCCAGTGGCGTAACTAGAGGTTTGAGCCAGGGGGGCAAAACTTAGCCGAAGGGGGCCAATTGGCCACCGTTTTGGTATGCAATAATTAGTTCCCAAAATCTCATATACGTTATTCTACAAAAGCAGAAAATAGTTGTCGGGTGATTTAATGTGCGTCACTTGGCTAAATGACTTAAGTAGAATTTCACGTTTTCATGTAACATATCCTGGCTAAAATTGATACTCTTCAGTGGCTTGCGACTGGGTAAGGTCGGCTTATGATTTGTTAGAAGATCCACCACACCCAGGGGCGCAACGAGGCTACATGACGCCGTGGCAAGAAGCAAGTTTGGCGCCCCCATGTTCGAACCTGATGGCTTTCGGAAGCCAATGTAGTGTATTGAAGGAAGTACTTATGACATTATTGGGACTTTTCGTCGCGCGGGGAATTGTGTCCCCTTCACCCCCTCATTACCACACCTAAATTGCAGTAATTAACTCCTGAATCAATTCCACTTTTCCTCTCAGCACCAAATGTTTGACTTAATGATGGGGCATGGGGATAGATTCCGGACACTCCCTGAGTAAACAACAAAACAAATGTGGTATGTCAAAAAAGGAATTTCTTGAGCAGTTCATTGATCTCGCCGTATCAGTAATAAAACCACATTCATTTGGCAAACTAAGAAATAATGCTAAACAATTTTATTTGTATATGAAGCTGTAAGCCAAACAATGACAAATAGGTGTGAAGAGTGCCGTAGCAGCCCAACTCTTGCCCACCCCAAAATCCTTGCAAGAGCCCCCTAATGGTGATTTCTAAAGCGTTGCTGTATTAGCATTATTATTCGTCATGATTAAGTTGTCGCTGTAACTAATCTATCGCTCGCCGGGCTGCTCAACTGGCGGACCGTGGTCATGTAGTAAAACAAAAGAAATCACTGTATAGTGGCAGAGTAGAGTAGCACACATGAAAAATATTACGTAACAATAACCATTAAGATATCATAAACAATGTTAATTTATAGTAGTATCAAAACAACTTGGAGCGAGTCTTTTGGCATGCAAAAGCCTTTATGACAGGGTTTCTCAACCGGAGCCCTCGGCACCTTTTGGGGACCACGGAGCGGTTCCCTGGTGACCACGAGCAGAGGCTTTAGTAAATAGCTCTGCCGTGATATTGCAAAACCCTATTGATGAGCAGGGTGCCACAAGCGTTGGGAGTCTTTGGAAGGGGCCACAAACTATGCAAGGTTGAGAACCACTGCTTTATGACATCTTCCAGATCTAGAGGGCACAAACATGAAGTGTCGATTGACAACATGGCTAATGTGGATAGTCTGCCATTTGTCATATGAGACCTGTTGAAGGTTTTGATCAGCTTCAGTTTCCTGAAATTCCTTTCAGCGCTGGCAACAGTATTGGGGCAGTTTAGCATAATTCGAAGTGCAATAAGTACGTTAGGATAAGCTTCATCAAGACGTGTCTTAAGAATAGAGCTTAACAAAAGGAATTGGGTCTTAAAGCGCTAATGAAAGAAAACGTTCATCGCGGCGCAATGTTTTGATCGGCCTCACGTTTGTTCCATTGGTAACAGCGTTTTCATAACTGAACGATACGCTTGATTCTGATTTCCTGCAAATTTTTTTAAATATTTGCATTTCATTACAACATGTCTAAATAATCGTCGTTAATTAAATGACAATGATTAAGTAAATTCTGCTTGAAAAGCAAGCGCATCGTGCTTGAACTGGCCGAAATACGCATGCATAAACATTTCTGACTTGTTAATCTCCTGGTGCATGGCACATATTTAGATTATTAACATTTTGTATCTCAAATAGGCTATCAATGTTGAAAAATATAGACCAGTGCTCCTCAACCTTTTTTGTTATGGTGCACCCTTAAAGATGTTTTGGCGAACTGGTGCACCCTATTTACTTAAACCCATACACCCTATTTACTGACACGCCCCTCGTGCCCCCACCAAATTGCGTCCATGTCTGTAAGTACCCTGGTCTAAATAAGCAAGTACCCCAATTCAGTAACTCAGCTACATAATTCAATTGATAATGGCCCATTGTCTGTTGCTTATGAATCACAAATTAGCTCAACAATGAGCTTGACATGGTCTGATGCTTACGCACCACACTTTAGAATGTGCAAAGTCAAGGTTAAATCCTTAAAGTCATTGGTTGATTAATGGTTCATTTTTAATAACAGAAAGTTTTTGTAAAATGTATCTGTTTAGTGTAACAAGTCTGTGGTGAGCCCTTTCGTAGTGGTGCACCCACGCATATTTTGGTGTACCCTAGGGTGCACCGTGCACGCCGGTTGAAGAGCGCTGATATAGACCAAAGGGACCTACGTGGATATGGCCATCGGAAGGATTTTTCAGGGGGGGCACTAGGGGATTTTTCCAAAATTTTTCTAGGGTGGCCAAAAGTGGCAAAATTTGTTTTTTCCCACTCAAAACTAAGAAAACAATCTTTTTTGCTAAAATTTTCAAAATCCAAGGAAGGGCCAACGTTTGCCCTCCTTCCGATGCCCATGTACATGGACGCAACATGGTTAAAATCCATAATCCACGTTTAAAATCCTAACCGCCCTACTCGGTTGGGACAAGCTTGGCAGTGATTGCTAAAAAAACTCTTCTAACTACACTATTAAACTCCATCTTTCTGTATGAACAGCAGACTGCGCAAAATTTGTAACTTTGGTCATAAGCACCAAAGGTATCATGCTTATATGCAGTACAAAATATCAGAAGACTACCTGAGGTACCCATAATGCATTTTTTCACAACAATCACTACACAAAATATATTGATCAGGTGTAAGTCTGACTTATGGACATATACAACTACTGGCACATAGGCTAACTTCACGCTCAACACTCCAAGAAATGAATGGTGCCGCTTTACGCTCAAATCTCAAATTCGTTTATTACCTCACAAATGTACCAAAAATGATCAGGCGATGTTATTCTAGATAACAGCGGCAGGTACTGCTCTGTCTATAAATGACAGGATAAAACAGAACAAGAATTGATAAAAACTACATTGATTTCTCGTGTTTCACATTTAAATTTGAGGGTTGAAGCCTTGTTTGAGAAGCTAACCCAAAAAAGCCTCTTCGTGGCCACGGGACTGAATTTTGGGCCCCCTGTGTCGCTAGGCGGTAAACTTGCGGATATTTGTCTGATACAGATAATCGCATATTCCGGAACACATACAAAAATCTCGGCAATTTGGTTATGCGATTAACTGGATTCACCTATACTAACACCCGAAATCACCGGAAAACACTCCGAGAAATTTTTGAAAAACGCTAAAAACAAAAACCTACTAAAAATCAAAAGAATACTAGTTACCGAAATACAAGCTAACAGGGGGCCTATTTTTTTACATTTTGCCTACCAGGGGGGGCGGCGCGCTCCCCTGCCCCCCGTCAGTTACGCCACTGCCTACATCATGATTATTTGTGTGACGTGACCATGCTATTGTGCTTGGAATGCCCTTTTTTCACAATTTATGAAACGACTGAAATGCGAACGTTAGACCTAAACATTCAACTACTGGCTTATTTGATCTGAACAAAATCACATTCTTAAACTCACAGAAAATAAGTTATTTTGCGGCATAGTTTTAGGAGTGAAAAAAGCACTATTGATCATAAGAAACTCTTAAACAAATCACCTACTTACGAAATATACGATGTCCAATTGAACCCTATCAGAAAATATTAGCCTACATGTATCTGATTAAAAACAATGTACTGTAGCGGCTAGCCGATAACATCGAATCATATGCTGGTATCGTTACCTGTGGTGTTTCTTAAAGAAGTCTTTTGGGTCCTTTTTTTGCTATTCTTTGTGTCAGTAATTTGTGCAAATCAACGAAGTTTACTCGTTTTCTATTCTCTGATGCTGCTGAGCTTTTTATCTGTCTCCCCATCTATCAGATCAGCAGGCGATTTTAAATGATGAACGAACACATTACCACAATGGTGACAGGTTAACAAACTTACACTATATTTTATTGAAACTACCTTTGTGTTTTTTAGAAAGCGAAAAATACAAATTTTGATCAATTTACAGTGTTAGTAAACAACGATCATCTTCAACCACGAAATTTTTTGATGTGGAACTTGATAAATCTCTTTATTGGTGTATCCATGTTAATAAACTCACATCAAAAGTGTCTTCGGAAGGTGTTTTTACAAACTTAAGCAATATCTTCTTTTGTATGCAGCAAAAACGTTTATCAATACATAACAAAATCTGTCAGTTTATAGAATGCAACTCTGGGTTTTCTGTGTTGGCAAACTGATTTTGCACAACTTAAATGCTATGTATAAGAGAGCTATAAGACGTTTCACTGGTGGAACAGGATGATCGAGGTATGAGCGTTGGATGGGGGTGCAGGGAGGGGCTTGCCTCTGGATTTTGAAATTTGTTATTTCCTACTAACCTTTTAGCAGAAAAATGTTTTCTCTTATAGTGACAATGTCTATGGAAAGAAATCCTTTCTCAGCAAAGAATCAGGCACTAAGATCTTACAGAGTATATATTTCGCCTATGAAGTAGTCATCATCAGCTCTTATTCGAATAGAATCCTCTTATTCAAATAGAATTCTTATTCAAATAGAATTCAAATACATTTTTCTCTTATAGTTTCCTCTTATTCAAATAGAGTTTTCTCTTATAGTTTTGTTTCACCACTGTTGGCTCCTCCTGGAAGAATGCACTTGGTCATCACTTGTAAAAATGCACTATTACCCCACTGGAAAAAATCCTTGCAATGCTATGGGTCAAGGGCAAGGCTATTTTAGCAAAATTATTAGTGTTTCTATAAGGGTTATTTACATATTTAAAAACCTTTTCAACACATTACTCCGAGTTGCATTCTTCTAGCAGAAGACCCAAGCAGATTGCTTCACTGTCAGACTTCTAACAAAATGCCAACGTGACTGTATTGGCGATTAAAATGCGTCACCTAGAACTTGGACGCTATATGTACAAAATCGACGATAGCAATGTGTCCCAACCAGGGGCGTAACGATGTTAGATGGCGCCCGGGGCAAGAAGCAAATTTGGCGCCCCCATTTTCGAACTTGAAGTCTTTTCGGAAGGAAATGTACTGTATTGAAGAAAGTACTTGTGACATTATTGGGACTTTTCAGCGCCCCTCGCAGTGATTCGGCTCCCCCATAGCGATTCGGCGCCCGGAGAATTGTGCCCCCATTGCCCCCTTGTTACGCCCCTGGTCCTAACCCATTGCTATCCACTTCATCGTAACAAGTCAAATACAAAACTACAAAATCATACATAGTGCAGTGTTAGTTTTATATTCAAACTTCCAACAGGCCTTCCATCAAATTCCAACATTCTGTTTTTTAATAGCCCAAGATTTTGGAACAACATCCCCGACATATAGCTAACATAGAAGAATTAATTCTCTTTATTGTACAGTATTTTATAAAAATGCCGGGATATTCCTTTATATTAGGTGAATATGTAGTGATATGGTTGCTTTTTTGAGTTTAGAGTCCAGTTTCCTGCGACAAACTTTAGGCTACAGCAGTGGTTCCCACCTTTTTTCCCGCTGCACACCTTGCAGCTGAACCGTCTTCAAGCGGCTCGCCAAAATCAATGGCTGAAACGTAAGTAATGTAAACGTTCTCTTTTGAAGAGTCGTATATAATTTGTTCAGCAAAGTCAATCTCAGTTTTGAGAATTTCGCGGCTTGCCTGGGACTGTCTCTTTCGCGGCAAAGCGCATGGGAAGCACTGGGCTACAATACCGGACTAACACGCTTTGCATGGCTTTGGTTACAGGACTGTTATGCAACAAAGTTTTTCCACTTTGTTTTCATCTTTGCAAAGTTGCTATTCGGTGGAAATTTTCAGGGATTTATTTTGCTTGAAATGTTTTGCACTTTGCGTTCAGGGCTGTCGAAGTTCCACTTTGGTGGTATCGTTGGGTGCTTGGGTGCTTATGGACATTTTTATTTTTGCTGTTCTCCATTTCCTATTAAAATTTGTGATTGGTTCCTTGCTTGTTTCACCTGTGGAGTGAAGTTACTTGAATAAAGATATCCGCAAGTGTGAATCATCGCAAAAAGATGAAAGCAGAGCTCAATCGGCTGATTCCTCTAAAGCCTATAGAAAACCTTTTAGAGCTTTTAATTGAATTACCTGCTTTCAGGTTTTCAATCTTTTAATTGCTTCTGTGCAGACCTATTGTTGAACACCAGGTTACTGTGACTCGCTTGGCCGTTTGTAAAGTCATTCTCAGCTCCCGCGCTTGTCGCATATAAATTCTACTGAACTATTCATACATCCAGCTCCTGTTTTACGGATGAAGATATCCCAGCTGCAATGGTTAGGCCACGCAGATGGCCCAAAAAATTGTGGGAGCAGATTCTGCCAGCTGCACCCAGGGAAGACTTGAAAATGATTTTATGGATCAGATTCATTAAGGTTCTGCCGTGTTTTATTGCTGGCATGGCTGTTTAAAGCAAACCTTTGTATAGATAGCTATAGTACCACTTATATCCGCAAATGTTTTCAAGAAGGGCTTTCTCTGCTTTAGAAGAAGACAGGGGTCTACGGAAAACCAATACAAATATCAAGAAAAGAGTCTTCGTGCAGTGTTCTCTCTTGTGTTAAATTTAATTTCTGCAGGAATAATTTTGGCTGTTTAACTAAACATTTGCTGCCATTTTGCTATGCATGCACACAGTGGCGTAACTAGAGGTTTGGCCAGAGGGTAAAAAATTCGCTGAAAGGGGGCCCCTAGTGTCCACAGTAGGAGCCCACTAACCAACACGCAGAAAAAGTTGAAAAATGATAGTCAATCCTGATGTGGATGTCTATACTAAATCCCGAAATCACAAGAAAACACTCCGAAAAACGCAAAAAAACAACAACCTACTGAAACCATGAACTAAGTGGGAGCCCGATTTTTACATTTGGCTTGTCACATGGGCGGTTCGCATCACTCCCTCCCGTCAGTTACGAAACTGGATGCACTTATATGCACCTGGACAGGTCCAAGGTCCAGATACGTCGCATTTTAGACACTTAGGTAAATGCTGCAAGTCAAAACTCACTGAATTACATTAAAGCTTTGAAGTAATCGTAAATTTAAATCCTGCAAAGATGCATTTCTGTAATATATTGCAATAAACCGCCATCAATGGCGCTTCTGCTAGTGGTATGAGGCAGAATTTGTCGGCTTCAACTGTGAACAATGGTGCAGAACCAAAAATAGAAATGCCGGAACGCTCAACCGTGAAAAGCTACGTCTTGCTACTTATGTTAACTGGGAATTGCTGCGACACCAAGAAGCTAAATGAACGCCACTCTCTTTTTAGTAAATAGTCGGGACGACGATCTTGATCGCTACTTCCTTCGACCACTGGTCAGGAGCCCGTAGCTTTTCTTACAAAGCTTATGCATACTCTTCCCTGCAAAATTTGATGGTTTTCGTGGGAAAATTTGTTTACCCTTTGAAATGTACCCTGTGCTTTCCAGATCACGAACAGGTATCACAGTATCAGTAGAAAAATCATGTTATTGTGTTTTAAATTATTCATAGAATAGCTTTTAAATACCGTATAAAACAGCAACTTAAAACCAAAATAATGGAAAACAATTTGTCATCTGTGAGAAAAAAAATATGGAAGGTATAAAAATTTTGAGGGAAATCTGCTGTAGTCCTTAGTTACTTTCTGCAGTAGCTGCCTAAGTACGCATATGAAAGATAAAAAATTGCTGAAGATGTACATTCTAGCAATTTCTTTCACTGATTAAGGTCAAGCGGCTCAACCGTATAGAAGGTTTGCTCTTGGTTTTAGTTTTGAGGGCCATTTCCACAATACGGTCAGATATTATTCACGTGTAGTGATTCATTAGGCTGCATATGCCAAATTTTTCCCCGTGTTTACCAATTGTGAACATTGCTTGACTAAAATCAGTTATAAGCTTTTATCTAAACTTGTGGGGATTTCAAATCTTAAGACCACGTCACTCACATTTGATTCAATGTACTCACAAAACAGGACCTACTAAATTTTTCGTTGCGTAATATGGACTTCGCCATTTCCCAGGAACGTTTGAAATCCCCACAAGTTTAGCAGAGAAGAAACTTTTTCATCGCTCTCATGGTATATCAGCCTATTGCCTCAAGAATGAAATTACTGTAGCTTGGTGAAAATTGCCCGCAGTACTGAAAAAACACTTGCAAACTCCTACGAACCTTTAACTTGCATGGACTGCTTTCCTCACTACCTGCATGCAACGCTTGTCTTGGACACGTATTCTTGCTTTTTAGCCCGAAAAGACAAAATTCCGAAAAAGAACGTTGATCAGAATAGACCTCGCGTCATTACGAGGTATGGCTTAATGTAACAAACGCTATTGCGAGAAATAAGAAAATACTGCACTATACTCAGCCCAGGGGTGGTTGTCACAACCTGTTTTGTGCCAGAACGGCCTTGTGCTACTACATTCCACGAACTTCATGACCAACACCGTTCTGCAACAAAGAAACACGAAAACAACTTTTGCGTCCCAAGAGGACCTAGTAACCGGGTCCTAGTTACTTATTTTGGGAAAAAACCCAATTCCTACGTAAAATGTTTCTGCAGGCAGTAGTCCCACTTACTAGGGCGTATCCCAGTTAAAGTTATTGCATCCTACTGTTATCTTTCAGTAGCGGCCTGGTGCATGGTTGTCCGTTTGCCCCACATAAATATTTTGTTATATTGAAAAATCACTGTAAAATTTATTTTGCACAAAAAGTTTGTGAAGAAAAAATTTCTAGTGAAATGAAATTTTTATTTTCAATTGCCACATTCTTTGAAACCGAAAAAAAATTGTTGTCAAGAATAAATTTTATGACGATATGGTTTCACTGAGCCCAACCCCAAAAATGAGTCCAATTTCGCCAACGAAATGATTCCCATTGAAGTTTTCGAATAAATCGTGATGTTAATGCGTATGTTGCAAGTTCCGTTTTGTACTGCAGGGTTTATCTAAAAAATCACCGCTGCTTTTGTTCTCCTACGGCAGACTGCTTTGCATTCTCTCAATGAGGTTTATTGTGTTTTTCTTTGTTGATGTCGATTTTTAATTATTGCTGTTGTTATATTGAGCGGAAAATTCAAATGCATACCAGAATTTGAAACGTTTCGTAAAGCAGACTTGCATTTCTATGGTGGTCGGTGGAAGCCATGTAAACTTTTTATTGCCTTTTTCATAAAAAAATTGTGAAACTTTGTTTTTACAAAAATAACGATGAAAGAAGTACATTTTTTTTCAAAGATAAAGTTAACAAAGTCTTGTTCTCTCATAGACAAAATTTCATTTTTGAAATAAATATTTTAATGGCAAATTCCTTAAACCTAGAAGATAAATTTCTCAAAAAATTTTCAAGAAAAAATTTAATGACGAATTGTTTTACGTTACTGAGTCCAACCCCAACAACGAAGGGTTTCTGATTGAAGTTTGCCAATAAACCATGCTGCTAATTCATACGTTGCATGTTCATTTCTCACTGCAGATTCTTTATTCGAGTGTGGGTAAATAAATTGAACAATAAATAAATGTTTGCAATATCTTTCATATTTTACTTTCAACAAGTCTTTTCTTGAGCTCTCACCAGAGTCCAGTATAAGTTCTTAAAATGCAGTTGAATGCAAAAGCGGTTGGGGCTCAGCCCCGCACTTCATTGGGAGTTTACAGCCATCCCCCAAAGCTCTTATCTGCACTTTCGCAGGTGTGCTTGCAAAAAACTGTAGTAAACCCAAATTAGGCATCATAAGCTCAACTATCGTAAGCTTGACTTATCAAGTACTGGAAAGTGGGAAGCAATCCTTTAACTCATGTCCGAGTTATCCACTGTAGTAACTGACACATTTATAGCCTGTACTAGCAACAACCATCTTTTTCATGAAAGTTAAGAACCCTGCAGAACTGTGAAAGGTCTGCTACAAGTGTTATTATAAACACGCACGATGACCCTTCCTAATGCATTTGGTTTAGTATTCCAAGTGATACCTATGACAAATATTCACTGTACATAAGCACTGGATTGGTGGAGTTGGGCACAGTAATGAAAAAATATCGCCATGAAATTTTTCTTGAAAATTTTTTTGGATGAAAAAATTATTCAGTTTAAAAAAACTTGGCAGTTGAAATATTTTACTCCAATATAAAAATTTATTTGTGAAACAGTTTTTGACTTCATATTTTCAAAACGAAGTTTTTTGTGAAAAAACAAGTTTGAAACATTTTTAAAATTTGCAAAAAAAATTCACATGGCGTAAACGGGTCGCTATACTTGTGTCATTTTGAAGAATATATGAAATATTTTGTTGTTAAAAACGACGTTTCGTGTAAACTTGCTAAGTGAACCGCAAATCTTCCCAGTCAGATGTTCTCTTTGCAAATGAGTTGTAGTAAAAACCAGACAGCAGACTTAAATTAAAAGAAAGTAATGACCTTCGGTAACCAGCATACTTTTATTAGAAGTTAGACTAAACTTCCTTCAACAGAGATCCAGAAAAAAGTGTTTTTTTAGTAAAATTCAATTGTCTTTTCAAACATTTTTCAACAAGGTACCCCAGATGTTGATTATTACTTTTCTGTAACATTTGGACTCCTGCCCTGTGATATTACCGTTTAATTAAGGTACACTATACCACACTATTTCACGTAAATAACCAACAGCCACGCTTGAAAGTTTTTTTCATACCACAGCGGTAAGATTCGCAGGCCTTCGACTGGTGCAAATTTTGCTCACCATACATCCTGTTTATCATATGTTAGCACGTCCTGAGTAACACGAAATGCTGATCGTTTTTACAGTACTCAGAAGGGCGTGACGAAATAATGTCTGTTGTGCTTTGAAGGAGGAAAGCTTCCACTTTTCAAGACAAGAAAGCAACTGAGTCAGTGTACACGGTGAAACTGAAAAACTGACTTCTGTATTTCTTAACCGTTTTCTGATATTCCAAGGCTGTGATAGGTCTACTTACATGTATACAGTCTGTTCATCCAATTTTTTTCGTAGCCTTTCATGCCCGACCTGCGAACTTCATCTCGTTTTGTTGGTTGTTGAACGAAGTGATTGCAAAACTATCAAGTACGTCTTTCCGTGGACTAGACTTTCGAACAACCAGCTGCTTTCTATAAACAATGATTAATTCTCGTAATCACGCTACTAGGTGGGTTGCCAAGCACTTGAATAAACCAACAATATACTGTTAACTCTTGAAATTTTTTCATGCTTGTACTACAGCGACAAGAAAGAGGCGCATCTAGATAATTATTGTTTTTATACTTTTAAAGTGACACTTGTTTCCACACCCACTTGTCCCTGCGCCAAGTATGTTAACATACATGGAAACAGCCGTAATACGTCGAAGTTAACTCTTGAAATGTGATAGAATGGTCCGGCAAAACCAAGGTGTAAAATTTTTACGAGCTTAGATCAATGCAAAAAATTCGTTCGCGAGTTTTGCCGTATGATTTAACAAAGCGTACTCTTTCTTACAATCCACTCTGTTACGAAGAATGAAGCCATTCTGTTACGAAGTGTTGTAGCTCGAAAAAAGTTTGGTTTCAAAAAGACTTTCTTTGTCTGGCTAACCCTAATGTAAACACTCATGGAAAGTAGCGTGGAAAATCACATCAAGGAGAAGGGCTGCAATGTAGCTTGAACCGATAACCAGTTGAAAGGAGACAGGCTTCCCGAGCACTGTTCGTACCGATAGTTGCTGAAACTCTGATTAGTAAGAATAACAATATTTTCGCATTGACCACCGACTAGACTAGGGAGTTTGATGGCAGTTGCTACTAAGATTGTTTTTATTCAGAATTCTATTGCGGATGCGGAAAGGTAAGTTAGAAAAATGTTGGCTGTTAATGATCGATTGCAAGTCACACAAAGGGCCTGAAAACCATTTACCACTGTGATGCGAAAAGTGCAGCGGAATTGTTCGTAAATGATCATAGTCGCTTTTTTGCGAAGCTGCTGCTGCGGCGCTGTACCGCTTTAGCGCATACTGCTACATAACCTTTTCTGGTGAGCTGTGCATTCGTGCTCCATCTTCAGGTGCTAGCGAGATTCAGAGGTTTGTGGCTCTCTTTCTGTTTGAAAACATTGTCGTTTTGAAAACGCTTTTTTAAGCCGCCAACGCGCCAAGCACTCATCACTTATCTTGCTGCGACTACTTCCAGGAAGCGTCCTTCATCTGATTTGTCCTGAATGCGCAGGGTTCGGTGGTAGCGCAGCAATGTGTCACGTGTCATGCATTGCCAAGCTTGTTTATACACAAACAGAAGTTAAAAACCTAGTGGAAGATCAGGACTGCAGGCGCCTGAGGCGAAAAAAAGCTTGTAAGTCTTCAGCTTTTTGGAGTTTTTAGATATGCGGTGCTTTATTTGGAAGTATATCACAGATATTTAGCAGCAAAATAATGTTCTGTTGACAGTCAATGATTGACTTTGGTTTCAGTAGCTGGAACAGATCGCAAATATCGTTCAAAATATGAAGGAAATGTGGGTAAAACCCGAATGTTGACAGAGGACCAACACGCTGGTTTTGACTGGGATAAAATCAAGTAGGAGGCAAGACACATGGCTGATCACAGTGACTATCAGTAGTACCTGATTACTTGATTTGCATTACATTCGAAATGACGGACTTTTTGTTTAGCTGATTAATCATCTTCAATATCGCTTATACGAAGCTGCTTCATATATCAGATATCCTTTACGGTGGTGCTATTGACCATTAGACATTTTGCGTCAATCTTGATCTTAAGAATTTTACCAAGAGTTTGAGTTTTGAGGCATAATAATTTTTCAACATTGTTGTCTTTGCTCATGAACAAGAAATAAAGAAAAACAAGGCCCGAATGGAGAAACAAGCTAAAGATAAAACTGCTGAATTTAACACTTCTGAAGAAAAAATAAGCTGCAACTGCATTTGATTGTTGACCAATGCCTTTACGAAAATAGTAGTAAAACATATGAAAACTCCAAAAACAAACGCCTTTAGTCGTGACGGTCGCCTGTTCAGCAAGAAAATGCCAGAAAGAAACTCAAACATTTCGCGAACAAGAACTATATCTTACATTTTAAGTAATGGCGTCGGAAGGACTGTTTTGCTTAAAAACTAGTATACTACTGTAAAACCACAGACGTACAAGACTGGAGTTTCAGGCGGTCACTCCAGAAGCTTGAGTATGAAAAACAGGTCACTAGAAGTTTGCTTTCAGGGCAGATAATTCTTACAAAAGCTGAATTAGGTGCTTATTGAAGTAAAATGAAATTACGACAGATTAGTTGAATGGTGTATATAAAATTAAACTGAAATGGTAGTAAAAATAAATATAATAAAAAACTATGCTGCAAGGAAATAAAACGGGAGACATAAACGAATTATCATTGTACCAGGCCAGGAAAAAGTAAGAGAGCTTCTGCTGTAAGTGAAGGCGAAAACACCGCATTTTGGAAGGTCACCAGGTCAAGCAGTTTTCACCCCCTGATGAAGCATCTTTCTAAACGCCAATGCAGACATCCTAAACAAAAAACATGACTGTGTCCCATAGTTTGGATCGAATCTATATTTTAATCTCATCATGGGAAGAGGAAGCGCGGTTCAGCCCTACTTAGTGCTGCAACGAAATTCCTCTTGAAATGGTTTATACAAAATTGAGCAAATTTGACATGTGTCGGCAAAGAGCTCAGTAATTCTGTACTGAAAAACCAATGACTGGGCAGTTTTCAGGAACTTGTAATGTACCACCTCTACAGCATCGATGACACAAAGTAAGTTTGTCTGTAAACGTGAGTCTAACAAAAGCGACAAGAACGCAAGATGAAGCAATTGCTGTTGTGTCATCTTTGGAGATAAACGCTCAGTTGAGCGGTTATCTAGCGTTTTGTATCTTTTTTTAATATCATCAGCTGCAGATACGCAAACAAATAATTTGCGACGCAGATCAGTTACTAATGAAGCATGTTAGAATGATTGGAGAATAATTATTATACAGGTATGCAGTCTATTGATAATCGTGTGAGAAGCTCAGTGTTGTAATCTGGAAACACGAAAATGCCGGAAGTAAAGATTAAAGTCATAAAAGCGGAAATTTTAAAGAACGTGAAAGTCAAGTCTCCGTTTGTTTCTGTTACCTTTAAAGGTGTGTGAAGTTTTTTTATTACAGTAATACAGTATAAAAAACTTGTGATTTAGCCGCATTACAACAAATCGATTTGGAATTCGGGGAAGTTAAAACGTTTGAAATCGACGTCCCAGAAGAAAGTAATCTGTGTACAGAAAAAAGTGTGAAACATGACCATTGCTTTTTGAGATTTACATCATTTACTTGTTGATATTGATGAAAAAAGAAGTTGCAAGCTAGACATTGAAAGGACTCTTGCAAATTATGCCGTTTAATCCAATTTCTTCGCGGTTACGCTTCCCTCTTATTCTATTGCGTCAAGAAAAATCGGCTCAAACAAGCTTGTGTATGCTTACTGGGCGTGTGGTGTGGCTTTGTACTAATGTTTGCCTCAACCAAAATTAGGGATACTTGCACCATTATTCGATCGCAGTTTGGACTTCATAGCCCGTTCAACTTCATAAATTCGCAAAGGGAAGCAGGGGAACTATATGCTTTTCATTGTCGCTCATCAATTTCTATCAGGCTTTACTTCAAGCTTGGTGCTAAACAATAAGTCTGACAGTCTGCCTTTTATATCAGACAAATGCCCGTTCTTGATAACCAACTATTAAAATGGGCTTTGCAATTACGCTCAAGCTCACTGTGGTGGACTAACAATATTGTTTTCGATCTGTAGGCACTGTCAAAAAGACAGCAACTTTAAAAGGAAATTCACCGTCGTGGAACGAGGTATGTACTTTCGCAAAGGTGGTATCATCATCTGTGCGTTGAGGCGAACACTGTAGATTTTCCTTTTGGTGCGTGTACGAGGTCACACAGCATATGTCCTATGCCATACGGTTCTCAGTCCGTAGTGCGTATACCACCAGTGGCACGAGAGGGTTTTCCAAGTGGTACGAGGCAGCTTCCGGGTTGTGTGCGCAGTTTGTTGTTAGATTGAGTCTCTTATTGCAACTGTCGCAAATTGCACACGTCTTGTTACAATACTGAATCAGCCTATAATTGAATGGTGCTCAACGTTTGGAAAACAGGGTATCTCACGTGAAGGTGTTGCTGCATGCACCTTTAATGTGCAGGTCAGACCGTATGCAAGTGACCTGTTGTCCGGGAATCCAAATTTAGGCCCGGCGGCTGTCAATGTGCCTGAGAAAGTGAGGCTATTAGAGGCAACTGCACTTCTCTCGCATCAGCGAAACGCCGTGTTTTTCCCCTAACCTAAGTCCACCCCTAACACTGAAGCACTGAGCGAGACAAGAATCACAGACGAAGGTTGACTGAACGAGGTTGATGCTGGACATCACCTTTTCTGGAGAAGACTTGTGGCCGATTCCAGACGAATCCATAGTGTTAGCTTTGCTTTTAGCGCGAAGCTGTTGCAGAAGCTCCTTGGAACCCCAAGTGTGATCAGTGTGCATTTGCTGACCACTGAGACAACATTAACAAAACATCGATGTGCTACACAGGTAAGTGCGTATGCTGAGATCCGTTCGACACAACACGTGGTATTACGTTGAGGGATGTTACAAGCAGGGACGAGATCATCTAACTCGGGAATTTCAATGCGAGAGTCGGATCAACTTTTGAAATCTAAGGGAACGTCATCACATAGGAATACGTGGGTAACCACAACAACAGTATTGGTCATCGACTTCTTGGTCTCTGCTCTGTGTTCGGTCTTTTTGTTACCAACGCTCTTCCAGCTCAAAAGCAAATGGGATGCCAGCATCCTATGTCAAAGTTCTCTCATCTTCTCGATTAAATTCTTGTTAGAAAAGCTGACATGCAAGACGTAATGATTACGTGAATGATGCACGGAGTAGAATGCTGGAAGTTTATCGCGTCTTTCTTACTTCGTTCTGTTTACGCATCATAACGCATGTTAACAGAAACCCAGCGCCAGGTCAACATCAGCCCTGCGAAGCAACTAGCAATCACGCCCAACTTGCGCGAAGCCGTTACATCGAATATTGTTGTTCTTCCATACTCCTCGCAAGAACCCTTCAAAACATCTTAGATGCTTCGAAGCAGTGGAAGGCTCTTAGCGAAGCAGTCATGCAAGTCACAGTCTTTGAATGCAGCTCCAAAGACATCGAGAGTGGTTCAATAGAAACGACGCTAAGATGCAATTACTTAGTGAGAGAAATGCAGCGTTCACTGCCAAACTCCTAAAATCCATCCAAAGTTGAGTTTCACGATAACTGGACCTGTTTACAAATTTAGGCCAGACCCCGAAAAGTGGTTGATGGCTTTCCAAATCTGCCGAAATCCAGGGCATGTCAAGACAAACAAGGCACATTTTTTTAATGATGCAATCAAGACAGCTCATGTCCCTGTAGACCACTCAATATATCCTGTGCGCACGAGAGATGAAAAAAAAAACTCGTCATGGATACACACTGCATCCTCGTTCTTCGGGTTGAGCACTTCAGCGAATTGTCGAATCAAGAAACCCGGATTGATCAGGTCATAGTCGACCAGCTGCCGCAGCAATTCCACTCTTGCCGATCTTGACTCTGGCTTGAAAACACGGCGCCTGGTCCAGATGACTTACCAGCAGAATTTTATAAATATGGAGGCAAGCAGCTCTTGCGCCACGCTCACAGTTTCATTAGCTGTGCGTGGAGATTATAGGTCTGCTTCCCAAGCAATGGAAGGACGCTAAGCTAGTAATCATCCATGGAAACAGAGTAACAGAGCCACCTAACAGCTTTGGATCTTTCTCTTCTCTGTTGCAGGAAAACTATTAACCCGTGTAGTGCTGGGTCGTCTCTTGGCATTTGATGTAGACGTGGCAGTTCCTGAGTCTCAATGCGTGTTCTGGCGTGAGCGTAGCACCACGGACATAATTTTTGTTGCCAGTCTTCATCAAAAGAAGTGTAGGAGCAGTACAGTGACCACTTCCTGGCGTTTATCGATCTCGACATAGCTTTCGATGCTATTAATTTTGACCTGCTTTGGAAAATCCTGTGGAGATTATCATTCTCATTTCCCGGAAATCCTGTAAGAGTTCCACGCTGGCATGAACGCTCGTGTTGTTCAAGGTGAAGAGATGGGGGAGCCCTTCAAGGCAAAGGCCGAAAATGTCGAAACAAGGATGTGTACTCGCTCCAGTCATCAATCCCTTCTAGGTAGCCGAAACATTCGTCTTCCAGCATGGTGTCCCTGCACAAAACGACTTTCCAATCAAATATAAACTTAATGTTAGTCGTTCCAACATTCGCCACATGCAGGTAGCAACCACAATGTCCTCTGATACCATCTTGGACCTGCATTACGCGGATGATACTGCATTGCTTAACTGCATACCCAGCGGGCCTGCAGCGACAGCTGGATGCAATCTCATCCGCATATTCCAGCGCGGTTTTGGTCATCAACATCAAGAAAAGTGGTTATCGCAGCCTCATTTTTATCAACCACAACCCATTCATTCATTCAGCGTGCCGTCTTCGACTGACGAAGGTTGACGACCATAGCTCTCCATAGGGTCCTGTCGTTAGCTTTCTTAACACAGTTTACGTAATTATCTT
>Ga0210059_1003292_pt1 | contig 25756 bp, 15 predicted proteins | sample Ectturendosymbi2_FD_188042 | JGI IMG/M metagenome (GOLD analysis project Ga0210059, IMG submission 188042) | Ecteinascidia turbinata endosymbiont from Florida, USA - Sample 2 (SPAdes) (version 2) | ecosystem: Host-associated > Tunicates > Ascidians > Unclassified | place: Key West, Florida... | reverse complement strand
TTTTTGGTCCATTTACAGTGTTCCTTGAAATTTTCATGCAAAATCATTCTGTGGTTTTTGCGTTAAGTTGACATCAAACAAGCAAAAAATGTACGAAAACATACACAAACTCCTTTGCATAAGTAATGATGTTTTTGTAACATAGCAAATTCAAGGGGGGGTTAACCCCAACCCCCCCTTGCGTACGCCCTTGGTTGTTTTTAGTGATATTTAATGGGCTATGGCCGAAGCGAAGCATACAGCGAATGGAAGTCATCTGGGAATTGAGTCCTAACAAATGATGAGTACTTTTTTTTATATGTGATAATGGGAAATTAAGCGATTCATGAAGAAGGAGTGGCTGATTGAAGATGGTTTCCAGTGGTAGAGAATTCCACAAGCTGGAAGCCTTACGGAGGAAGAAGTTATAGGACAAGGATTTTTTTAAAAGTGGTATTTGAACATTTTGATTGTGACGTAAAGCATACGAAGCAAATTCTTTGAAAGATCTGAAAGAACTGGCAGCAAAGGGGCAGGGTACCATATCAAAAATTTATTTGGATACATAACAAAGCAGAGATATTTTTTACGTAGATTTAGGCTTGTGAGGTTTAGATCGGCTAGTACATCGTTAGAGGATGTAGTTTTAAGACAACCTAGTATTATTTTAGCAGCGGGGAGTTACACTTTGTCTAACATTCGATTGTCGTAATCAGAACAGTTGTCGTAGATGAATATTACCATAGTCAAAGACCGGTAATATGTTCGTTTTGTATATCGTGAGGAGAGCGTGAGGCGTAAGATTGACGAATGAACGAAGACGGTTAATTTTGGTGATCACTTTCTGATGTAAGTGTATAATATGAATGTGCGAAGAGAGACTGTGGTGAAATAGTAAGCCTAGATATTTGTGTGTATCTGTTTCCGAGAGGTGGGTATTATTAAATAATAAAAGGGTGTGATCATTCCTGTACTTAGATATGGTCATAACCGCCGTTTTTTGGGGGTTGAAAGTAACATTCCAAAGCTCAGACAATGGTGCAACGTGCAGATATCTTGAGTAAGCACACTGTGCAAGCGGACAGGGCACTTATCTGAATAAAACAGGGTGGTGTCATCTGCAAAAAGAGAGATAGATGCTTTAATATTTGTAGTAATGTCATTAACATAGATTAAGAACAACAGAGGCCCTAAAACAGATCCTTGAGGAACGCCACAATTCGTATACTTAAGATCCGAACGAGAACGGCCCAGAAGAACGATTTGAGGACGACGGAAGAGATAAGAGGATAGAAGATTTAAGAGAAATCCGACAATCCCAAGTTATTGCAATTTAAAGATTAAGCATGTATAATCAACACGATCAAAAGCTTTAGATGTGTCAAGGAAAACTATTCTTGAAGAGAGATTTGAATCGTAGGCTTGGTACAAACTGTGACAGGTACCAAGCAATGAAGTTAAGGTAGAATGTTTTTCCGAAAGCCAGAGTTGTTAGGTATTAACAGTTTATGGTATTCTAGGTAGCTATAAACATGCTTCTGAAGAATTTTTCGAACACTTTTGAAAGAGAAGGCAACAACGCAATTGGACGGTAGTTTTGAACAACTGTTTGAGAACCGGTTTTATGAATTGGAATTACAGTAGCAGTCTTCCAAGATGTAGGGAATACCTCTGAAGGCAAAATTAGGTTAAAAAGAAGACTGACAGGAGTAGCGAGCGATTGGCTGCAAATGTTTAGGATTGGATTGGGCAAATTGTCAAAACCTTTGTATTTATTTGGATGTAGACTACTTAAAACACGAAATACTTGAAATGGATCAAAGGTTGGAGGTGTACTGGTCTTTTGGTCCATAATAGAACTCAAAAGGCAGCATTTAGATGTAACTATTGCTAATCCGTGAGCTCGCCTTTGCAGTTACACCAAGGACGATGTTAGCAGGTCAATGCCTGTTTGATCTCCCTATGACTTCTGACAACTTTCTTATCTGAAGTGTACAAACTCAACACACATGTGAATGTGTTTAATTATACTTCTTATTTTGAAACAACACTGTAATACAATCAGATGATGACACTTACCAGTTAAAAGTCTTTAAAGTTTTCACGTTCTCTCTCGAACCACTCCAACAGACACAGAGTATATTTTCGAAGGCACATCTTGCAACCAGCAATATAAGGTATCATACCTAACTATTTAGAACAGTTACTTCTATCTAGTTCTATAGTCAACTGAGTGCTTTCCGATTGGAAGCAAGGCTTTTATGGAGTCTCCTTATCACAGATCACGTTTCCTGTTTTAGGCGTTTGCCTTAGACGGGATATGACGATTCAATACGTCGGTGCTTTAGATATTTCCTAATTTGGTGATCAAGCAAAGTCTACTGACTTGCAAACCTTTTTGTATTGATGGTATTTTAGTTAGTGTCAATTATATTACTTCAAATTTGTAATGTAATGTGACAGAACTTAATTCTGACAATATCTATTTACTGTACAGAATTACAGAGTTCTATTGGGACAAATACTTTAAGCTATGTCGAAATTTGTCATATAGAACTTATGGTTCAGTGTGACAGGGGTTTATTGGTACAAGCCATTTTATGAAACAGTCTGTCAGCGGTTATCCCGGACAAGTCATTTATAAAACAGAGTGACATAGTCCCGTTGGGACAAGCCACTTCTGTTGACTGAAAATGAATCTAACTGCATTTTCAGGGTGAAGACTCAAGCCGTGAATCCAGTCTGTGCAGCACTGAGTGAATTCACAGCACTCACAATACTCCTTCCGAGCCTCAGGGTACTGCAAGGCAGAGCTTCAGTTTTACTTCTGCTGCACAAACCAAAGTGGATTGGTACAGTCGAAGGAGAGTGGAGCCGTCAGGAAAGGACAAGTCCTTTCAGGTGATCTAGCACCACTATGAACTTGGGCCTGCGAAATCAGGCTTATTTATACCCTTCTCTTTATATAGGTTCTATTTTTGTTTTGAAAGTCCCTATAAAGTACCTAAAGGTATTTACATTTCCTGTGTTGCTAGGAAACACCACCATGTTTGTTTGTAAACTTCCAATCCGGTTGCTGTTGAAGGCAGGGCGTGTCTATTACGTTTTTCATGCTTCATTGACTTCGGATTTTCTTGTTTGAGGCCTTTGCAGTCTCAGTCTTTTGATGATTTTCAGACCGTCGCCTAGACACATTCAGAAATTGATTTTTTCAGATGTAGTAGACAATATTTTTGCTCTGCTACAGGAGGGAGTAATCGATGATCAGTAAGAAAGTGGAAAGGTGGCAATTTATTTATATCATAAGCAGGAGAATTAGAAATTGAAGCAAAATATTCATTAAAAAGATTGCACTTCACATATTCATCATGCACAGGTTTTCGATTTAGGGTTATTGGGTAGTTGTATTGTTTGTTTGGTTTCCAGAACTTATTTAAAAGGCTCCAGTAATCGGCATGAGATGTATTAGTGGTGTTTAGTTTATTTATATAGCTCATGTTATAACTTTGTTTAACCAATTTGATTTTGCGTTGGATCAGGTTTCTAAGTTTGTTTAGAGACGTTTGCAGTTCATATTGTTGGTTTTAAGCCAACGTTTGTAGTATCGAGTTCGCTTACGAATTTAAGTTTTAAGCTCGTGATTAAACCAAGGTTTATTTCTTTTAGAAGGGTAAATAATTTTAGTAGGAATGAAGGTTTTAAGAGTTTGATTAATAACATCCGTAACATTAAGTGCACAGTCAACATTGGGCGAGTTCATGATAAGAAATTCTCAGGGAGTTGCATGAAGAGCATTATTCAAGTCTGAAAAATTTCCTTTGGCATAATCCCATACAGTAACTGGTTTAGAAGCTGAACAGTAACTGGTTTAGAAGCTAGTCAAAAAAGTTAATAAATATAGGATTGTGATCTAAGTTGGTGATAGGATCTAAAATACCATGAGAGACTACAGCGAAGAGTATATTTGTTGGAACCCAATCAAGAATCTTGCATTCGCGAGTAGGAGTGTCAATTAATTGCTGAAGGCCGTAATCTGACAAAGTATGAAAAAGGTTGGTCTGAAGCTGAACAGGATTCCCAACAGAATGATCGTTAAAATCACTAACAAACAGGATACAGCAACAAGGATCAACTAGAAGCGACTAAATAACAGTGGATATGGACTCAGTAAACGTTTGCTTGAAGAAGGAGGTGGTATTCGGTGGAAGATAACACACCGCAAGGTATAGACTACGGGAATTTATAGTTTTGAGTTCAAGCCACAATATTTCTATGTCTGGTGATTCGAATTAGTCAAAGCGGCGAACACAATAAATGTTATTTTTAACGTAAGCTAAAACACCAACACCATGCCGATTGCGATCTAAGCGAAAAGGATCACGATAACCAATAAGACGAATAGAGTTTGCGTCCATCGGGTTATCTGACCAAGTTTCAGTTAAGCATATGACATCAAAGTTATATTCAGCAGCCAGAACATTAATTTCGTCTAGTTGCATAGTATTATTGTGAGCAATCATGCTTCTAGTGTTTACATGAAGGACTGATAAGTCGCGTGATCTTACCATCATTTCAACGGTTTTAACTAGTCAGGTAAGACCTTCTCACCGTTAGCATAAAGACAGTATTCAGCGCCTTCTATTTTCCATCTAATCTTTTTTCCAGAAGCAAACAGTTTAGAAGCTTTCCTCAGAAGAGATTTGCGTTGTCTGTTACCACTGCAGTTACGATTCGAACGCTTTCAGAACATTAGCTGCTAGATTTAGTTTGCTAAAATCAAAGTAACCCATTGAATGAGTGGCCCTCATTAACATGTCATTCAATGTGCGGCCCTGGTTAAGACAATGCCAAAATTTTTGGCTCAGTAAGCCATTTAGGTTGGACGTGCTGGTTTAGGATTACGAAAACAATGGCCGCAATGAGCGCAACATTCGACTGATGGTAGAGACGATTATTACGTCACACACGGGCAGAGGCGTACCGGAAGGCATTTTACTGGGGGGACGGAAAAAATCTGCCCTGAAACTAACCTCGTTACTTTTATCCAAATGAGGCCTGAAACCTCTTGAAAATGTGTTCTATATAGTTGAATTCGTTTATAACGACTTCGTGTGTCACGTCAATTCGCCTATAAAGTTACATTTTGTTCGGTCCCGATGTCATCTTCTACATGCATTTCAATTCGCTTATAACTTCAATTCGGCAATAATGTTCTTATGTTCTTTATACAATCTCCTAGAGCTAAGGCTCCCCAACCCGCGGCCCGTGAGGTTGTTTTAAGTGGCCCGCGATGTAATAAATTCGTAAGCAGACTTTTTATATTTTTAGTATTTTGTTATAGGCTGAAGTAGTCTATATTTGCCATCAAAACACACCAAAATTATACCTGTTGTTTCAGTTATGGGCCTACCACCCACAAACTTTATAACAAACGCTTCTAAAACATGTCAATTTTTAGATTTGGTTTACATCCACACAAGCTGGCAACACTGCGTGCAACTATAGGACTTATTATCACCACATGTTATCGCGTAAAACTTATCAAAATCGAGAGTTTGTTACGTCACAATAGCTTATTGTTACGTCACAAAAACGTTTGTGGCTCACCATAAATTTCTTCATGTGAAACTGGCCCGCAGCACTAAAAAGGTTGGGCAGGCCTGTCCTAGAGGTACCGTTATAGGCACGTTCTGTAGTTGCCTTGGTTGTTAACTCAAGGGGGTGAAGTTCCTTGCGTGTTGTGTTCTTGACAAGACAGTTTACGGTGGTTGCCGTTACTGACTGAATGTACTACATTGAAAATTTTTTCACCGTTCCCTGATAAACAGAGTTTGCCGTGAAATTTTTCACTGTATTGAATATTTTTTTTCCCATTCAGGATTTTTGAGCAACTTGCGACTGCCCTGAAAAACAGCGTGTGCGTTGAAATTGTTCACTGTTTTGAATATCTTTTTCATTATTCGGGATTTCTGAGCAACTTGCGCTTGACCTGAAAACAGAGTTGTCCTGAATTCACTGTATTGAATATATATTTTTTATCATTCAGGATTTTTGAGCAACTTGCGCTTGCCCTGAAAAACAGAGATGCCCTGAAATTTTTCACTGTATTGAAACATTTTTCATTATTCAGGATTTTTGAGTAACTTGCGCTTGACCTAAACAACAGAGTTTGCCCTGAAATTTTTCACTGTATTGACTATATTTTTCACCATTCAGGATTTTTGAGTAACTTGCGATTACCGTGAAATACAGAGTTTGCCCTGAAAATATTCACTGTATTGAGTTCACTTTTACATTCAGGATTTTTGAGCAACTTGCGATTGCCCTGGAATTTTTCACTGTATTGAGTATACTTTTACATTCAGGATTTTTGAGCAACTTGCGCTTGCCCTGAAAACAGAATTGCCCTGAATTCACTGTATTGAATATATATTTTTTTTATCATTCAGGAGTTTTGAGCAACTTGCGCTTGCCCTAGAAAACAGAGTTGCCTTGAAATTTTTCACCGCATTGAAATATTTTTTATTATTCAGAATTTTTCAGCAACGCGCGCTAGCCCTGAAAACAGATTTTGCGCTGAATTCACTGCATTGAATATATATTTTTTATCATTGAAGAGGAACGTTTGCCCGCCTTGTTCCACTTCAAGTCCGGGAATCGAACTATCATGATTCCCAGGGAGAGATAAGATATTACAGCCAATTTGCGAATGCCTTACCGACTGGACTAAAGAAGCGCCTCTCCAGTCCTTGCGGATCTAGGCATTATGAGTTTCGACGTTCGTCCTTCAGGCCTTCCCTTCACATTGCTGCGCGACGTCATCTGGTATCCGTTTGATTGGTACTTTCCGCCGGGGAAGAACCCTTGGACTTCGTCGATTTTTCGGTATGTAATGGCCTAGCGCCATTACATCATTCAGGATTTATGAGCAGCTGGCGCTTGCCCTGAAATTTTTCAAAACCGGGGAGGCGGCCGCCCCTTCCCGACCCCCCGCCTCGTACGCCTATGCACACGGGCAGAGCATATCCCGTTGAACATAATGCTCGCTCAAGGCACGCCGCGGCACCACGGTTTCAATCTATTGATCAGTGTTGAGTGTGCGTGTGGAGCGTTATCCCTGAACGTATTTTATTCGGTAAGGTGTTTGGAGGGCATTGTCTTCCAAATAGAGCAGTGGTTCTTAACCGGGGGTACACGTACCCCTTGGGGGTACGAAGCACCAAAATTTTCAGGGATACACGGCCTGAAATTTTTTAACAATATGTTGAACACATTCTTTACCACAAAGGGCTATACCGTGGTCGAATGCTTACTCACGTCTTTGAGCTGTGCGAATAAATTTGACAGTTTTTGAGACACCGGGGTAGTGGCATTGCAGAGAACTTTGAAATTGAGGAGTTAGTTATGTCCCTGGTATAGGCTACCTTGCAGATATGTCCAGCCACCTGAACACAGGGACCATCAACCTTTTGCAAACTGTGAGCTACTTCTTGTGTACCGATTAATGCAAAGTGCTACTACAGTAGTATGACATAAACTTCTGAAATAAAAATTTTGCTCAATTTACCTTCAATTCTTTTAGTATTAATATTCGTTAATGTGAAGACATTGATCATGCTAATATTATTTTTAGAACAGGCCCGCGGACGATCTACATGGTCCTTGCGAGCGACCTGGTGCCCGCGGGCGCCAAGTTGGTGACCCTGCCTTAACAACTTGAACACTTCCATTTAGGGAATAAACATGAAAATGATCACAGCTAGGGAAAGGATATCTTCCTTTACTAATAAACTTTCAATCTGAATTAGTCGCATTGGATGAGGCAACTATGCTAACTTTCCACAACTTGATGAAGTTTCCAATGGAAAAATATCGTTACCCATTGTCAGCGTGGTCCAACTACTTTTGACCTACGGGCCATTTTACAAAAACGCGACAACTCACGGGCCATTTGCAATAAAATGATGTAGCCTATGAATAAACAGATGCAGAACAGTTGAAATTAAAAAGGGAAGACAAATGAGTGAGTCACTGAATCAATAGCAAATCGCGATTTATTACAAATCTCTATCAGTGGGATGCCTGTGGCTGAGGCTTCTCTGACACTATCATACAGTGTTTCACTTCCCATTCGATTTCTGTTTTTAGATTTAATTGCTTCATCATAGAAAAGGTACTCTCACACATTTTGCTGGCTAGTTTCCAGAAGCCCTTTACAGTCTCTAACACCGTTAGTATTGCACAATTTTATTAAAAAATGTTATGCTTTTCCAACTAAAATTACCTATTGCAGAGATTAGCAATTGATTTGGCTCGGGGACCACTTTGACATGGATGCGTTTAGACAGACAGATTTATTTGTTGGTACTGAGTTCATTGCGCTAGATGTACTCAAGAGAACGAACGCCGGGGCCCCGAAAAAACACAGAGGTTATCCAGGCAGGTGCCCCAGCGGAGGGTTAACGGCGGGCCGTTCTTTCTAATTTGATCGTAAAATAAATAAATGAAACAAAATGGTACACAGAAACGGTACTATTCGTTGTTCTCGTGCAAATCACTTTTTTATCCAGTGCAAGCAATTCAGTGAGACAAATGTAAGCTCACACGCTTTTCAACAAATTGAAATCGTTTTCGCCTTATTTGGCAAAAAATATTTAAAAAAATCCAGCTATCTTGCCAGACTTCTTTTTGATCTTCGTTTTATATGCTTATCACATTTTGTAGTATTGCGCTGATGCTACTATTTTCCCTCCTATCTACCTCTATAATTACTCACCCCACCCACTGTACATGTAGGCATGCTTTTCCCTACTGTTTTTGTTGTTTTTATGCTTATTTTACCTGACGTTGATTTGATGCTTTTTATTACTTTTATTACTTCTTGTAAAACGTCTTCAATTAAAATTTGGTTTGTGCTAGCAGCAGGGCTGGCTGAGAAATCGTCCCAGGTGGTCTTTCGCCAACCCTTTGTGATTCAACATATTAGAAGACGATTTCCGAGCCGCGAAACATGAAATTTCTTTTTTATATTTTTTCATCACCGGATAATCAACTAGTGATCTTTGATGTTATTGTATTTCCTCTTGCTGCATTTGTGTTATTTCGTGATTTGAGTCGCAAAAATGCACGATTAAACCATACCATACCAATTTCAGATTTTTCCAAAATGCGTCTACGGACCACTGAAAACGCATGTGGTGGACCACATGCGGCCCGCGGGCCTGTAATTGGACCACACTGCCCATTGTCATTGAAAAAATATTCCAGGCGTTACGGCAGTCCTTGCACGGTTGCTTTCAGCCATGAGAGGTTTCTAATTCACAGGGTTGAATGCAGGACCCATTTTTAAACTACAATCTATGGATGGCAATGATGGAATGAAGAAAGATCTAGTTGAAATAAATCCACAAATAAATGAAGTTCCATTCAATGCAGTTGGATACCTTTTGGTGCACGCAACACAGCACTTTCCCAACTTAGTAAAGATAGCTTTGAAAGTCCTTGTGACATTTGCAACAAGCTACTTATGTGAAAGCGGTTTCTCGACTCTCCTGCACATCAAAACCAAGGCCGGAAATCGTTGAGTCCGGTGATGACATGCTAGTAACTATCTCAAACAAAAAGCCTCGTTGCAGCATGATCATAGACAAACAACAAGAGCCATTGACTAAGTGTGATTGTTGGTGTACTTTGTAAATTCATTGTGTCACTATTTTCGTTGCAATGACATTGAATTACTATTTGATTTCAGACAAGGGTACGTGAAAATTTTTGGAAAGCTCTGGGGGTACGAATGCGCAGAAAGGTTAAGAACCACTGAAATAGAGTGACTGCTTATAGACGAGCCACTGAAATTTTTGCCTCAGTGCAAAATTCCAGATTTTTTCCCACCCGAGTAATCTAAAATTATTATCTTAAGATTTTTCATAACTGCCTGGATATGGTGGTTACTGATCTGATGTAACATTGTAACGACATCAATAAATTCGTTTTGCTTCTGCGTAAGTCTGCTGTTGGGTCGTAAATGTGTTCAATATGAATTATTTTCACCGATATCTCAGTACTCAGATGACGTCAGGCTAGAAACAACCATCTTCAGTTAATCCGGATCTTCGCCTAAACTGGATAACATCGTCGGTCAAATCGAATCCGGATTAACCGAGATTTACTGTAGTCATTTGATAACGATTATTGTTTATTTAAATCCATAACAGACAAAACGCGCACGTCAGTCCAAAATACGTTCCAAGACAAACTGTGATACAACCAGCTGCTGTGCTGGACAGACAATACGCCCGGTGGCAGATTCGCTGCAACGCATATTCCATTTATTGCCCTTGATAAAAAATCGAAAATCGCATCTTTTAAAAAATCCCATCCACTTGGTCGGACAGAAGAGATATTAGATCATCCACCCTAATGTACTCCGATTGCAGGAAGTTCCAGTTGAACAACGCGAGTCAAATGCTCAGCGTTCGATGACGAGGACGAAACGTGTGATCTTGCAACGTAGCTCAGTTAAATTGCCAGTGACTGTCAATCATTACTCGATAGTTGCATGTACAATGACGTGAGCGTGAAATATACGTATACACAAAAGGGGGTGAATGATGTGCATAAATTGGTGACAGCGGTATGCCTGCTTCGACCCACGCAAGCTGCATCGGCCGTGTGCGATATGGCGAAATACAAACGCCAGATCAAGCAAACACAAAAGATGGGGAAAACGCTGGTGCGTTAGATGAACAGCCATCACGCACTCTGTATTGCACAGGAAATCAACCGTCAATGGAACACAAAATCAATCGCCTTAAAGATGGCGTCACTTATTTGGGTAAAAGTTGTTATTGCTACGTAACAGGTCACCCACTTGGAGTTTCGACACAACGAAATTCATTCTAATTCTCTGCAATGAATAGACGTAAAGCAAACGCGGATTTAACATAATATTCCTTAAATCTAAATTTAATAACTTTCGGTAAATCTAACTTTTTTAAACGCAGCACGCACTAGAAAATTGAAAACAATTCGTCCCAAGCAATCTGTTGGCATATCATCCCAAACCTATTAACCGTATCTCGGTTTGTTTATTATTATTATTGCTTTTACGGAACGTAACTGAAGTAAAATATGCAAATGACATATACTGTATTTATGTACATTTCAATTTTTTATGCTCACGCCGTAACCACAGATCGGACAACTGAACTGCTGACAATTTTTTATGCTCACGCCGTAACCACAGATCGGACAACTGAACTGCTGACTAGTACTGTGAAAACCATTTTTGGAAATGATGAGATCAATGCTACACTTTGTAGCAACTGAATTGTAGCACAATGCGATCAAAACACACGCACTACAAGTGTGCGAACAATGGCTTTACACGACAAAAAGATGTGCCATTCTTTCGCAAACCAGACCCCTTAAACAGCAATTCGAAATTGTTTAAAACACAACTACGGTATGGAAATTCTTAACTATACCTTGCCAGGATGAAGCACCATCCGCAAATGAACACACCCTTTCAAAAAAACATGCAATTAATAGTAACAGTGCAGTTTAACACAAAAGAAATGCTCGGTCCTGCATTTGTGATAGGATAGCAACGTTTAAGAAATCAAACAGATGCAGATGCCCGAGTAAAGAATAAATTTGGGAAATGAAGTTGTGCGTCTATTACAACACTTTTGGGTCGGAGAGAACAATCAAGTTTTGCTCGTCCAAAAACAGCGCAGAAGACACTCGTGATGTGGCTGAACTTCGAGAAGTTTCCAAAGTACAGTTTGTATTGAACATTCAGACGTTGATGCCATCAGGTAATACAGCCATCCACAGCGAGACTACTGTCGCAGACTACCTTCTTCATTCCAAATTTTGCAGCATGAGAAGTTGCTGAATGACCTTCGTTTGACTTGTTTCGCGAATTTCACCGGCAAGAAACATTTCATCTACCACAGTATAAACCTTATAAAAATTGAAGACCAAATCAAGCTCGCATACATTGTGGAAATACTCGTTAAGGACTTCAACGAAGTTGTGAATCGCTTCCAGATATGCAAGGTTGTTGTCGTTAACATCCACACAGATGCAAAAGTATAGGCCAGCATAACGACGATACACGATTTTGAAGTTGCGGAACTCCACAAAATTAGTGTGTTTAGCGTCACGGACAGTTACAACAGCATGAACTTCCTCTATAAGCTTCTGTTTCTCATCATCATCAAATTGCATGTACCTGTTTAAATATACCAACACTGTTTAGATAACGAAATATGTTTCTACACGTTCAGCATCAGGTAAGGTGACATAAATGTTTGGATTTCGGGCTTACAGCATACTGTATGTCTATTGTCATTACGTCAGTGAGTCCACATTCACCATGATTTCAATTTAATGATCTCATGCAGTATCTGCTGGTGATTATGAAAAAACCTGAACAGCTTAAAAGCTCTTGATAAGGCTACACACATTATTGCACTGACCAATGATCTGCATGCACCAAACAGATTTTTGCAAAGTATCCAGTTTGAATTTTGTGAAATACTGTAGTGCGTCTACAGCAGCGGTTTTCAAAGTGGGTGGTGTCGTCCCCTTGGAGATGATTCTGAGGGACAAGGGGTCGAACAAAACAAAGGGGGTGATAGGGGACAAAACAACACAAAGGGGCAAAAACGTTCAAGCACTACCACCAATCGAACATTGAGTTAACTTCAGTAGCCTACCATTACAGTTGCACTCAAAAGTTTATGACCACCTGACTGAAAACTAGATTTTTACAACAAGTTTGAAAAACTGTCTTATTTGCCTCGTCACATTGCTTTTTATGTTGGAAGAACTTTGTTACATAACTGATGCTTCTATTCAGGGCCGGCCTTTAGCCGATTGCTTTCAATCGGGCCCCGCGCTACGTCTACAACTTCGCAAACTTACACTTTCAATCAAAACTGCTTGTGTAGTGCAGGAATATTGTGGGCGGGGCCCACAGTATTCTTAAGCGTGCAACCGATTGTCAACGAAAATCAGAGTGAATTGCGTGTTTTTTTTAACGATCTCAATCATCATAATAAGTTCTTTAATCGAAACAATGGTCACTGTTTTTCCGCAATGTACAGTTTACTTTTTTTCAACAGCCCTAGTTCAGGAACAGAGGGTTAAGTTTTGAAGCTGTTTTTTGTTTCAGTTAGACATTTCCAAGCGTTCCGTATTCGGCAGGTAAAGTTTAAAAAGTTGTTGCAAGAAGCAGTTCGATAATTATTGCTGTTTCAGCAGTTACTGCTACTTTGTCTTCTGAAGCTGAACTATATTTCGTAACTGCAAATGTGTATTGTGTAGGCTACTGCTTTAGTCTTATTCAATTTCCCTCTCGTAGAGGTCTAATGAGGTAACCTGAGATTGGCAGAAACCTTTGAAATAAACCTAGTTTTAATTGTTTCAACTGAAAACGATTACAGGTGTGCAGAAATAACCGTTCCTTAAAATAACCAGAAAGTTTCTTCAACGAATATTAACCGCTAAGCCGTTTGCAAAGCGACAGAAGTGTTGGGACCACCTCCCTCAGCGAAAGACAAGTGATGTTAGGTTGAAGTTAGGCGAATTAGCCTCATGATGTTGTGGTTAGAATTGCATCAAGAAGCACTGCCGAAACAAGGGTTGTGGCATCATTCTCACACAGACTGGCGGAGTAATTTCTGAGATACATCCTAACAAATCAGAAGTTGCAAAAAGTCTGAAAAGTTGTATATGTGGGATGAGTCTGTGAAATTTTTGGGGGCTTCTACAATACTTGAAAAATATATGAAAAGCAGGCTATAGGTACTGGGAAATCTACAATTACTTTGTACATTTCATGTCAGAAGAGAAGATGTTTTTAACTTTTTTGTGGATATTCAATCCTGCTCTAATAAGCAGTTTGTGCTCTTAACCGGTGCTGTATTAATTAAGCGAATTTCACTGTAACCAGTATCGCTGTGTGAAGTATACAGTGATAGGCAGGTGATATACTGGTGTGTTATTTTCTCGGTTTTAACAGTCGACTTTGGGATATTTATTTAAGAATATATTTTTTTCTGCAACTACGGTAAATACCATGAGTGAAAGATCAAGAGACATAGGCCGAAAATTTTAAATGGCAGTCAAAAGAAAGCTCAAGTGTGCAAAAACGCCGAAGCAGAAAAAAAGAAAGTGCGTTGGAAACGTACCCTGACCTACAACAGCCACAACAGACGTTTTCCCCAGAAATGAGAGTGATGTGATGGACACTGTTTTCTAATTTCAACTGCAAAAGAGTACTGCGCAATGGTGAAGCGACAGATTGTCTATGGCTCGGAATCAAAAATAGAATCTGTTGTTACTATTGCAAACTTTTTAGCTCTGGATGTGCGGTCATGGACTTATTGGGTGTCACGGCGTTGTCCGTTGAAGTCTCTGCTGGAGAGGCAAGCATGCCGTCGACCTCCCTAGCTTGGTGTGGAAGACCTCGCCCTTTCATATCAAAAATTTCTAACTTGGTGCTGCCATCAAAACTTTCTGCACACGCCGTTGAGTGGAGCCCCGCAAAACTGCTTCTGATCGGGCCACGCACTTGCTAAGGCCAGCCCTGCTTCTATTACAAACTTTACGAGTGATCTTTTTAACGATCTGGTTGTCTTGGAAGCAAGAATATTCAAAATTATCCCAAGTTTTGTTGCTGAAAATATGGGCAAAAAAGGGTATTTTCCGGTGTGGACAAGTCAAAAATTATTACACTGCATGAAGAGGGGTACTCAGAAAGGCAAATATCTGAAAAACTGAAGTTCAGTCAAGACTGCAATCCATCAATAATATCTTCCTCCACTTTTAAGTGGTCCAATCGAGGTGAGGCTTTGCACAGGTAATTTTCATGGAAGGTCTAATCCTATGTTTTCGGGTAAGTTTATAGGCTTTGAGCCCTAATTAATTACCGAGAGAACGTTTTAGGGCAAATGTATTGGCATCTGTACGTGTGAGCAACAAATTTGATCAAATCTTTTTGCTCAAAGTGGTGGGTGAGCGCACCACCATCTTCTTTATCATGTGATCATCTCTTTGGCTGGTAACCCTGGGCTTACCAGCCCTGCTCAAGTCCTGAAAACTGCCAAACGTCTTGTATCTGGTGACTGCCTGATGGACTGCAGTCTTGACTGAACTTCAGTTCAGGTTTTCAGATATTTGCCTTCCTGAGTGCCCCCATTCATGCAATATAATTTTTGACCTGTCCACACCTGATAACCCCCTTTTTTGCCCATATTCCCTTTTTGTACATATTTTCAGCAGCAAAGCTTGGGATAATTTTGAACATTCTTGCTTCCAAGACGACCAGATTAAGAAGCTCATTCTTAAAGGTTGTAATAGAAGCATCAGTTATGTTGCATCAGTTAGCATTCTTCCAACATAAAAAGCAATGTGACAAGTCTAATGAGACAACTTTCCAAACTTGTGGTAAAAAACAGATTTAAAGCAGGTGGTCTTAAACATTTGAGCGCAACTATAGTTTATATCATATTTGGTTGAAGAAGGATTTTCAGTGATGACCTTAACGCTCTCAAAGCAAGAAAACTGCTTGTTGATTCATGAGCAAGGTCATCTATTACTATGTCTCCCAATACTTCGAAGCTTTGTGAAGGCTGCCAAGCACATCAATCACACTAAACTGGCAACCATGGTATGGATCGATTTCTTCAAATAAAATTATTTAAATCTATCTTGTGTTTGGTTCATCAGGGCTTGTGGGGCAACAACAATGTGTCGTGAGTAAAAAGAGGACAATCCAACAAAAAAGTTTGAGAAACACTGGTCTACAGTATATTTGCAAAGTACAGATCATTGCCTGCCTCTATGTAACTGAGTTATTATCTCCCTAAAATACACAAAAGACAAGCGCATTCTGCTCGCCACTTGCAATCATGTGTACATCAAAGAATTGCAGCGACTGCAATGTTTTCTTTGACAGAGAAACTCAAAATGCGTTGCGTTGCAAGTTACAAACAACATTTGTGTTAGTTATACTACTGACATACACAAAGGAAAAGAAACAAAATACTTGTACAGTTTTGGAAAAGATATTGCATATCAGCAAACTAAGCAGTCAATCTGCAATAGAGATGAAGGAGGTGTGGTGTCTATTTCTAATTAACGCAATAGGTCCAACAGATCATCAGAACTTTAGAGGTACGATAAAATCCTGTAAGACTTTTTTGTATGTGCAAGAAAGGAGTGCTCTTTAAGAGGGGCGAAATACAATTAAAAGTTAATATATTTCACCATGTGGAAAGTACAGCATCTACTCCATTTGATAAGTGAGCAGAAAAAAATCAGGACATCGCTAACATGACAAAATATCATGACATTGTCTTGCTGAACAACTTCTTGGCATGACCTTGTCTAAAAATACTTTTAATTACCCTGCCACACCACCCCCACAAATCATGGAATCTTTGGCAAAACTACTTATTTCACAAGAATTAAATGAAGTACTGTACTGAGTCCCCAAGTAATGTTTTGAGTATGATGGTTGTGCCACTACTTATAAGGAACTAGGTATCCAGTTCTTACCAGGTGTCCAGTTCTTACATCCTGGGTAAGTAGGCCTTTCTGTGAATGTTACACATAAACCTAAAGAGGTCAGTGATATATATCAAGTCATTGTAGCAATGAAATATGGGCTGATGAACATAACTCAGCCTTTAAACATGCTACGAGGTCTCTACAGCATTGGCAATTTATCTGCTCCTATTCCCACTTGCATGTGTTAGCCTATATTGTACTTATTGATAATCCATAGTGACACTTTCTGTTCATAAGAATTATTAAAAGGATTTTCGCCTGTAACTCATTGGTAGTATGGCATCAACAAAAAAATGATGTCAACAAGCGACACACGACACCTCAACACTTGTGGTTCCAGTCCAGTCAAGACACTGTATGCCATGTATTGAGACAAGTAATCCATAAACTGCTATGCACTACTACTGATTTCTGCTTTGACATCATGATTTTATGAATGCTCATGACTCTTTGCTTGCTATTTTTATCACAACTCATCTGCTAGTTGCAAAGCCTCATGCAGAAGCAGAACAATGATCACCATCAGAATTATGCTAAAAACTTGAAGCCTAAGAAATACAAAGTCGTACACACAGTTAGCAAGAGCTCTTTTTTAACCATGTACTTCTACCTAAACTTGTTTCGGATAGCAATTCTTCTAAGAACTATTATTAGAGCAATATAAAGGAAAAGACACTTAAAGTATATTTAATGGCATTTGCACTTTATTGTGAAAAGATTTAAGACTTTTTCAAAAGTATATTTAATGGCATTTGCACTTTATTGTGAAAAGGTTTAAGACTTTTTCATTGCCACTGAAAACAACCAAGATACATTTAAATCCATTTGCACACGAAACGGCTATCAACATTAATAACTAATATGCATAATGCCTAAGTTATAATGAAGGAACATTAACATTTCACTTGTTTTGGCTGAGTGTCTCTTACTTTTAGGAGAGCAAATCATGCCACCAATGCTGAAGTCTTTCCAACTCTGTACTGATGATTGCGAAATAAGCATATATTTTCCAGCCAGAAGTGGCATATTTCAAAACATATCTTTGTTCCACTGTGAAGGATTGATGTCAACCTCATTTTCAGGCAATACTAACTCAATACATTGGTTTATTCTAGCATCACTTGCTCATCCAATGCACTGCTTGATACATGACCTCACCTCTGATTTTGCTTCACCTTTCTATTCGTTTCAAATTCACTCACAAAAATGTCAAAACTAAAGATGAAATCATTTTTTGTTTCACTTTCCTCCTTGCTGGCAGCTGACAACAGATTCTGATACATCAACAACTGAAGTATTGTCACTGTCACAAATACCTTCTACCATGTAATGCTGTAGGAACTAACTCTGCATCATTTCCATGATATGTTTCTTCAAGGAATGAGGTGTTGAAACAGGGATCTAAGTTTTTATTATAGAAATAGGAGGTGTATCGACATTTAATGAAAATTTCCATGCACACAATTTTGAGCCGAGTCACACTTCTGAGACCTACTTTCGTCTAATCTTAAATACATGACATATTGCTCTATGTTTGGTATGATCACTATTGTTGTTAAATTTGCTTACTTAAAAAACTCAGTGCAAATATGAACATTTTCCATTTTGTCTGAAATTTATCAAGTAACTTCCACTGACTTTTCCTGAGGCAGAGGATTCACATTTGCAGAGCAGTATCCAGTCAGGGAAGTTTTCTCAGTTCAAGACTTCTGTATGGCATCTAGGCCAGAAATGCTAGAAAGCCAATCAAAGGCTCAAGGAGTCAGATTTTAGCCTATTTTCCACTGAAAACTTGAGTCAAAAAATTACCTCCAGCAGTTGGCGCCTACTTAGGTCCTATCCTACTTACGACATCACTCACAACAAAATTGAAATCCAAAACGTTCCAATTTTTTTAATGCAAACTAGAAGATTTGCCTCATCTTTTCAGAATTTGAAAAGCTCTAATGCAAACTAGAAGATTTGCCTCATCTTTTCAGAATTTGAAAAGCTCAAGTTACGGAGCTGCAAAGTGGTGTGAAAATAGCAGCTCAATGCGGGATTTCAAAGCTCAAGTATCTCAAACACTGGCAGCGAACGTGCCAAGAAGTTGCTTCATTTCTAATGTCGTAGTAATATCCGCAATGTAGGAAAAATAGAAAAGTTGGCTGACATTTGACAAGTTCATACCTGGGAGTTCCAATGACCTAACAATCAATCGTTTTTGATGATCAACAGATCAGATCACTGATATGTCATCGCATTTTTTAACCCTTTAACGGACAGGATTGGCCGGCCCTTTTTTGACTATAAATCGCCAGCCGCTAGAGCTAGAGAGCTGTTTAAACCCTCTATGGACTCAGCAAGTCTTCTAGCTGACATAAGAAAAATAGTTTTTTGTTTTCAGTTTGGCGTTTTCTGGAGGTAACGTCACAATGAGGGCATGTTTTCAAATTTGTGGCCACCTTTGCCTGGCCCTGGGCCCCAACCCATTGACCCATTCTTTTGACTCAAAGTTCTCTTGAAAACTAGACCAAAATCCACGTCTATAGAGCCCTTGATTGACTTGCTACCATATCTGTAGCCAAAATTATGGGTCAAAACCCAGGTTTAAACTTTTCAGAAAAGGCATGATTTGCCCTTTTAGGGCAAACTTTGGCCAGCCATAACTTGGCAGCAGATTGAGCTAGCAGTGGTTCTTAACCTTTATATGCACTCATACCCCCTGACCTTTCATCAAATTTTCTCATACCCCTTGTCTGAAATCAAGTAATTGATAGTAACATAGTTTCATCGCAACGAATATAATGATACAATGAAGTTACAGAGTACACCAGCAATCAGACAGAGGTAAAGCTTTTTTTGCTGTTGTTTTTTTTGAATAATTATGCTGTTGCATGGCTCTTCATTTAAGATAGCCACTTGCTTGCATGTCATCATCGAGCTCTTATAGATTCCTGGCCTTGGTTTCGATGTCCAAGCAAGTTGAGAAATTGCTTTCACGTAAGTAGGTTGTTGAAAATAGCACAAGCACTTCCGAAGATGTCTTTGCTAACTGCGAGAAAGTGTTGAGTTGCGTGCACCAGAAGGTACCTAAATACATTGAATGGAAGTTCATTTTACTTTTTCTACTCGTTTTCATTTCAACTAAATCTTCCTCATACCATCATTGTCATACATAGATTTTTGGTAAAAGATAAATGGGTTCTGTCCTGCATCCAACCCAGTGAAACAGAAACCTCTCCTGGTTGAAGCCTGAAAGCAACCCTGGAAGGACTGCTGTAACACCTGCACATGCTTTTATATTTCAATGACAATGATTAAGGATATTTTTCCCTTGGACACTGCACCAAGTTGTGGAAAATCAGCATAGGTGCCTGATCCAATGCAACTAATACAGCTTGAAAGTTCATTAATGAAGGCAGATATGCTTTCCCTAGCTGTGATCACGTTCATCGCTGTTACCCAAATGGAGGTGTTCAAGTCATTAAGGCGGCTGGATATATCTGCAAGGTATGCCAAAGGACATAACAAATTCCTCATTTTCAAAGTACCCTGCTATGCCACTACTTCGGTGTCTCAGAAACTGCTCGATTTCTTTGCACAGCTCAAACACGAGTAAGCACTCGAACACGGGATAGCCACCTCATTTCTGTGTGGAAAAGAACACTATGTTGATCCCCAACTTCGTTACAAAAAAATTTAAACACGCGGTGATTCAAGGCATGGCCTCTGATAAAGTTTACAGCACTCACAACAATCGAAAACACTTTTTTAATTTTCCGGACAGACGTGCATGCCTGGGTTTAAATTTCAGGGCGTGTATCCCAGAAAATATTTGGTGGTTTGTACCCCTTGTTTCAGTGCTTCGTACCCCCAAGGGGTACATGTACCCCCGGTTAAGAACCACTGAGCTAGAGAGCTGTTCAGACCCTGTAATGACTCGTGGTGTCATGTAGTTTAGAAGAAAAAAATTTTTAATTTGGATGGTGGGTTTCGGGCCAATTGGATCATGATGGGAATATGTTTTTGGTTAACACTTTGAGAGCCGGCGTACGATATATTCGTACTTGGATTTCGGCCTAAAAAACAGCAGTTTTCGGTTGCCTTACCAACGCCCTAGCTCCTCTGCCGATTGCACTAGAGAGCTGTTCAAGGGCTCAAACGGATCGGCCAGTCTAGTAGATTACACTCGAAAAAAAATTTTTTGTTGGGGGGTGCAGATTTTTTGTGACTGACGTCATAAGTGAAGTAGTTTTAGGGTCATTTTGGCACATGTTGCCCGGCCTGGGGCCCAACCGCTAGGCCAAAGTGTTGCGCTGAAGTTTTCATTGGAATCTAGACTCGAGTCCAAGTCTTTTGAGCCTTTGATCGACTTTCTAGCGTTTCTGGTTCAAAAGTTATGATCTAACATAAACAAATTAATTAATTATCTAATTAGCTAATTAGTCTAATATTTTTACTAACTAACATCATAACTTTTGAACCCGAAACCCCAGCAGGTCATCCAAAGTATCAAAAGACTCGGATTGTAGCCTAGTTTCCAGTCAAAACTTCAGCGAAATACTATTACCTAACGGTTGACGCCCAGGGCCAGGCAAAGTGGGCCAAGGTGGCCTAAAAGTCCTCCACTTATGACGTCACTCACAGCCAACATGCACCCCCCAAGAAAAAAATTTTTTTCGAGTGCGATCTACTAGACTGGCCGCGTGTTTTGACAGTTTCGCCTAGTTGCTAGAGCGAACAGGAGCGGAGATATTCATCCGCAAAGCCACGTGCGTTTAGGTGTTTTTTTTGCCGAAAATCTCCAAAACCAGCCGGGTGCCAAAGTGTTAACTTTAACTGTGCCCATATTTGGTCATAAAAGATTTGTGTTGTGACTCCACACAGCCAAGGTTACACTTCAAACTGTAAAGAAAAGTTTCAACTGTCATTATAAACAAACAAAATGCTGTGGGGTCTGAGAAAAAGCATTGTTCTAGGTGAAGCAATGATATAGCCAAAGTCATTGTAGTTGAACTGAAATGCAAATAAAAGATAGGAAATGTACCTGGACCATCGAAAAAGCTTCGTTATAGTCGAACTGTCATTATAGCTGAGTTCTAGTGCATATAACCAAATCTGTAATTATGAGCATTTTGTTGCAATGCTTGTGTTGCTCTTTGTGCACATCCCGTTCGTGGTGAATCACACATCAACACAACGCCAACGGAGAGGTTGCAACATATCAAGAATTTGTGTCTTTGTTATTGCCAGATAGTTTGCAACCCATAAACGTCTATGGGGTTCACAAGCAACCCAAGTGGAATTTTACAAGTGCATATTACCCATATCAAATGGTTTGCTACTTTGATACTCATTGGCATTGCTTTGATACACCAAGTCTTTCTATTTGTGAAATTTACAGAAAAATTGACATTTGTCCCGAAAAAAGTAAAGGGCTGCTAGCGACCCATGTTGGGTAATAGTGCAACATTTTTCCAAACGCACGTCATACGAGCCAGCGAGGTCAAACATTCGGCCCAAGGGCCTCATTCGCCCCACAAGATGTTTCCATGCGACTGTCAAACTGATCAGCTGGGCAGAGTCAAATTGTTGTGATGTCACCAACAAATTTGTGACGTCGTGTATTCGGCACGTGTAGTCTTGCCATGTCTAAATTTTAGCCCACCAAATGAAATGCATTAGACGCTGTTGAATGTAAACACTAATAAGCTGTGGGCATCACAAACGTAAAGAGCTTTTCTATGAATATATATGAAATAATTCAATCAATCCTTCTCAAGATGCCACCTTATAAGCCGGTAGATATCACAATTTTTGCATCACTTAGCAAATCCATCTTTCTTGTGCCACTTGGCAGCTCCATAACATTCTGGGCAATTCAGCCAGAGAGCTGTTCAAATCCTCATACCATGCAGAGAGTCTTCTAGTTTAGAATTTAAAAAATTTTGGGTTTCAGGTTTTTTGTGGATGATGTCGTAAGTGGGGTAATGGGGTAGGTTTAGGTCTTTTTGGCCTAGTTCATCGGGCTCTGGGCCCAACCGAAAGAACCAATTTTTTAATCAAGTTTTAGTGGAAACTAGGCTATAATCTGAGTCTTTTGAGCCTTTGATTGGCTTTCTAGCATTTCTGGTTCAAACGTTATGGCCAGACAGCCATAAATTTGGTAAAAAATCAAATTTTTTTAAACACGTTTTTGGCAATTTTTAGTTTTTTTGCCAGAACTGTGGGGAACCATGTTGCAGTGAACATAAAATTATCACAGTACTTTGTTTGTACTGCACAGAGTAACCGAACACCTTGTTACTGACTTTTTCATGCTGTTCTTACCTATATGGAGAGTTTAGATGCTTTCGTTTTTGAATGTTCATTTGTCAAACTCTTAGTGAGAATCAGGAAATTTTTTTCTTGTTTCTGAACCTTGGTTCATCAAGTTTTTAAGTGATATTCATGATATTGCAAAAAAACTTCCAATTTGCCGATGCCCTACTTGTCAGTATATATGGCACAGGTTGCTAGCGACTAGGGATGGATATAATGGAATATCGAATCCTGTTGATTTCGATTCCAAAAATCAGAGCTTTTTTGAATATTTGGATTCAAACTAAATTTGGATGAAATAAATGTGAAAAATTGCAAAGTTGGCAAAACAAATACTTTAAATAAATTTCGCAGTGGCACTCCTTGTGCTCCTGAGTAAGAGAAAGAAACACTCAATAAGCTCACGGCAGTGCGTAGTGATGTAGCAAGCTGATTAACAGATTGTGTGATTGCTGATCAGCATTTTAAACCTCTGCGTAATCTGCTCATTTTGCTCCTACCAAGTTATTCTGGAATAGGATTTGATATTCTGGATTTGAAATAAAGAATAATCCAGAACCTCTCAATGTTCCATAATGCACATCCTTATTAGCGACCCATGTTAGGTAATAGTGATTGGCAAAGCACCTAGGCATTTTTTAGGGTTAAAGACCCGTGCTAGTTATATGCTTAACTCTTCTCAAAGCTGTCTATACTCGCTCAGTAACTGTTAGTTGGGCAAAAACGCTGATAGCTACATACCATATTTATTGGAGTATAACACGCAAAATTTTATACCAAAACACCAACGCAAAGTTCGGTGTGCATTATAAACGAGGTCTTAGATTTTTATGCCTTTACACCAGAGGGCACATGAGTTCAGGTGCGCATAATAACAAGTCATACGCAAGAGAATGCGCAAATACGGTATATATCGTATAGCCTGTTTCAGCATAGCGCATCTTGTCAATAAATGTTTTGTCATAGCTGCACGCTTCCGACAGAATTTGTCACTTAACAATCCTTGGTCTGAACTGAAAAAGTGAAAAAAAATTTATACCAATTTTCAATCACAAAATTAAGGGTGTGCGTTAATACTTGAATAAAACCGGTAATATACGAAATTTCCCTTTTCGACTAACAGGTTTTAAAAAGAACTGCCCAAATGTCATGTTGTTGGTCAAACCTTGCAAGATCTCAGAGCTTTGTATTTGGAACATTAACACTTGTTGCATCAAAGTCAGTGACCTGGTGATTCTGCTTTTCATGAATTTTTACTGTATGAGTTGATCAGTTGAACAGTAAGAAATCAAACAAATATATCAAAATCATGAAAGGTTGCTACTCTGTCACCTACTTCATGCGGAATTAACTCTATTGAACAGACACAACATTTGCTTTTGTGCTTGAAGTCAGTGCTGCTAACTTCGCAGCTAGAAGGTATGCATTTCAAGCTTTGGTCTGTTAATATACATTGAAGTGCCTCTTCCTACTCGACATTGCTTTAAAACATTTTTGTATTTCTGTAACTAAACATTTGCAGTTTCAGGGTTCATAAGAAGAAAATTAATGCCCTTGGGGGTCTATAAGTAGATAAAGGTTGGGAGCCACTGACTGAACAAGGCCAAAAAACCTGCAAATACCAGTATTTTTCTCCAACTCGACCATGATATGAGCCACATGGATTAGGCACCACTGTGCCGCACAGAAAGAGCCTGCTATTGTGATGTGCTTTAATGAGATAGAGGCAAGTCACAGGCATAGCGTTAGAGATAGATGGTAGCTTGTTCAACAAGCTTTGTTTGAATGTATATCAGCAGGTGTAACTATAAAGGTTAAGGATTGAGTAGTATATCTTCAATTTTCCATAGCGCCATGTTTTCTTAGAAAACATCTGAAGTTCTTTTGCAATGGTTGCACCTATTTGTGGTGTTTTGTAATCTGTTGCTCTTGGTGATGCTTTGTGATAGTTGTTGATCTTTGTGATGCTTTGTAATGGTTGCTACTGTTTGTGATGCTTTGTAATGGCTGCTACTCTTAGTGTTGCTTTGTAATGGTTGCTGATCTTTGTGATGCTTTGTAATGGCTGCTACTGTTTGTGATGCTTTGTAATGGTTCCTTCTGTTTGTGATGCTTTGTAATGGCTGCTACTCTTTGTGATGCTCTGTAATGGCTGCTACTGTTTGCGATGCTTTGTAATGGTTGCTGATCTTTGTGATGCTTTGTAATGGCTGGTACTGTTTGTGATGCTTTGTAATGGCTGCTACTCTTTGTGATGTTCTGTATCTTTGTGATAGTTGTTGATCTTTGTGATGCTTTGTAATGGTTGCTACTGTTTGTGATGCTTTGTAATGGTTGCTACTCTTTGTGTTGCTTTGTAATGGCTGCTACTGTTTGTGATGTTCTGTAATGGCTGCAACACTCAATGATGTTTTGTACAGCTACCAGCCAGTTACTGTTCACTACAAATGACCCACATTACTTGAGTAGTCGCCACTGTTGGCATTGGTAAGAAACTTATAGGAAACTAGATTGGGATATGTAACATTGACTGCGTTTGGATTTTTTGTTGTTGCTTTATAAGTTTTCCGTCCTCATCTGCACGTTGGTTATTTCTTTGTTGGGACTAAACCTTTCTTCTTCAAAACAGTTATCTATCAGGTTAACTTTAGAATTTTTTAGTGTAACAAAATGTCTGCACGACCGCCGCCTCCTCGACTGGCACCAAAACCTGGCGTTGTAAAAGTCTACAAAGCAATGTGGGCCTACACTGCGCAACAGTCCGACGAGCTGTCGTTCGAAGAAGGCGACCGCCTTTACATATCCGACCAGTCGGAATCAGGCTGGTGGAAGGCGACCGTCAAAGGAAAGTCGGGCCTGGTGCCGAGCAACTACGTCGCAGAAGACATCG
>Ga0210059_1003291_pt1 | contig 25758 bp, 14 predicted proteins | sample Ectturendosymbi2_FD_188042 | JGI IMG/M metagenome (GOLD analysis project Ga0210059, IMG submission 188042) | Ecteinascidia turbinata endosymbiont from Florida, USA - Sample 2 (SPAdes) (version 2) | ecosystem: Host-associated > Tunicates > Ascidians > Unclassified | place: Key West, Florida... | reverse complement strand
TTCCAAGCGCTAAAGACCCTCGAACTGCAAAGAAATGGATCCGTAATCCATTTATTTTCAAACCAGTTGAATCGACCTTACCTGTATGACAAGAGGACCAACTGCTGGGTACACTGAAATGATGGTAGCCTGAAATGTATTTTTCATACAAAGACTCTACCAATGTTTTGGATGAAGGTCTTGCCAAAATACTCTGACCTTACCGCAAAAGCATTAAAAACTTTGCTGCCATTTCCGACATCCTACTTAAGCGAGTCTAGAGTTTCTGTGATCGCAGCAACAAAGACGAAAACCGCGAAACAGACTGGACGTGAAGGACACATTTGCGGGTGTTATTGAGTTCCATAATTCCTAGGTGGAAGCGTCTCGTTGCGGCAAAACAAGCTCAAGGTTCTCATTGAATCGAAGTTGTAACAAATTGCATGAGTTGTAATAAATATTCATTGCTGAACTATTGTGGTTTTTGAAGGCCGGTCCGCGAAAAATTTTCAGTTTTAAACCGGTCCGCAGTGCAAAAAAGGTGCCGTCCCCTGAATTAAAAGACCGTTCGCAGTTGTTGAAATGATTTACAGGCGTACCAAATGTACCCTACCAGAGAGGAGTTGAATGTGCGCACGCGTTTTTTCAAACTGTAAACAATCTTAAGAGTATTTTCAACCCGTATATGTCGAGACAGTAATCCACGGTTTGATTAATTGGAGGCCACAGAACATTCAAAGCATATCTTCTGACAGCCGTGGTTACATTTTTCAATGGTTTTGTTGCAGAAGCGTTTATTCCTAAAAAATGTGAAAAACTGAAGACGTGTAATTATTTACAATCGGGCAATTATTTATTGTACAAATTCAGGAAAAAGGAAGGGATTGCGAAAAAGCTCAAGGTTTGCAAACTCCTAATAATGTTTGCAATTGTGGAAGGATCCTCACTACAGAAAGATGTTGGCCCTCCTTCGAAAATAAAACTTTTTCAAGAAAAATAGGATCTGACCAAGGAAAAATATATCACATGTAAAACCAGTTTAAATTTAAATTCCAGCCATAATGAGATTTATCATAAATGTTAGCCGATATTCTAAGGATATTACCTTTGCCAAAAATGTCAGTTTGTGGAAAGTAATCTATATTTACAAACCCTTGAAATCTTGATGTGCTAGCCACGTATGGAAAAATTTTTGTTTATCGATAAACGAAGAATTTTTCCGGCAAACATGTGTGATGGTATGAGGATTGATCTCGATGAAGAGCAAAGCATATATGGTGTGATTAATATATCGTTGTGATTTTTTTACTTTGCTTCAGATGTGAAAACGATGAAGAAAACCTGAAGCTTCACGATGACAATTCGAAGGCAAAAAACGCAGAACTTGTTTCTGGCAAAGTTGCAAAAAACCCCGGTATGTTTGATGCTCTGCGAACACCACAGCTGCGAAAGTTAACCTTGGTGATAACATACTCATGGTAAGTAGGCTCATTTAAATTACCGCATGACAGCAACTTCTACTTTTAAATGCGTTCTAAAATTTTCGGTTGGTCTTTCTGTTGACTGAATACACTTAGCAAGCCATCACTTAAGCTTTCATGGAGCTGCATGCCTGAGTGAGAGAACTGAGGCTCGTATTTTGGAAGATGTTTTGCAGGTTTCATTCAATCACAATACACGCAGGTTATTGAAACATTACCGAGAGAATAAAAACAACTTTAACCAGGCAAAGTTTTCCCATCAAAGCATCAACTTCACTTGCATTGTAACAAATCTATTGCTAATTGCTAAAATTTTGTTACTTCCATTTGGCCTTAATTTGTGGGCCATTTTTCGTGGTTTCGCTTAAATCTGCTGAACTAAATAATCACCAGAATTTTTATGAAGCCCGTTATTCTAAGACGACAAATTTCGAAGATTTACAAATTTAGCCAATATTAATATTAGTTACGATTTTTCCGATTTGCGTAAAAATCAGTCGATTCCTGTTTGGTGGAATTCTAATCAACCTTGAGCCTCAAAATCCAAACTGCTTTAGCACAAAACGTTTCAACTTAGTTCAAGCCGTTGCAGACCCGCAGAACCCTTTAGGGCCCGAGTGCGTCACTTTTCTTGTAGAACTTTGCACCACCATAACTCACCAGCCGATTGAGCTAAAGAGCTGCTCAAACCCTCTAAAAATGCGGGAAGTCTTGAAATTTAGATTTTAACAAACGGAAAGTTTTGGATTTTGTTTTTTTTGTGGGTGACGTCATAATGGGCGGAGGTATACTCATTTTTGGCCGAGGTCATCGGGCTCTGGGCGCCAACCCAACGAAACAATTTTTGACTCAAGTTGTTAATGGAAACTAGGCTATAATACAAATCTTTAGACTTAGAACTTTTGATTGGCTTTGTGATATTTTTGGTTCAAAAATTATGGCCTAAAAACAACCAATTATTTAATTAATTCCTTAATGGGTCCCTAGGGAATTGGCTTATTAATTTGCTGTTTTTTTCACCATAACTTTCGAATCGCAAATGCTTGAAGACCAATTAAGGGCTCTAAAGACTTATATTTTAGCCTAATTTCTTTTAAAAACAGAAACGAAAATTACTTTTTGCGATTGGGACCGAGGCCCGATAAGGTCATTCAAAAACCCTAAACCTACCGCAATTATGACGTCACCCATAGGGCGTACGCAAGGGGGGTGTTGGGGTTAGCCCCCCTCTTGAGCTTTATATTTTACAAAAAATTTATTACCTGCGCATAGGAGATTATTGTTTTCGCATACTGTTTGCTTGTTGATTTGTCGACTTAATCCAAATACCGCGGAATGAATTTGCATGCAAAGTTCAAGGAACCTTGTAAATGGGTCAAAAAGTAATAATTACAGGTTTTGGTGGGAATCTAGGTTATCGTATGCATCCAGAAATCATGTCACCACTTTTTGCAGACTTTTCGTCCACTAAGCATGTTTAAGATTGTGTTCCGCGGTAGTTCACTTTATCCGAAATAATTGTCTTTGTTTTGTCTAGCTTAGCAGCGCAAGTGCTGACCTCATTGGCTACATTAGGCTTACCGGTTTCTGTAGCATGATAAAACTGTTGCACGAGCTCAAAAACAGCAGTTGTTAACATAGAAGCATTCAGGCGACATTCGATATGTCTCAGCAGGGAAAAAGGAAAACTAAAAATTTGCTGGACTTCTATACATAACAAAAATCGAAAGCTTTCTTGCGAACTTTATGCGCATTCTCAATTCTTGTGTAGTTTAGCAAAAGTCGATCTTGCAAACCGAGGTGTGCGTCAGACAGTCTAGCAGGACACTTTCCATGCTCCATTGCTCGTTTTCGACAAGAAAACACTAGCGCAGCCTCATTTTGCAGTTGTAAATTGCTCTGACGCAGTGATGAGTGTGTTTTATACTCACCTGTTTTAACGCGTATCCTGATATTTTTGCAGTTATGAACTGCTGTGTCGTAGCGTTGAGTTTATTTTTCTCCGATATCGTAACCTGGAGCGCTGATAGTTATATTCACTGCAATGACACAAATTAAGGGGAGTGCGTGTACAATAAAATGCATATGATGTCAACAAACGACGCCGAAACATTGGTTTGGAAAAATGAATATAACGTCAAATTGTGATGTCACAACAAGCGCACACCAAATGCAAATGACCACTATACGCCACTGAAAGAAAACCTCTCCCATGAAAACTTTCTGCGTACGCCACTGACGTCACCCACAATAAAACTAAAATCAAAAACTTCACAATTTTTAAAATCTAACCTACAAGACTCTCCACATCTTTAGAGGGTTTGAGCAGCTCTCTAGCTCAATCTGCTGCCGAGTTATGGCTGAACAAAGACTTGGCCAATATGGGGAATCGATACCTTCTGCGGGACTTAAATTACAACTAATAAGTGTGGCTTCCTGGATTTGAATATATCCTCGTTGTGGAATTAATGTCATACGTGGATTTCACCATTTGTTAAAATAATTTTTGGCCTGAGTATTGAGCAACTGTATGTCTTAGCACGAATTTCGTAGAAATGATTTAATGACTTAGCCGCATTTTTTTTGTACTTCATTTTGACTTGGGTCTTCTTTCTTCGTACCCTTACTTGCTGGTTAAAACTAATTAATCAAGCATAAGGATATGTAATCCATAACCATGAACGTCACATGGTGCTTGAGTGTCCATGCGTGGAAACCACCTTTGGCTGAGTGTGGTAACAAACCGAGAAAATTTGTAATCTTTCGTACCTGATAAATTTTTGATAATTTGCATTATATTCAAAACATAAGAGGTACATATCTCAAGTTTTGCGTGACTGTTGCCCGTTATCACGGGTTCTGTTCGCCTATTATTTTTTGCTGAACGAATTACCAAAGCTCTTCTGTCCTGAGAATTTCAATGTTTAATGTCTAATTCAGTGAAACCTACGCGTGCTGGATGTTCGTAGATACGATCTGCAAAATTGTGTGGAAAGAATTAAGTTTCAGTCACCCAGTGCAGCATTCAGGGCTTTGACAAGTGAAATATTAAAACGTTAATGCAAGAATTGTACAAAACTTTGTAAATTTTCATTGTTTTCATTAAAAAAATGAAGAGAAATAAAGCGTATTCCATCCAGGATAGACGATTGACACAGTATGAAATACGCATGTTTCCCGTTTATTCAGAAACAGTTTTTCCTTCAGTCACTTTAGTTATCGGCCAACAAAAACACTATTATTTAATGAAATAGATGCTCAGATTCAATGTCTTTCTTTTTGCTACAACTAAACTGCTCTGCATGCAGGTTTGCCACTTCGTGTGCTTATTATGGCTTAACATTAAACGTTGCCAGTGTTGGAGGAAACATTTACCTCAATACCCTTATAATGGGAGCAGTAATCATACCAGTTTACCCACTGGTGATTTACTTGTCAAACAAAGCCGGACGTAGAAATTTGATCTCTTGGTCCTTCATCCTATCCGGACTGTTCTGCACATCGATGTACTTCATTCCCAAAGGTGTGATCCTCTTTTTATTAAGATCAGTGGCGGATCCAGACCAGGCGTTTGGGGGGGCAGTCAAATTGGGGAGCGCCAGAAAGGTCTTCACTTGCTTAAACACCAAAGTTTGTCTGCGACAATCGTGGGTGTCACATAAAAGTGGTTACGTTTTGTCGGCCAAAAAGTGGCTATTTTTGTTGGTCGAAATATGTGATTTTTCAGGGAATAACCACAGTTTGAAAACGCTTTATATCATTAATTAAGAAAAGGTTTGAAACTGGTCGCAAACAGTGGGCCTCATTTTTCACAAGCTACACAGATCTCGTATATCTACAAAATGTATTTAAAAGGTATAAAAGCATGCTGCGCACTAGCCTTTGCCACAGTTTTGGCTATTCCTAGCGAGATCAGTGAAGAACAGTGTCTGAGATGCATTCCCTACCTGGTTAGAACGGTTCTTCTTAGATTTGGAAGTGACAACTCATGTCCCACCATAGGACTCAAATAAAAAGCTAAATGACGATCACGTTTCCAAGCGAAGCTTGTGCATTTACATGTACATGAAAGCTTTATTTATTGCTGAAGCGAAAATTCAAAAACACGTGAATTAAGGGTATTTTCCAGGACACTACTCCCATTTTATGTAGCTTTGCTGGCTATCTCGAAAAACAATCTCATAATCGCATGATAGATTCACACTGGTCCATAAGCACATTGCCCTAAAATACATTTACCGCCACTTATAAAAAGTAGATTTTCAATCAGGTCTATACTACCTTTTCACATTTTTTGACATTGGATTGCTGATATGAAGAAAAAAACATCAATGCCACCAGACCAGGTTATTAAAAAAAGTTGTGAAACCGTTTAACAGAAGTGGAAACAAGCGGGCTGAGTCACCCAAATTCGCAATCAATACCTCCAAAGTCAAGCTCTAGTCTTCCCATGAAGTCATGTTTTATTTCAATTCATTGTATACTATTACGAAGCCCGAAAACCACCCCCAATGCTGTTGATCTGGCTATGGATCTGCTTCTATCCACCCAGGCCAGAAAACAGAGGGGAATCAGCCTATCACCATTTTAAAACCACGAACCTTCGCCAAAACCAGTCACCAATGAAAACGTTAAAGATTTTACCATAAGAAAGCCTTTCTGCTCAAATGCGTATGATGTAAGCGGAATGATCTAACAACCAATAAGCCAAGCATTTTTCTGTCGGTTGCAGATGTCGCTAACGCTGCCAAATTTATTTTCGTGGCCAGCGTGATTTGTCTACGGGTTTCCAATTGCAGCAAAAGGATCAAAACCATACAGCCATTCAGTAACTGTTGCCTGACTTGTAGCCAGGTGGGGGGAAAGGTGCCGTCATTCCCCCTATTTTGGACTGCAAATATTCAAATGTTGAGCAAAAATTGTTATGACCACGTAAAACCAATTAATCCACCAGGCAGTAGATAGCTAGCATTTTGCCAAAGTTTCTGCGTTAGAGCTATAGGCGTACGAAGTGAGGGGAGATTTGGACAAGATTTATAAAGCTCAGGAAAAACTTCCCGATATGTTTGAAAAAGTTGCTGTAGCTTCCTGACACTCAAATTCAGGCCCACATCAAGAGAACCATAAAATTTGCTTAATGCACGTTCCAACTTTATTATCACAAGCCCACAAATCGAGGCTCGTAAATTGTTGCTCACAAAACGTGGCCAACAAACTTGTCAACAAAACGTGATAAAACGAAATTATGAAGACCAGCCTTATGCTGTGAGGACCTTATGTCTTATATCCGAGCTAGCCTTGTGCTAATGGCAGCCTTATGCTGCAAAGAATCAAAGACCTTATGTCTTTCAAAGAAACAGCCTTGTGCTGCAGAATCGTAAAGACCTATTGTCTTTCTAATGGACCAACCTTCGCCGTCTTAGTGAAGTTCAGAATCGCGTGGTTCCGCCTTCTCCACTACTGAAAAACAGCTACTCGATGACCAAGGAATGCGGAACGAAGCAAAAACACGGCCCGGCAATTACGCCAGGCTCGATACACTCAATCAAGGGGAACGTCGCTTGAAGGACAACACGCAAACAAAATTACGCAGCGATTCTGCGAACGTTAAAGTTGCTTAAGCAGAACCATCGCCCTGCAAAACTTCCTATTCGTTTTCCTCACAGTGGTGCAAAAATTCGTGCAAATTGAAAAATTTTCTCCCCTAAAGCCCAAGGTTCCCGTATGCCTCTGGTTAGAGCTGTGAACCATGGTTTTGTTGAGGCGCGTCGCTGCGCGCAGTAATCAGAGTTCGCTTCCGAAAGACCTCAGGTTCGAACATGGGGAGCCAAACTTGCTTCTTTCCCCGGGCGCCATCTAACCTCGTTACGCCCCTAGCAGCAAGTCATTACTCTTCTGCATTGTCCATGTATATGAAGTGAGGAGTTGCGCAATTACATAGTTACAGCAGGTCATTATTCTTTGAGCTAATCAAGCATGTTCAATGCATTTTTGTCACATAACTGGAGGTTGTTTGCTAACGTCTACATCTGTAGCTTTTTACACGCTGCATTATGGTTCAATCAGCAGGGGCGTAACGAGGGGAGCAAGGGGGGCGCAATTCCACGGGCGCCGAATCACTCTGGGGCGCTGAAATACTGCGGGGGGCGCCGAATGATTGTGGGGGCGCCAAAAAGTCCCAACAATGTCACAAGCACTTTCTTCAATACAGTACATTTGCTTCCGAAAGAAAAACCTCAGGTTCAAACATGGGGTCGCCAAACTTGCTTCTTGTCCCGGGGACCATCCAGTCCCGTCGCCACGGGGGGGATTCTGTGGGCTTAGCCCCCCAGACAAGGCTCCAAGTCCCCCAAATTGAAACATGAAACACTATGAATCAATGGAGTTTTTGTCAATTTTTAGTGTCAAGCCCCCCGCCACAAACGCAAAGCCCCCCCGCAGAAACGCAAAGTCCCCCTATTGAAAACTTTCTGGCGGCGGTTCTGGCGCCATCTATCCTCGTTACGCCCATGTCAATCAGGAGATTAGTTCCGTCAAGAAACTCATCCACTCACTGCTATGTTGCAAAACTACGATGCAGACAAACTGCGGACTCACGAACCGCACTGGCAACAGTCCCGAAAATGGTTTCTCGTTTTCATTTTGGAGGCTTGCAAAATCTTGCGTCAGTTACAAGTTTTCCATATTGCATTCCTATTTTTACTGCTGCCTTTCCTTTTCCTTTCAAGGCGGCCATCAGGCATTAAAGAAATAAACTTGTAAAAAACAGACCAATTGTGTACAGCCCAGCGGCAAGTCGAGAACTGTATTAAGCGAAAGCGACTGCGTTTGTGAAGGCTCAGGCTGAGCAGTTCTCATGCGGCAAAGAAATAACGAAACAGCGGCACTATTACGAAACAATAGCATTGTTCACGCTATTCGATAAGAGGTAGGCTAGGCTTGAATAAGTGACTGCTTTAGCCGTCTTTCGCCCAACCTGTGCTGTTTGTTTCAAGCTTTGTCGATTGAAATGTGTTTTACTGCTGAGTACTTACAGCGCAAACATGACTTGACTTGACTTGACTTGACTTGGGTAAAGTCCGGCACGTAAATCCTGACGTTTAACCAAGCGAAAAAATTGTTTATTTCAGAGATTTTTTATCTCTGTTTCTACTTCCATGGTCAACAAAAAGGGCGCATTTGTGGCAAAGGGGCGCCATTCAAAGGGGCGACACAGACGTTTGGGGGGGGCAGTGGCCCCAAACTGCCCCCCCCCCGAATCCGCCACTGATTAAGATGAATCACCAGTATGTGTATCCGCATTGATTGGTCCGAATCTAAAATCTAAAATACTGTAGTTGCAAATTACTAGGCAAAAAAATAACTGTTTATAACCCACCCTTAAACAGCAATAAAACCTGCTTTATTTGGTTGTTTTTACGCTGCAGAAATCCATGCACTTCATGTTATAATGTTCCTAACCGGAAGAACGTTCATTCTCGTAGCATTCAACACTCTTTACCTCTTTTCCGTGGAAATTTATCCAACTGTTATCAGGTAATCGTACTTTACTAGTTCATATCTTTGATGCACGAAACGATTTGCTGAACTATGTACGCAGTAGTCAATAGACAGGAATCTCTGGTCCTCGCACTATATTCCAGTTAATAGTCCATGAAAAACTAGTATGGAACAACACGACCCTGCTGAGAACTAAGTAACTGTGAATATGTGAACGTATCATAAAAACGATTGGGCTAAATATTTTACACTGAAGCACTTTTCTAAATTTCCGATCAAATTTTCTGGTGCGCAGTTGCAAAAAAAAACTTGAGCTGCGGTCATTCACGAGATTTAGACAATAGATTTTACATTGAAATGTTGGTACTAACAGTCAATGCTTAGTCAATTTGCAGCAAATAATTTAATAAAGCAATGATGAATACATACATGTTACAATATCGTTTATTCATTCATTCACTGTTTGACGAATGGAAAGTACGTTCCCACAAAGATAAAAGATGCAACAAGGCCATATGTAAACACTTTACTCGAATATGCAAACGGCAGCTTGTTTGTTTCGATTGAGTTGTTGATGATAAATGGCTGTTACTCACATAAATATGTGTCTTGAAGATCCGAAAATTAGGTTAGAGAAGGAGAGATCGGAACTAACTACTTGGTTACATTTTGGAGTATGCAGTTCAGTGTCTTCACAGCATAAAAAGTAAATTTAATTGGTAATTCTCGTCTCATGTGCATTTAGTAGGATATTCTGACATTACACTGCGACATGCGATCATGATGGTCAGTGACTGTTTATACTTTTGCCAAACATTTCGTACACGCAGACAAAAACGTAAAAGCTGAACGTTAAAAAACTTTTCGTCATCTTGTCTGAATAAGATGTAAGGACTGATGATGCGTAGTTTTACGTGAAATCGATTTTCTATTAAAATTTGTGATTGATTCCTTGCTTATTTCACCTGTGGAGTTAAGTTACTTGGTAATGCTTATGTTTTAAGAGTTTAACAGTGCATATCCCACCAAAAGTGTTTAAGTTGGCCAACTTTAGTCATTTTCATGAGTAAACCTATCGTGCTTTTAGCTGTATACGCTTTGTTCACTGGTTTCTAGATATCTTAAATACTCGTGTTTCTTATTCTCCAATTCGATATTTTATTGATGTTTAACAATCTTCTGTTAATGTGTGTTACAACAGATCAACAGCTTTAAATTTTGCAAGTGCTTGTGCCAGAGTGGGAGCCATAGTTGCTCCAGGAATAGCCATGACTGGTATTTTTCATTCAACTTTACCCTACGCAAGTTTTGGGTTGATTTCATTGATTGCAGGTATGTTTCATGGTACGCCAAATAATTTGGTTGAGAGTTAATTAGACAATTTATGTATTTATTTGCAAAAATCTATGTGAAAGATAGTCCGCTCACGTCAACATGTGCATCATCTAAAAATTTGCATGGGGCAATCCGCCATGTTTTCGTAAAAAACTGAAAATATGTTTGTAGAACAATCGCCAAACTTTTAGTTGCGCAAAATTACCTAATTACTGAATATCAATATTTGCGTTTGACTAACCTTAAACAGATGTGATACAGCTGCGAAGTCAGTTGTGCAATTAGTACAAAGAAATATCCAGAGAAAGGGTTAAAAATGAACTGTGGTGGTTTCACACGCGAAAATGCTGTACTTTCGCTTGTTCTACCTGGTAGGCTTATCCGTAGGAAGCTGATCAGTTTAAGTGGTAATTTGCTGTTAACACCAAACTTTGTATGGACAACCAACTTCTTACTTTGTTGAAAGCACAAGCGCACATCACATGCAGTGGTGATAAAAAAGCTACTATGATTCTGAAAGTTAGGTGTGTGACGGCGCATCGCGTCACATGCCCAAAGCGCGCAATCGGGAAGTGCTTCAAAAAGGCAGCTGCGCACAAGCAACAGAGTTTATCATCTTTATACCTACTGATCTTTATTAGAACCTGGTCGAGCGGGAAATCTCTCCACACGAAAAACTCTAACACGAAAAACTCGTCACAAACATTATCTGTTGAATGACACTTAAAATTTGGATTACATGTAATAATCAATTGTTAAATTTGAACTTATATTGAACACGACAAACAGAGTATTGGAAAAGAAGATCGTCGGTTTCCATGCTAAAAAATCTCAGTGTAACGTCAACCGAAGCCGAACGTAATCGCTAGACAAAAAGACACATAAATACATCTGAAGCTCGACAAACATTTTAGCGCGTCTTTTCAAACTTTGCAGCTAACTTCAACTACTTCGACCGATTCGAAAATCCAAGGCATTTTTCTAGAAAACTTATATCAAGCAACTTCAATCCTTTTCGGAGCGAGACGTTTGTAAAATATCCTTCGTTTCTTACTAAAGATTTCAAAAAGCATAATCAACCTGAGAATCTCTGAGTCTAAGCCTTACAGAAAGCATCCCTTTTTCTAGGTGTCCTATTTCAACTGTTGCCAGAAACGACTGAAGTGCAAATGAGTGACAGTTTGGCGGAAGCGGAGATCTTCATATCACAACATCCTGGTCCTATTGAAAAACTGCTTTGCTACAAAAATCCTTGGTCGTCGTCTGAGCAAGAGTAGAATTCATTTAGGAGAAGCTTGTATAATCTCTTGTAAATAAATGCTTGTAAGTGTTTTTGTATTCGGAATAAATTAAAAACATATTTCGGGACAAGTAGGTGCGATTGGTGAGTCAGGTAGATATGGAAACATTACGTTTTTGAAATCAGACGGAAGAAACGAAGCAACCGAATAGATTAATGTAAAGAGCCATAAAGTAATAAACGTTCGAATCCGGAAGACCACAAGATTCTCGTACACAGCAATATGTCGATGAAAACATCAAAAGAATTATTGATTCGAAATTATCATTAACTAATGGTGCATTTGTGGGAGATGTGGAAACACACAGAAGTCTTTGCAACGTAAGGTCATAGAATGCACATTTGGGTTCCAGAGCATGGAAATGACGCAGAGAGATTAGAATACCTGAATAAAAATTTGATGAGATTTATCCTTGCGTAATTTAGCTTAGATATGAATAGAAATACGATTTCATGACTTAATAATCCGTAACCAACAAGATGTAGCTCATGGCATTTTTATTCAAAAAGACGGCCGTGTTAGTGAGATGTCCTATGATTTAAATTTGAACAACCACGCAATAATTAACTTCTCTATCGACTTGATCGGGCATTTGGCCATCATTAAAACGTATGTAGACTTTGTAGCAGGAAATTTAATGTAAGGGTGGGATTATGTTTGGGGTAATCAGTATGTAGGGAAATAGATTCACAAACTCACTGGATGCGGCTCTTCCTGAAGATTCAATAAAGAGTACGCGGTGTCAGATTTTATGCAAAAGACCGGAACATTGACTTAAGTGGGTGTAAAATTACCACTTCATAAAATGTAACAGATGGTGGGGTTCTCCTGACGTACAAACAAGTTTTTGTTTTAAATAAGGTCTAAGAAAACCTGGATTGGGCAATAACTGATTTCACTACCACTGCGGGAGATAAACATCAAGCACAGTTATACAAAAATGCTCAAATGTATAATATATTTTCAGGAGCATGCAACATGCGTAATACTTGCCACACGGCCACTTTGCGCAATGAATGCTCTAATGATGGCTGCAGGGTCGGCCTTAGCAAGTGTGGGGCCCGATTGGAAGCACGTTTGCGACGCCGCACTCTGTGGCATAAGCAGAAATTCTTGAGGGGGGCATCAAGGCGTAATGAAGGAAATCGGTCATGAGCAAGACCTGAAGGGGCGATACCAATCTGGGGGCATTCCAGGCAATTTTGTCTGTATTCAGAATGTCCGGAAATATTGCTTTCATGAGGCAATAGTATGAAGATCAATAACAGGATACATCTTGCTTTTATTTACTTCAACCAATGAATCATCTAGATGCTTTCAGGATGGATTTACATGAGCAATATCACCATGTGCCGCAAGTTTCAAATGTATGGATCCTTCAGTGTAATACGCTAACGTCTGTTGTTAACATTTACGCGTATCCATTCGATTTGGAAAAGTGAGTGAAAGATGAATGACTTGAGTAGGCTCTGTGTGACAGTCAGTTGTGCAGGAGGCGGGGGTGCAGGCGCAACCTCAAAAGTTTTATTTGGTGAAAATCCGGGCAAAATCCCTGAAAATCCTGGCAAAATTTGTGAAAACCTTTGCAAAATCCCTGACAATCTGAGCAAACTCCCTAAAAATACATGCAAAATGGCGCCCAATTGCTTTGATTTGAAAACATGGCGCCCAACGTGCTTTGGTTGAAAAGAAAATGGCGCCCAAAATCACATGAAGGCCTTTTTTTGGAGGTCATCCGAAATACAGTCTTCATGAAAAAATATTCGCACAAAAAGTGGCCCAAAATGTTTTCGGACAAGTTTGGAGAAATTCTGGCAAAAATCTTTTCGCATCCCCAAAAATTTTCCCGCTCCTACATCTATGCTGTGTGACAACTTGAAATATAGTTCTAAACGTTAAGTCCAGAGCACTTTGTTTGCCTTGCAAATAGTCCGGAAATATTTTCCCTGTTTCACTCTTAGTGTCGTTTCTATTTAGCAAGGGTTCTTGCGTAGCAGTAAAGACTATACAATGTGGTGATTCACGAAGACGTTTCCAGAAGCTCGACACTCGTGCTTGTGGCAAAAAGATCCTTGTAAAGTATTATTTCCACCTGTTCAGAATACATCCGACTTTTTTCCAAAACAACCTTCAATTATTTTTTCTTGGTAAACAGGTTGGAGAGACAAATTTCCGGTTATGGCAGGGGTCGAGGAAAACCAAAAAACACGTTTTTGCAGTATTGTTCGAACTCAAACATTTCTAGAAAAATCTTTGCACAAGAATACGGGGTGACTAAAATTTCCAAATCTCTTGATGTATGAGCAAAATTGGTTTACTAAGAAATATATATCACAATTTTTATTGCCATGTTCTTGTTATCAACGACCAGTTTAACATTTGTTTTATTCAAATATGTCTTGTTGTCAGTAAGCATGGTTCAAACATAGAGTTCGAATGTTGCGTGAAATCTTAGCAAGCAATTATCTCTAATGAAAATCAAACTCTACACATTGTTTAACCTAAAAATAAAGAACAGACAAACTTGTAAGACTCTTTAGTGGTAGGATTTTTCATAATCTGAAACTATTTTCTAGAAGCCTGCTTATGACGACTAAAGGGGTAAATACATCCCTACACTTACAGCTTAAACTCTGCCTACAAATTTGAACAACCTGCTATGAAAGCTTCAGGCATCAAAGAAAAATCGACAGACTTCCAGATAATCGCATGCCTATGATAATAGTGTGGAAAAAGACGGCTTGTATCTGTATGCATACTGCTTGTACAGTAAGTAGTCAATACAAGACAAACACCACAGGCTACATAACTCTCCTGAAATTTATTTAGCTGGCAGAAAGTAATTTATGCCCGGCATCCATCGTATGTGTCCGCATCTGGGGCCTCGCGCCTCCAGTCACGAAAAAACGGTAATTTTGCCACATATAGTAATAATGTATCAGTTTGGACAAACAAAATCTCTACATTTTTCACAAGAAGAACGTAATTACGTGTAAGCAACTAAGGCGCATAAGTTCAAAATTAAAATAGACAGCATGTTGCATCTGTAGGGTATTGCATTTCAAACTTTTTTTCATTACGGCACACTAACAAATTCTGAATTTGGCCGCTGCACACGTACTTTATCAAGGCGCAAACCTACTCTTCACAAACTTTATATTTTTTTGCCATACAATGAAACTTTCGCGGCACACCTCAGTGTCTTTCGAGGCACACAGTTTGGGAAACTCTGCAGTGAAGGCATTGGCGTAGTCAGGGGAGTCATACGGGGCCATGCTCCCCCCAATTTTTAGCATATATAGTCATTTTGTGCTTTGAAAGGCGTTATCTCAAACAAAATAGTGTTATTCGCCTAAAACTAAACATTTTGGCCCCCCAAAAGTTTTGGGCTGGCTACGCCATTGAGCGTAGGGAACCGATGAGAAACCGAATGCATGGGGTCTTCGGTTGTTGTGAGCAACGCGTTATAGTTTACGACAGAGGTGATCGAAGTCACTATTTTTAACTACTGCTCCTGTTCCAAAAAAGTGAATCCAGCTCCTGCTCTATTTCCACTCCAAAAACTTAAAACCAACAAATACAATCATATGTCGTTATCACCGAAACCAAATATCGTTTAACTCCTTCACCAGAGACCTTTATACACAATCACAATGAAACTATCGCTATCATTTCGCTTATTAGCCACAGACAAAGCCCCACTGGCTACATTATAATAATGGTGATGGCGTCTTTCATTCATACGCGCTCTATGCTCGTGTTTCATCAAAATAAATGTATTAGCGTCATCAAGCGTATACCTTTCTACTACCGCCACTTATACATCCTCGTGTTCTTTCATGTATTTGTGTGTTTCTTGTTACTGTGATGCATGCCTAAGTATAGCGCGTTGCGTATGGGAGTGAAGACGTTGCACAATACAATACTAAGTGAAAACACTTCATACCACCTTATTGACACAATTAAATTATTTCTCTTGTTCTGCAAACTTGCGAGATAATAATGGCATGTCTGGGAATAGTCTGAAATAAACTGCATTTCTTCTGGCTTGACTGAAACCCTACTGCTGTTGCATTTTAAAAATACACACACTGTTCTCTTGTACATTTTACTAAAAATAAGGAATTGTGACCACCACTTAAAAAGATACAGCGTAGAGGCAAAACTTACAGTAACTGACATTACTATAAAATCAAAAAAGATATTCCTGTGCAGTTGTGGAGCATTGCCTATGAGTCAGCCTGAACAGAGCCCGTGAGTCTGCCACTCATTCTTAGCAGCCTACAGTAAATCATTCACTGTCGATTCTAACCAAGAGAAAGAATCATGTCACCAACCCAACAATTAGACTGTCAGAGAAAATTTTAATTTAATGAAAGCTTTTATCCGAATCCTGTAAAAATTAAAAGCTCCGCTCCTCTGGGTCCGGTGTTTATTTATAATTCCGACTCCGGGTCCTGCTACGGCTCCGGCAAAAAAGGTAGACTCCGGCCAGAGTCCACTACTGCACTCCTGCTCCGTGATCGCCTCTGGTTTACGACACCACAAAGATCCCTACTAGTTGAGGGGTCAACCTATACTTGCTGCAGAAGCACAGGTCAAACTCCCTAACAAGCGACCTGACTTATTAAGGTTACCAAACCGAAGCAAGCCAAAATCAAGGTTCTCACCGCATTGTCCGTTAATAACTTTTCAGCAGCGCTCTAAGTTTGATTGTCTCCTTTGATTATATTCAGATATACAACAAACTCCTCAATACACTTTAATGTTAAGTCAGAACAAGGTCACTTTAAACGGTTCGGCATAGATAAACGGTGAACAAGAGCGTTGAGCGTTCACATAAAAGCAAACCGACTGGAAACAGCGACCATTGCCTTGATGCATTTTAGCAGACTATAATGTCAACTGTTAGACTGTTCGCAAACAAGTACATTGCATCATGAATAAAACATTGCCTGAAATCATGCAGAAAAAAAGGACCAATCCATAAAGCACAAATGTATCCACTATGCAAGATCCATACTATACATCTACCAAAGTGCACAGTCGGCTTACTAGAAAATATTTAGGATATTTCACGGATATTCACGTTTACACCAGCTGATTGTGAAAACGCATGCACGATAAAATTAAGCACAAACACATTACTGCTATTACTTTATCAATGGAATTATTTCAAAACTTTAGCTAGAAATACGATTGTAATTACACACTGGTATATACTGCGCAAAAAAAAACGTTGGTCATGTGGCTGTGCAGTATCCTGGGTTCCAAGCGTTGTTTGCTGAATTGGATGGAACAGCATTCGAATTCTTGTTGTTGGGAATTGCATTGACAACGTCGTTGTTCAACGATTGTCGCAAGATATTTTTCATCGCGTTTACTTTAGCTGGTTTGCTGGCAGCAAGGTTGTTTGTTTCGTAAGGATCAACTTAAGAAGAAAATTTGTAGTTTGCTTTTAATTTGGTAGCATACATACAATGAAAGTTTTACTCAGTTCTGTAAAGAAAGCTGTTCGCAATGTCAAGATTTTATTTTGCTGCAAAAATTTTCATAGCTTTGAAAATCATTGTTAAATCCTGCTTGAGCGTTTTGCAGGGAAATTTAAAACATATGTCAGAATTACATTAGCCGAAGACAACTAGCCAACTGAACAAGTAGTTTTAGGATTCATTAATAAGCGACGTATTTTCTTTGCGTCGACTTGATACAGTACTTTCTTACCCAGTGGTACTTATTATCAGGCTTGTCCGTGGGAATGGGATTCCAAGGGATATGACAGTGGACTTGAAATTTTTCCAATGTTCCACCGTAATTTTAATGTCATATAGCAAGAATTTTCTGAAGTTGAATACCATCATTTTATGCTTACAGCACAGCAAACAATAGCCGTAGAAACACAGTGCCATGACGAAGTGACGCGAGTGTCCCGAAAAGAAAGTTGTTGGGCCTTTAGGTGACAACTAAAGATCACCCAAAATTCATTTTACCCGTAATTGGGGTGCTTGGGGTGCCTTAGCTACGGCTCTGCAGAGGATAGACATTAAACATACACATGTTATAATATACAGTACTCAGTACTCCCTATTACCACTACTGTAGTTCCGTGGGAATCCCGTGGGACAGGCTGTGACCGTTGCAAGTTGCCATGAAATGGGACAAAAAGTGTGCAGTGGACAAGCTTGGTGATACACCTGTTAGAGAATGGCTACTTTCAAGTGTTTGGACAAAGAAAGAGACAGCTTTTATTATATTTGCACATGCAAGACGGCTAATATTAAACTTTTTCTGTTACGTTGCCTGATGTTGTTTGCTCTACTTTCTGTAACCCTATTGCAAGTCACGCGGCGCCTTTTAACCTTTCAAGTAAAATTAGCACCCTCAACCTTTAACGTTCGCAGTCCCATTTCACGTTTTTCTCAGGTTTTCGGCAGGCAGTGCTTGCCTTGATTTTTTCTAGAAAAATAAGCCCAATTTGGAGAGATGGCAAGTATGAACCTTTAACTGTTCGCCATCCGTTCGAGTGTAAGCTACAATATCAAAATACGAACAGATGTAATACGACTGCCGCTGTCAAAAACATGTGATTTCCCAATGAAATAAGCTTGAAGTTATTATACCGCTGTTCTAGCGCAGCCTGTCAGTCTGTATCAGAGATGAGCTTTGGACTTAGATTGGACTGGATCCGGATTACAACGAATTTCTTTGGATTTGGATTGTATCCGGATTTTAGGATTAAGGGCCTGATTTGGACTGAGTTAATAGAAAAGAATGCGGCATTTTTGTTGTTAAAAAGCTGGATTTTGTTAACTTTTTACCCTTCATTCGGAGTTGGAATTCACATTTTGAAAATGTTTTGGACTATGGACTTGAATTGAGTTTTAAAAATTCAGAAGTTGATGGATCTGTATCGTAAAAATGACAGTCCGCTCATCACTGGTCTCTATCCCGCGTAGGGATGTGCATTATGGAACTTTTAGAGGTTCTGCAATATTCCGGAATCTTTATTTCGAATCCAGAATATCGAATCTTATTCCAGAATAACTTGTGAGGAACAAAATGAGCTGATAGCGCAGGTTTAGAACACCGATCAGCGATCACACGACCTATTGATTAGCTCGTTACATCACTACGCAGTGCTCTGAACTTGCTGAGTGTTTTTTCTTACTCAGGAGGGCAAAGAGTGCCACTGCAAAATTTATTGCGACTGCTAAACTCATCGAAACCATTAGTTTTGCCGACTTTGCAATTTTTCACGTTTAATCCAAATTTGTTTCGAATCTAAATATTCGAAATAACTCTGATTTTTGGATTCGAATACTGAAAGATTTGAATCCATAGGGTTCAATATTCCATTATATGCATCTCTAATCCCTCGCCAATGTCTTTCCACCACATTATGTGCTCCGCTTTTAGGCTCACACAACCTGCTCTGCTCGCTCACATCCAGTTCACAGGGAAATCTATTTTATGCAGGACATCACGCTAAGTTGACAAAATCTGAGACTCACAAAGGTAATTATTACATAATCGAAAGAATACGAAAGTTGAGCAAACAAGTCAAATTCGTTTGGAGCGTAAAAATTTAGGATCACATGTCTAGCTTTATCCGAAAAAAAAGGATTTCTGTTCTCGTTCCTTCGACTACTTGCCAAGTATAGTCACTAGGCTCAAAATTCAAAGCAATGCACGTTTCCGCAAGTACCTTTGTGCTTACCGTCAAGATCAAATAAATAGTAATCAGTGGAGCCAACAGTCCAGGCCAAGTGAGTGTTGATATTGCCAATGACGTCTGTTTGGTTTTCAGGTGGCTTAACCCAGCTGTCAACTGCAACAAAAATATCATCCTGATAAGATTGACTATAGTTCCCTGTACTGACACTGTCAGCTTGTTGACTCACATCCTTTCCGACACAAATGCCGTGATTAGGTCATGGTGGGAAAAACGTCGAGTAATATTTCTCAACAGCAGCACTAAAAACCAATATTTCCTTGAAATTGTGTGACTAAAGCTGAAGAGAGTTTAAGAAACATAGTAGCAGACGTTTCGGTTAAAAAACTAATACTATCAGCAATGCCGTCTTCAGCTAGCAAGCAGCATTGTTTCTATTACGAGTTGGAAACAAGCCATATTTCAGAGAAAAAAGCTCATGCTAATGAACATATTTACCAGTGAACTTCCCTCGTAATGTTGTAAAATTAACATTCACTGCAACGTATTTGTAAACTTCATAACAATCTTCATAAAAAGCGGTATAGTAGAGACAAAAAATACATGAAGTATTTGTCACTTAAACAAGAAATATAAATATTAAAAGTGATTATAATTTTGAAAACTACATATTTTTCGAGCATAAGGTGTACTTTTTGCACGCCGCAGAACCAAATTTTCATCTCCTACAGAAAATTGGAGATTGCTTTTATCAGTTGCGCAGCGTCTTCAGTGGACAACATAGTGCTGCACAACAAAACCACAGAATATCAACTTTTATTGCGTACCGGTATAAGGATTGTTTTCAATAATTGCTGCCTTTCGTATCTCAAGAACCATTTTTGTGATATTGAGATTGACTTACGGACGTATTTTTATAGAAATTTTGGTCGCATATTACTGGTATCTTGATTAATTCCAAATGTGAAAAAGAAAGAAAAGAAAATTGTTTCGGATAAAGTGGCTTTTCAACGTTAGTTTTTTCAAAAACAGTTGTTCAGTTCGACCTACTTCTCGAAATTATTTTTTGTGTCAGATCGACTTAGAAAAGTGTTAAAAACCTGCGTCTGAGAATGACTTGCGTTAGGAAAAAATGTATTGAAAGTTTGGGCAAAATAAATGACTCTTTCTAGGAAAGGCTTATCTGCTTTTCAGCTTCTTAGAAATCATTGTCCTAAATCAGCTCTTAACGTTCTTTGCATAAAATTAGTATAACGTTACTTTCTTCACATCATCATTACCATAAATGACATGTTTTGCCACTAGGAGTGAAAAATGAACAGTTGCAACAAAGCAACCCGGCAAGCATCTGTTTAGCACTGCTTCTTCCATATGACAATGCCGATGTAGATGTAAACTAAAAAGCTAAAATAAACCATGTGTTGCGATTAACATTGCGGAAAGATTTTTGACTTGTTTGCTTATGGTGGAATTGAAATTGTTTATCTGTCAAAAGTATCTGCAATCGAATATAACATTTTTGAAGTATTTTTGTACTTACGGTCAACGTAGTTTCCTGGTGGGCCTTCAATCAGCTTGAAATTATCGACTCTTACAGCGGCGTGAGGAGTGACTGCTGCTGTAGCCTTAGCTGTAGTTTTCTTGCTGATAATGTTGTAGATGAGCTGAGTTCTGCACGCATATGTAATAATTTTGATAATTATAAATTTTTGTTCAGAAAAATTCGCAAAAATAATGTACTAACCAAATTCTACAATGATGGAGTTATATAAGGAGTAAGTAAAAGATGTACAAGGGCGATCAAAATATTGCAAAAATCATGAAATGCTAGTGTGTTGATGAAGTAAACAACGTACAGTAGGCTTACAAAACTAAGCGGAAGTGCACTTAAAAATTCACACAAAACACAGTAAATGACCGGATGCAAAAATACAGAATACGGCACCAAAAACCTCTGATTTCATATAATTGATAAAGCGAAGGTAAATGTTGCCAGAAAGACTTGATAAACCAGAAAAAGCTTTGAAACCATCACAAGTTTTTACATCAAAACAGTAAGAAATACTTGACACTAGTCTCCATCTGTGAAAAAAACTTCAAGTAACAACATTTCTGGTTTGATATTTCAGCACATTTTTTGTGTAAACTACATAGGACCTACACGTCGTATACTGTGGAAAGCTCTGCCAAGTTCTGCATAGCGTGTGCAACAAATTTTACATCCTGCAGAATTTAATTCACTGCAAAATCTGCTTTCTATGTTAATGTACTGAATAATCTCAATCTGAATTTCTTACAGTACAAAAAATGTGACTACAGGTCTGTTATCAATCATAACAAGTTCAACCAACCTGTGAATATAGAGATGTCTCAAGACCAAACCTAACCTCAACCTAAATTAGCAGCGTCATTCGTTTATTATCTTTAATGGGGAATGCTTAAGCCCTGGAAAAAGCTTCAACTGATCTTATGTGAGAAAATAGAAAACATATATGCAGGGGCGGATCCACGGGGGGTAATTGGGGCGATCGCCATTTCGCGACATAAGGCTATTTTTGCCGTCCATTGTTTTGTCACAGCAGTGTTGTGAAGTATAGTTCATCTCTCTTGCAGTAGTGAACCCGTAATGAGACTTCACTGCCAAATATGACTAAAATCGCTCCCCAAACTTACTGGCTGGATCCGCGCCTGCTTGTATGTACTCAAAATCTTTGTGCAAAGTTCCACAACACTTTGACTACCTTTTTTAACTCAACAAAACGAATTGAGTAGGCAATACACTGCCTTGCAAGTAACTTCAAAAACATTACTACTTATTGCTACCCGCTTCAAGAGCGATAATGTAGGCTGAAGTCTGACTTAAACGGAAATGATAAAACTGCTTGTATTGACTTGCTTCTGCAGCGAGTGGTTTAACTGGGCATCAACTCTGTGTTTACCATTATCCCCATTCCTGGCGACAGTAAACGACTTTTTACGCAGCAGATGCTGACTGAAGAAAATATCTTCAGTACTTCCAAAATGTTCTATGTTAAGGTTGCACCACAAAATAATCTTTTTTCGGAAGATCGTTTTGGCGTTCATATAAGCATCAGCTCAAAGCTGTTAGGTCATAAAGAGAAACGCAAAAACAAGGAACAGAATTAAAGCAAACCTCGGTGACACAGTATTATCGGAAATGGACTCCCAGACGTTTAGTCCGTCGATATCAGTTGGAATGGCCGTTGTATTTTTGTCACTGGCCAAGTAGATGAAGGTGGCAAATAAATCCGTTATATGCACCATCCTGCATTTTTATAAGTGTTTCTCACATAGAAGTTCACTGCAAAAGTCACTACCTCAAAACACGTTTTACCGCTAGTAGACCGTGCGCTTAGGATCACTGCATTTCGCAATGCTTTATTGTCAATCTATCATTGCCGAGAATTATAGTAAGTTATGGAAACTAATGTAAAAAGTAAGGATTTTATAAACCCGTCGTAACAGTTACCACGTAAAGCACAATCGAAAAATTGTCAGCAAACATTCAATGTACCCATAAATATTTCAAACTCTGCAACTAAACCTTCTAGAATCCGTGGTCAACCAAAACTGGATGAGCCTCTTGTTAAAGCCTTTACCGTGTATTAACCTGTACGTCCCAAGCGTTACAGTATATAATATAATTGAAAAAGGTTCCACCCATACTTGCCAGGGGCTAGGAAGATAACCTTGACGTTGAATGGCCTTTGCACTTTTTACTTGTCACGCAAATGACCATGTAATATTCTGATGGCGATTCTCATGACCAGAGAAGAAAAAAGGACAATGCAAGTACATACTTCTCGTGAAGATATCCTTTGTTGTTTAGCGAATTACTCCGTACAAATCCAATCACCCTGTATCCTCCTTCCCAAAGTGAACCTTTACTGCCTCGAAGCGGGTAGTTGTTGCCACCCTGTCCGTTCTGCTTGGCAACGCCGCCATTCTGAAATCACAAAACGTTACGCCGCTGTGCTTCGGGAATACGCCTGTTCGGGTAAATGGATTGAGGCAATGTCATCGCAAACAAAACGACTTTGTGGTCGTCAGGGCCGGCCTTAAGCCAATGCAACCGATGCGGCTGCATTGGGCCCCGCGCCTCAGGGGGCGCATTGTTAGCAAATAATTATCTCGTTTGAATGAACGAAGAATTTCCTCTAATTTTTACCGTACGTTATCAAACATGCTCAATTCTCATGCTGAGCGTTATATCTGCGCTCCACCACGTCCCACTCTTTATGGATAGAATTTGGTTGTTACTAGTGCCAGTTGAGACTGAAGTAGATCTACATACTGCAAATAGATCACACAAGGTGTGTAGTGTTCAACTCGCAATGAACAGGTCAAAACAAGTGTCTGTCGTCTTTGATGGCAGTTCTGCTAACGTAACGTTGTTCAGTGCTCGAATGATTCTTTTGTGTTTGGAAAGATTTTGGCAAAAATTGTTAATGTTATCCAGCACACTCGTTCCTGTTTATCAATATATTGGGCGGCTATATGCTTCTATTTCATCAATCAGCCATGCGCATTATATACTGCATTGCGTTTGATAAATGTTTCTACAACTGTGACGTGGTAGCTGAAACATCTTTGTACATTACATTTCTAATTCATGAAAAGAGTTTGCATTCCAAGGTCATGCATAATGAATAAGTTCTATAATATAGATTCCCAACTGGGATACATGCACCCCTAGGGCAGGGTTTGTTAAGGTGTTTTAGGGACCCGATTTGGGTCCCTAGAATTGAAAATCGGGTCCCTAGAATCAGAGAAAATCGGGTTCCTAGAATCAGAGAAATCGGGTTCCTACAGGTCCATACCGGGGATCTAACATTTTCCTTAAAAAAACCTGCCCTAGGGGTATATTTGCCTATTTGAAGGGGTACATTTATTGTACATTTGCAACAAATTAACTACGAGATATAAAAACGGAGTCTACCTTTATAGTTCCGAAATTCTAAAAATTCTATATAAAATTCAGTAAGGGGTACATGGTCAGAGAAAGGTTGGGAACCCCTGTTATATAAACCTGGGCTTTTGGGGAGTTTTGGGCGGATGCATTGGTTCCTCTCTTGTGAAGTCTGTTTTTTTTTGTGTATTGCGTCATAAAGCGGATAGTTGACCATGCGCCCAGACGTTACCATTATGCAAGAACGCGTCTGCGATTGTGGTTACCGAAAGCGAAGTAACAAAAAGTTCATGTTAACAGCTTTCTCCAAGTCAGTTGTACTTCGAACGAAACTGTCGTTCAACAAGAGCGAAGTGATTGCATTGTAAGTTCAATTCGCTTGTCACTCGCCGCTCCATTGCAGAGCTTCCGTTACAACTTTCGGCTTGATTACGGGTGGTAACAGTACACTGCCTAATGTCCACTACAGCAGCATGCTATTAGTCGTAAACATGACCGCAGCGGCGAAACACAATGAGCTATGCCCACTCCCCATAAAAGAAACTGTTGTGTAATCACAGGGGTTACCAACCTTTCTCTGATCATATACCCCTTCAGCATTTCGATAGATAAGTATGTACCCTAAATTTGTTGCAGCAAAAAGGCCGAGTAAAATAAAAAAAATCCACCGAATTTTAGAATATTTGTAGAAAATAATATATAGATATATTTTCCCCTTGTATTCCTAATATTCCTAACCTCGAATGTACCCCTTCAGATAGGCAAATGCACTCCAGGTTGGGAACCCCTGTGTTATCATGTAGCCTGCATCCAGATCAATTCCAATATAATATGCTGTCTCTTTTGATATTCATATAGTTATTTTGCTAAAATATCTTAATCAAAAAGGTCATAACACGGTTGACTGAGCACGATGGCGTAATAAAACCACTGCTCAGAGGGGCCCCGCGCCAAGTCTTGCATTGGGCCCCGCGCCTGCTAGGGCCAGCCCTGGTGGTCGTTCGCAGTTGCACCAATTATGGGTAACCTCCAGTTACAAAATCCTTGTTGGTTAAAATTCTGACGGGTCTTGGTTGCATATGTGCTTCAGCGTTTCATGCAATCCTAAGCAGTGATTTCGGTAATTTTCTATTCATGATTCGATGCAACAAAAATGTTCGGGAACAGCTCAACAGTTGACATGATAACTTGCTAATCCACCACGTCGATTGTTCACTGCTTCTGGTCGCTTCTGTATGCGCTCAACGCTGTCAAAGGCGCAGCCAGGGGGTGGGCTGAAGGGGCTCAAGCCCCCCCCCCTTAGCGATCAGAATATTGATGTTTATTTTCTTAGTTTTTCACCAACACTGTACTGTAAGTCGAGATCGGGTGCATTGCAAAATGTTCTTTGGCAGTACCACAGGCGTAGCAACACATTCGTTATCAAACCAAGCGGTGCTGCCGTGCTCTGCCAGTGTGGAAACAAGCATGACATTTGAACTACCAACAGTGTCGATTGATGTGTAGTTTAAACGTCACAAAGCTGGGACCTTCCTAATGTACTCACGTGGATGATATGCA
>Ga0210059_1003290_pt1 | contig 25761 bp, 12 predicted proteins | sample Ectturendosymbi2_FD_188042 | JGI IMG/M metagenome (GOLD analysis project Ga0210059, IMG submission 188042) | Ecteinascidia turbinata endosymbiont from Florida, USA - Sample 2 (SPAdes) (version 2) | ecosystem: Host-associated > Tunicates > Ascidians > Unclassified | place: Key West, Florida... | reverse complement strand
TCCAATGAGCAGTAATGTATGAAAGTACGACTGAGGGCTTTCTATTGTGCTATCAGCAGTCCTATGTATTGCGAAAAGTAATTGAAAAAATAAGGATAATGCAAAATCGCACTGTTTTTGTGAATTCTCTGCTATTTTTTGAACGAAGGGGTGCGAACGTAACTTCATTTTTATGAAAGTGGTCGCAGCTTCGGAAAAGGTTGAGAACCTATGCTCTAGCGCCATTTTTCTCTTTCTTTTCACAGCATGCTATAGGCTGGACAGTGAACCGTCATATTTGATCTTTTTAGTGAATGAGTCATTCATGAGTTAACAAATTATGCAGGTTTCAACATTCTCAGTTATTACGTCGAAGAAGAAAACATATCTAAAACCATACGTAGACTTCATCATAACAGATGCTGTTGAAAAATTTCAGTGTATCTTTTGCTCCAAAGTGCCTGGTAATGGTTCAATGAAGCCGTCAATTTTGTAAACTCGCTTCACTCCATCCCACACACGTACATGAAAACCACATTTCTTTGGAGACCAATTACGCTTAGTTTCGTGCTGTAGGAACTCTGCCTATAATAGGGTTTGTTCCTGAAGACACGTTAGTATTGGAAGTACCCTATCGCTTTGCTTTTACAATAGAAAAAGAAAAAAACGCATACAATTTGGGAATGACTTCAAACCGTACGCTATGGATGTAGTCGAAAAGAGAACAAAAGAAGAAACTTGAAAACATTTATTTATCATATATTGTGCGTGGAAAGCAAGCACAAAAGTCTCACTAAATGACTGACTGGTTGAAATTGTTTGTCCTTTTTCAATAAAAGAAAGTTAAACATGACTGTATATTCCTTTTTCTGAACGTTTTTCCCCTTGGCTCAGTGATATGCCGGATCGTATGAAACTGTTTTTAGAATTTCAATAATCTCAGCGAACCACTTCTTGAAAGTATTCATGCTTGCTTGTAAGAGCATTTTATTAAAATTTCATCTCAGAGATTGACAAGTTTCGTACAAGCATTACCCTAAAATTGCTTCCAGTAAGCACAAAAATGCATGTATTCAAGCGTAAGTTGACAACGTTTTTCCAGGAGAGCTTGCCCCGGACCCTTATCAGGAAAGTCATGCCTTGACACACTGAACATTGTTGGGGGTAAAATCAGTTTTTTGATTTTGTTAAAGGGCAAATGAGACAAAAAAGGTTAAGAACCACTGGTCCACACTGAAACAAGAAGATCCAGTGTAGAAATGCTTGTAGGCGCATGCTCACTTTATTCGAATTATTTGGTGCAGTCTTCCTTTTTATTGGTGTGGGAACGCAGTTCCCACACAAAATGAAATGCCGTTCCCACACCTTTTTTTAGTACTACACCCCTGACATCACCACAGCTTTAGGCAAGAATGATATTAAAGCAAGCTCAACAAAATGGCGGACGATCAAGAAACTTACAAAAATCTCAAAACCAACCCAACAGAATCCACAACCAGTAAAGTCAATAAATTCGTCGATTATAATCGACTCGATGTAGAAAAGATCGCAAAAGAACTAGCTGTATATTGAAACTTCAGATGCTGCAACACCACGGCTATGTGGATTATCTACATTACACAAAGAAAATATGCTCCTACGATCATTAATTTTTTTAATAAACTCGCCAAGTCACAGAGTTGTCTCGCAACTAAAACCGCCTATTCAAATTAGGCTACAATTCGCATGCGTTGGGCTACAGTTTGCGTGCTTTGTCTAAGTCTTTCTTTAGTTATTTGCCATTTCACTTGTAAGTCTTGCTTGTAATTTACAGGACTGAAGATGCTTACAATACGTGAAATCGATTTTCTTGTAAAACAATCTGCTCATTAATATCGACTGCGTCACCTTCGTGGAGACTTACCGTTGGATATTAAAATCACGTGATCAAAACATCACGTAAAGAAATCTTCAGACTTCGTTTCGTTTACTGGGCAAGAAACACTTAAAAATGATGAAGTAATGGTTTCATTTGATGTTGTATTTTTATTCAAGAAATTCCGGATTCAGTTGGCATTGAACATAGCCAAGTAAAGTGTACATTCAGCCCCTGACTTGATTTAAGCAACAAACTTATCAGCCCTCGACCTTATCCAAAGGCTTGAGATTTCTTTAATCAATTCAGAAAATTTCAAGTGTTGAGAAAAACACCACAAACAAAATTTTGGACCGCGATGCGATCTCCTGTTTCATTTACAGTCGCAAATCTAGATATGGAAGACGACGAAAAAGACGCTTCGAAAAGTTTTGTAGACCTTCTTCGGATATGAAAAGATATTTAAACGATACATTCATAATAATGATGAAATAAAATTTTCCCTATTCTTTTCTACTCGAACATGATAGAGAGCTCTATACCCAGTTCACGATGGAGCAAGAAAAATAAGAATGCACCCCGTTCTTGGACTTTTTGATGAGATGCACAGGCACAGCAGGATCTTCTCTCAACTACCCACCGAAAACCAACGCATTTAAAGCCATATGTTAATTTCATACCAGAACACCCTATACAACATAAACGATCAGCATTTAACAGTCTTTTGGAGAGAGCTATAAACTTTTTTCTGCGGCCATTGACCGGAACTTTGAAATCAACCTTGTCAAACATACTCTATGCTTGAATGGCCATAACAAATGGTTGTTAAACAACAAAAAAGAGGAAAAAGCCATACTGCGGAGAGTCTGTCTTTGTTTCTAACTTGTTTTAGCCACCACGGATAGCCCAAGAGAAACGTTAAAACGGATTGTGATGAAGCTCCATGTGCGAACAACCTTTAAAAACCTACAATTAAAACAAAACGCAATCCTATCTTCACGAAAAGATATTGTACGTCCAGGAAACGCCAAAGTACAGTCTACGAAATATCATGCTGAGAATGCGACCACAAATTTGTTGGTGAAATAAAACGAAAACTAATCGCTCGATTAAAGGAACACAGCTGGGATACTTTACCAAAAATTTACTGTGATTAAAATCCTGAAAAAACAACAATAACAAAACACGCAGTCCAAATTGGCCATGATTTCAATTGGGAATGCTACCGTGTGCTATAGCAAACAGTTGTTATACACATACTTTTCTAGAATCGTATCTTATCTTAAAAGCGAATATTATCAACGATAAAAGCTGGGGAGGGGCAGGGGGAGGTAAAGAATTCGCGGGAAGCCAACATGTTTGACTTTAGGCGAGCAACAGTATTTTTGTTTGGGACGCCGCTTCTCAAAACACAAAATGACTAGCTCTGCTAAAATTTGGGGGGCATAGCCCTGTGGGAACCCTGGCTATAACTATGCAAATGTCCCTAACATTTATTATAATATCCTAAAGAACAGTGAAAGTTTATAGCTTAGTTAACTTGCCATTGTCAACCCAGCCAAAACATTACCCTGAGAAAATCTACCTCAATAGGCAATCGAAATGTGGGCAAAGAAACAAAATAACAGACATCACCAGAAGAAAGCCTTAAATTGTTGTTGTTTGGCAATTTATGGCACACCCAAACAAACATCGTGAGTGATCCAGATGTGTTATGCATCTAACGTTTTGCATACTCTGACTAATATTTAGAAATTACACCACTAAAAGCAAACTTAAACAAACGAGTTGGGACAAGAAGGTGTTTCAAATGAAACACAGCCTAATGCTTGTTTGGGCAGTTTGAGAACTCCACAGGCCTGCAACATTGTCATTGTCTGTTGGGCAATTTTGCTGTTACGGAAGACTCTCCGGAGGTTTCACCGAAATAGAACTCGTCGCAACGACATGGCTAATGGGAGGGCTTAAAATCTAATTACAATGACGTCTGCTGGTGCTGTGTTTCGTGACCACACTACTTGTCCAGGTTTTCCTTTGCCTCGCAAACGAAAGTGTGGTTTAACTGAGGAGATATTTGAAGCTCCCGAATAAGGACGCAACAGGTTCGCTGTCTTGTGTTTCGAAAGTCATTGGATGAGAGGCCATGTTCGTACAGACTTATAACATCATTTGTCGCAAATGTCACGATGGATGTGAGGTGTGCGTGCGTTTCGTGCTTATACTCAGGGAGAGTTTCGACAAAGCTCTATTGCATCTATCATTTATCAGGATCAGTCACATTCAACTTTGGCGAAAAGCAGCAAGCGACACTGGCAGACTGAATCAAAGAGTTTCATTTATGTTTTTACAAAGATTCTACATGTAAAACAAGATTGGTGTGCCTTCTTTGCATTCGCAATTTGTTTCTGTTTTTTTGGAAACTTGGAAGAGATTATGTCTTCTATCTTTTGAGAAAAGTGCTTGTTTGAAAAGACATGTGGCGATTTTGTTTTGAAAAGATAATAAAAAATTTCAGTTAAGGCATGTGAAGCATCTTACCCTGTGCATCATAAACACTGGATAGTTTCCCTAAATTAAAAGTTATTTTCTAATGACAAACATCATGTGTTCTCATAGCAATAGTAATTGGGTTTTTCGATGCATGTCAGTGCAAGAAGTCCTGAACTAGACAGTGAAATTTTTTTTTCTGCAGTAGGTGATGAGTCGTTTGCAGTGACAAAATACAGATTAACGATCAGTTTTTCCTTTTGGTTTAGCAAAATTATGTAAATGATAATCTGGACGTTTAGACCCAAAACATTATGGATACCTTGTACAAACTTACGATTTTTTTATTATAACTATTTTTCCTTTTCGTTCCAGTGCGAAAAAATCAGCCTTGCCCTTGAAAGGGAACAGGAGTAAAGCTTTTAACTTGTTTGGTGCGACGCAGCTGAAGACAGACTTGAAAATCTTACCCCTGCAAGTCCAAGCCGAGTCCGAATCATTTGCAATAACCTTGATTCAAAACCAACTGGAAAGGCAAAATGATTCGAGTTCCTGACCAGGTCGAATCAAGGCAGAGTTGAGTCAAAATTTTCTTCCAGTTGGTTTTGAATCTTACACTTCTACGATGCGGAATAGCAGATATGGTGAAGCGCAGAAATAATTTTTTTATAAACTTGGCAAAGCGAAGTAAAAAACGAACAAACTTGGAGGAAACAGAGTTTGCCACCCATGCAAAATATTAAGCAACTACTCCAAGTAGGGAAGCCATTACGGATCACTAATATTGCTGACTACAGTAGGTTCAAGTACGGTCTTGCTGAAAAATAGTGGTCCGAGTCGCAGAGAGTCACTGAGCCACTCAACAAAAATGCAGCCTTTGTGAGTTTTTCAAAAAGTCGCTCTAATCTGACGTTGAGTCATTGAGACGCTTCGACATCTCAGGATAGCACGAACTCTCTGAAGACAAAATGTACTGAGTCGCTGAAATTGCAAAACTATGTAAGTATGAACTTTCATCGTGTTCAGTGGATCACCCTGAAGTAATATTGTACTTGGATCAAGTTGTTCTAACAGCAGCGGTGTTCAGTGGTTCAGTGTCGAAAGCAAAATTGAAGTGATGCTCTATAGCAAGGGTTCCTAACCTGGGGTACATGTACCCCTGGGGGTACATTTGTCTATCTGAAGGGGTACATTTAAGGTTAGCCATAAAAGAGAAAAATACATTTATGTATTATTTATTTCTAGATATTTATACATCAAATACCAGTAAATATTATTTTCAAACATATTTATATGCTTAGTGTTTAATACATCGATGATTAGTCATGATGAAATATATTGTCATAAGGAATTTTACCGTACATGCTCAATTGTCAAAATGCTGAAGAGCAATGTTCCCTCCAATTTTTAATAATGCTGCACGGAAAAACAAGCGGGTGCTCTGAATCATAGTTTTACTGAGCAGAAGTTATTAAATCTATTACACAGTAATATGTATTACAGATAAACAAGTAGTGGAGACTGCGCTAAGCATTGTTGCAACTGCGCAGATGAATCTTAGCAGCTGTGCGGCCGCGCAGGCGCGCAGCTTAGAAGGAACATTGCTGAAGAGGTACATGATCAGAGAAAGGCTGGGAACGCCTGCTCTGTGATAACGAAATGAATTAATGTTTTGTCACAGGCAAAATTTATATTTTATGTTGAAAATTTCACCAAAATCGACCGCAAACATGCTTGCGATATTTTACCACATAAAGAAATAGGGGAAGTCTGTTTCCCACTCAAAATAGGTTGGGACACAACCTTCCTCCGTATTGTCTTCCGACTATACCACTCGTGATGTTTTGACTTCCAACGTGTACAACTCGGAATAGACACGAAACACTGTATGGAAATTAAGCAATTGTTGCTCTTACTTGGCCGAAAATGTATAAAAAAATGTTCAAATTACTCTACTTTTAGTCTTCCCTGTCGTTTACGATTTACAGCGAACTCTCGTTAAAATAACCTCGCGTGTAAAACGCATTGTACTGATAGCTTTGTGCATCTCGCGTTTTTTACGTCTCGTTGGGCTGATTTTGAAAGAATGTGCTAAGCGTGAACTGTGAGCTCACCAGGTTTGTCCATGGGAATCTCATGGGATTTGTCCCACGGGTTGAGATGGCACAGTGGACTTGAAATTTGTCCCGTGTCCCATCGTAAGTAATTTTACGTCACGTTGCAAGGATTTTCTGTAGTTGAATATAATTATTATTATGCTCCATAAACAACACGTAGCGGCTCAGTATCATGGCGGAGTGATGCGAAACCTCCGAAAGTGAAGTCCTTCAGGGGTGACAACTAAATAAAAGATGACTTCATTTTCAATTAATTCCACATTTGGATACTTCGGTGTGTTTTAGCCACGGCACTGTGGAAGCTAGGCATTAGACATGCACATGATACAATGTACTTCGTATTACTAGTTTCGTGTGAATCCCATGGAATGTGGCAGTCACAAGTTGCCATGGAATGGAAAGAAAAAAAATCACAGGTTAATTTTGTTAAACTAGAAGCAAATTCTGTTGCTTGCACATAGAGCTCAGGTTCCTTTAAAAAAAAAACAAGAAAATTCACCTTACTTTAAAAATTTTCATCTTTTTAACTTATTGTTGTCAACAGTCAGCACCACCCAAGCATCCAATACAAGAATATTGTACGATGCCGATCGGCTAACTTGTATACTACAGTGGGCACTTGTTTCCCAAGGGTCAGGCTGGATTAGACATACTGTTGCGTTTGCAGCGTTTCTATCCTTGTAATCGACGTGAATGCATAGGTGCAAGGTTGCGCTTCATGCGCTTCGCTGTGAATGACTTGCCAACAGTTCAACATTCACTACGAAAGTATACCCGCATAGCCCTTGGCACAGACCAAACGGAAACGGGCGTCCGCAGACCACTCATGACACTCCAAAAGGAGTACCAATCAAGTATAATGAAATTCCTTTTTTCCTACCTCATACGATGCAATCGCAACCAATAATATAGCTAAGAATCCATTGATTTGGGAACGAACCAATTTCTTTCTTCTAGCCATTTGATCCACAAACAGTAACCTAATTTTTATTGCCACTCAGTTACTGCCAGCTATCGTCCAACACGAATTATTTTCGCAGCATGAACAATAAGGGGCACAACACCATTTCTGTACGTCGAAGCTGCAATGAAGTTTGAAGAACTTTATGAAATGTTTTAGGTGAAAATTTGTTTTATGACATTTTTCAAAGTTTGGCTCTGATTATCCTTAACAATGGTCAGATCTACGTAAAAAACTTAAGCGTTAATCGGGTTCACACCCTGACATATACACAAGGACAAATTAAGACTGCATGTGCCAAAATGTTTGGTGAAGTGTGCGGTCTACACAATGGAACTTTGGAAACGGAAGAAAAAATAGAAGTTACGTTTTACGGCTAATGTCGACAGTGAGAGCGAATTGTATACAAAATCAAACGTCCGTCACAGCTTTACGAATCTATTGAGGCAACTTTTTAAAAGAGACCAATATTAGTTTTTTGAGCCTACGCTATACGTGTCAACAGACTTTCAAGGACTTTTTTATATGTAAACCAGAAGATGGTTGTGTCTCTGAGCAAGACTCTCAAATTGGAAAGCCGACTTTGAACATATTTGAGGATATCAAGGATGGCAGTAATCTGAAAGGAAGTGCATAATTGAGTAAACCTAACATGCACAAGTTGAGGTTTCTACTCGAACCCTTATTTCCATGCACACTCTTCTCGGAAATTTTCATTGTATCAAATGTTTTGTCCCCTACTGTAAAAAGTTTAAGTTTGTTTCAACAAACAGTGTCAAAGTACGTCCGAAATGATACTAAACTTGATACAAAACGAATGAAGTTACGTGTGTTCACAAGTTAAATTGTGCTTCGCAAGGAATTGGCGTGTCTTCTTTTTTGACAAAACCGTGTAGTTTTTAAAGAGACAGCATTTTTAGCAAAACGTATTTTTTCCACAAAAGATATGAAAACAAGGGTCAAACTGCAACATCTTCTACCTGCGTTTTACTCAGTAAGTTCACAGATTTGATGCAAAATTTTGAGCTTCCCAGTCCCATTCCACTTCTAGGCGCATTTGTGGGAAAAGTAGCACAATAGTCTAAGTGGTGCACCTCGTTAAAAATATAAAGCTGCAGTGGCGAGAATCGAACTCAAGATTAGATGTTGGGCTATGCGCCCTGAACCAAACGCACCATATGGTTGGCAGACACGGAGTTGTAACAGTGAGCATCCATAGGGTAGGCGCATGACGCAAATTAAACTGGCGGGGCGCCGAGCCAGGCCGTAATCGCTCAGAACTCATGCCGTCTGTTGTAGTAACTTCATAAAGTCCTTTGCGCGGATAACGCCACTCGTGTGCGTAAGCCGGGACACCATGACTAGGTGCGCCGTTTGCGCACATCAAAATAAAGGTTATTTATGTACTTGCTCTTGCCGTTGTGTATAGCAACCGTGCCATGCCTGCGTCAGTGATGAAGCCGGCAATTAAACATTTCTCCCTTTGTTGCTTAGATAGCCGAATGTCTGTGTCTGTAGGTGAGCGTTGGTAGAAAACATATGACTCGTGCTTCGAATGTTCGCACCCAGAAGATTTTGACATTACGATCGACGAGACCACAACGATCCACAGCCGATGAATTTGACCAAAGCTTAATTCGTTTCAAAGTGAACGTAGTTTCACAATCACGTGTACGAGAACATGGAGGGCGAGTAAAATACTGAAAAAAATTTGTTAAAGTATTTGCAGGCCAACAAATCTTGAAATTCTGTGTTTTCTAAATCTCCCAAAGTGTGTTTTTTAAAATCCCGATACTTTCTTCATCAAAATGGACAAACTGAATCTTTCAAAATCAAGACGTCTGTACAATCGACCATGACCTCTGTCTTGCAAAACAGTCATCGACATTGTATTTAAGTGTGACATTCACGCCGGGTAGCTGCGGCGGTCATTCAGTAAAAAAATGGGAAGTATGACTAGTAATATCTCCATTCTCCATCGTGCTATCGATTTCAAAATAGTAGTATCTCTTCACGTTCTTTCAGGTGTGCAAATCGCTGCATAATCATCAATCAAAAATGACTACGTGCCTTGCTTTTTGTTGTTTTGTGATATTTTATTTCGATGATTGACGCGATATTCGCGTCCTTTTTCTGTTATTTCAGGTTTCAGGGACATGCTAAAGTTCTTTACTATTTAGAAATAGGAGTTTTTTATTACAATGTGTTATCCTTAACCGCAGAAGTGTCAAAGTAGACCGTTTGCTTCAAACTTTTCGTTTAAATCTCTCCAGAGTCCTTTCAGGATGTAGGCGATCGTATTCATTCACTCTGCTGTGCCTGGGCTTAAACTTTACTCAGATTTTAGGAAAGTCACAACACCTTCAGAAGATTAAATTGACAAAATCTCTGAGGTCATTTCTGCAACGTACTGTGAACTTCACCTAAGAGGGACAGTTAGTCACTTGCAGCTGTAGACGTTCTCTACAGGAAAAGCAGTTTTGGCTTAGGGGCTAAAGTGTGACGTATAGAAGAACATTGGTAATATTAATTGGACTTAATTGTTTCAGCAGTGCTCGGCGAACTTCGATGGGTGCGGACTTTTATCATTCCTGAGGTTACACGAAAGACTTTCGATAATTTTTCTCGCTGTTGGCATACTTGTTCCCTGACCCAGGTCAGGCCAAGACATGGTTTTTCACAGAGGAGTACAAGTCAGAAGTCAGTCCCTACTTCAAGCGTATACGAGCACTTTTTTTGCCGCATGTACGTCACATTATGTCATAAAGTGCCGGTCATGTTTATCCCTGTCACATGGATGGATGTGAAAAGCTTGCAAGGTACGAGCGAACTGAGTTGCAGACGTACAACTGTAGAAGAAGAAAGTATAGGTCTTAAATGATAAATCGAATTGTTTTCGTGGCACGCCATGAACCTAGCTGAGTTTCAATAAACACATGCATGCGTGGCGTAGAGCAGGCAGTGGAAGCGTTTCCGCAGCAGATGATGTCATGATCGTGGTCGTTGTTTAAGAACTAATGATGATCTTTTAAAGGTCCCGCATCTACAGTTAGCATTAAAAGGGAAGCGGCTGAACTCGTGCAGGTACCTAGGAATTTCCCAGTCCTTGGGAAAGCATGGCAGCTAGCGGAAAAGGACAGCGCGCCTTGCACAAGCATAGTTTCAGTTTGTTTATGCTTGAAGAAGGAATGCGCGCCTCTCCGGAGAGTTTATGCAAAATCTTTCAGATCGGCGTTTGTTGCAAGAGCTTGCAAACACATCTACTGCTTTGCCGTGATGTGGCCTGTAATACAAAACCCAGGTTTTCAGGTCACAAAGGACTTTCGAAGATCATTAATTTCTGTGGTGGGCTTATGTATTACGTTTAGACGTATAGCTGCATCCATTGCAGCATGAGAAGTAACTAAGAGTAAAAAATGCTTTGCGGATGTTTCAGTGCAGCATTATGAAGAAGCAGAAGTTTCAGAGCTTTGCAGTTAGAACTGTTACGCTAAAGTTAAACTATTCTGTCTCTTATCTGGGGCTTGCATGTAACTTGCAGGATGCTGCATGTTAAGTTATCTGTTTTATTTCATTGTTTGGACTTTTATTTAAATCAGTGGATTGCTCCAACTTTGCTTGAGTAGAATGAACAATCGATGGTACTTTTCTGGACGAAAAGTCTGTGAAACGTGTCAAGTTCGCTCATTTAAAAAAACAGTGCTTCCCACAAAGAACGCTTAGTGAAAAACAGTGTCAAGCAGCATTTGCTTGGCGAGCAGACTCATTTTTTCTCTTGTTTCTCAGAACTGGAGAAGGTAAAAGTGCAGATCGCTGCTCAGACCACGTGCGCGAATGTCAGAGCAGGCGGTCATGATGGGTAAGACGCTGTAAGAGGATAAAAATCAAAGTTGTTTTCCGCCAACCTGACATAAAATTCTTTTTCGGTTAGAATTATTTGTGAGTGGTTAGATAAAAAAAAGTTAAAAGAAGAGAAAAATGTTTTTGATCGAAATTAAGCGACTGTGTTATCACGTGTGAGCGCCCTGCTCATTCAAAAATATTAAAAACTTCCTTCTTGGCAACGTTTTTTCTTCGTTTTTGTACAGACAGATTGCACGCTTGGTATGGAAGTGTTTCCTTTAAAAACGGGCGGAGTAACTTGTGACACTTTGTCATAAGTTGCATTTTGTTTATCTGTTTCATTGGTTCAGGAAATATAATAAAACGGAATTTCTCCAGAAAGTTTTATCTTTTTGGGCTTTGTTTGTAATAATCATTTGTGAGAATACGCTCTTTATATTCAAACAATTGCAGTTTAAAACACTGAGTCGTTCCAATATTCTGCAACTGTTTCTAACAATTTGGAAAAATCTATAACGCTGCTACTTCTCTCCTTGGTAACGTTTTTGCGAAAAATTTTGGCGAGTTCAGCCAAACTTATATGAAGTATGAACTTGAATAAATACCAATTTCGGTAAATAATGCTGAAAGTAAATTGTTCATTGTGTCGTCTTTAAATAACTTCAACACCCTTCTTTGAATGGTGACAGACCTAGCGTTGATTGTGGCAACAGCTGGAGAAAAATCTCCCTTCTTGGGAGAATTTAACCTCCAATCACGAATTCTGGATTTATGCATCTGTGTTTTGCTGTTTGAAATAACCACGGATCTGGGAAATATTGTACTCGTTGCACGCTGAGTATAGACCCGAGTGTTAATGTCCATGTTCAACGTGTCAAGAGCAAGGCTATAGAATAGTTTTGATCATTTCATGCCTATCATTCGGTTACTTGGTCGAAAGCTAACGAAATGCTGGTTGAGATAATAAAGAGTACTACAGTTTTGCTGGAACATATTCTCAGCTTATGTTCTATTTTTGTACATAAAATTTGCATGATGAAAGTCAAGCGTGAATTTTGCTTGCTGCGAAGTGATCCTATCTTTACTGGTGCTTTTCTTTACGAGATAACTTACTCATGCGAATTGATACGCGAGAGCAACCACTGACTTTTAACTTTTTATCACTCGTGTTGAACTGACTGCATGTTCGAGAAAGGTCTAGCGCAAAATAAAATCAATCACAATTTTTTATCAAACGTTTCACGAACATTCAACTATCAGGTTTTTGCTCAACATTGCTGGGATATTCCTATGGTGTTCAGTTTTGGTTAGTGCTAAACTGATCAGCTCACAAAATACCAGCACATACTCCGGCTAAATCGATGTACAGTATTTCCCGAAACGAGAGTCGTGTTGCGGCTGCAGTAGATGTCCAAGACATACAGTTGAGATAACTCAGCTTGAGTCGTCAAGGGTAATTAGTCTCTTTAATCAGACGACTTTGAAAAACCCAACACGAATTTCTCATTATCCATGTCTTAGCCTGAAGATGTTTAAGGCGGTGGGCGCGTCAGTGTTGTAGTGCTGCTGCACGTAATTGACTTTTGCAAGCAAGACTGCATAATTGGCCATCCCAGCAGTTTATGGAAAAAGAAAAACGGACGTCATTATGAGCAGAGACGCATCCGGCGCTTGACAGGTCACGTTCTACTGTTTGTGCCGCACTCGAGACTCCAGCGGAAGATCTCTGGCTGGTACGACAGTACAAACGTAGCAACTGGTTCGGCGCGTTTGTGGGTCGGTGGCATTATCTAGGGCTCTTTCACTTGTAAGTAGTCGAGCACTTTTTTGCGGTGATTTTTGTTGTCGCGCTGTGTGTGTTTTTCGCGGCGTTTGTCAAGTTGCTATACGATCTTATCTCGTCCGTTCATTTGTCAAGCGCCCACTAATCTCTAGCGACAGAGCACCAACGAAGCACATGTGTGTATTGTGGGAGAATGACGCAAGCGGAAGGAAGTGTTTTGTCTCGCTTGCTATCTCGCAGCCGAAGCAAATATTTGGTTCTTCAGTCAGTAGATGAAGTAGCTTATTGTCCTCTTGCGTGTAGAATAGACAGCCAATGTCATGCCTGAGTGTCGATGACCTTTTGGTGACAACAGTCATCGGAGGTCGCAATGAGCTTCTTTTTTCAACACGGCAGGGGTTTGTACTTCTACTCTCAGTTTCTAAAATTCTCTTGAATTACAAACTCCAAATTTTTGGGAGACTTTCATTGAAAACGACAAAAACCCTGTTTTCAGAAAACTTCGCCAACCGAGATAGAAAAAATTGATTTTTAGCACCAGGTTACCTGCATCACAAAATGAAACCTTCCGTGAAATTGTAGGAAAGTAACAAGTGCGCTGAAACGAAAGGAATGATTGGAGGCACTCTGTAGAGTGTAGACAACCCGGCAGACCAACATTGCGGATTTCATTTAGACTTGGGTAGAGCAACTGCGAAAAGCATGAGCCGACCTACACAAGAAAAACCTATCTGTGACCACACAATAAGAACGCGTGATTTCGTTATGCGTTAAACACCAGGTTTTGCAACATATTTAAGCGGTGTTTAAATTTAAATGTCTCTTCCAAAGCTTACAACTTTCCCTACGTGAATCTACCAAAGCTGGAACCATGGGCGTCGGAAGGATTTTTTCCAGGGGGGATCAGTAGTGGATTTTTCCAGAAGTAGCCAAAACGATTTTTCCAGGAACGGACGAAAGTGGTGAAATTTCATTTTACCCACTCGAAACTAAGAAAACAACCTTTTTTGCTGCAAATTTAATAGGAAATGCCAAATTTCAAAATCCAGGGGTCTTGGCCTCCATTCTTTCTGACGCCCATGTTTGGAATATTGCGGGTGAAAGGTCAATGTTGCTGTAAAGCGCAGCAACTTTCGCTTGCAAGAGCAGTAGAATCAACATTAATCCCTGCAGAGGTTGCGATTGCATACAGGTATTCAATTTATGAGTAATTTGGTCAGCTCGGAGTACGCTACACTGACAATGAATAAGGTACGCAGTAACTCGTTCTTAAAAGTCACTCTACGTACCTGAAGCCAGGACCGTAACCAGCGGGTGCTTCGCCTCCCCTAGAAAAATGTGTTGGAGATAGTTTAAAATTATTGGGCTTAGTTTAAAAAATTTGGGCTCCTCTCAAAAAACTCGTCGCCCCCCTTGTTGTCCCAAGCTGGTAAACGGACCTGCCTGAAGCTGAAAGAAACCAGCACTAATCAACAAGTAATAAGTTTTGCTTTTTGAATAAGGACTGAGGATGCGGAATTTTACGTGAAATCGATTTCCTATTAAAAATTTGCTGATCGATTCCTTGCTTACACCCATCGTGGAAAGTACATACTTGAAGTTTTGCTTTGTTGCGCAACAAGCGGCCACTTTGACATCGGATGCATTTATTCCAACTATGCACAAGCTTTTCCCGTTGTAAAAGTTTGCACTTTGGTTCCATCCTATTTCTTATCATCTTCCACTCGGCTGGCACATTAGTGGTACATTTTATACAGAGTATGATTTTCATGTTTGTTATTCAGGTTCAGTAACACAGAAACGGCGGCTTTTTGAAAGGAAGGCATTAGGGCAAAAGGATCCAGAAACAAACTTTAAAAAATCTGCTGAAAATTGCTCAAGTAGCCTATTTTTACAACATTATTGAAAGTGTTTATTCACTTTGATAGTGTAATATCTATCCTATAGATTTGTCTCAAATACGTCACTTATGCTAAATCCACCTGCAAAAAAGACGCCATTTCGTAGTAAATCTCATTTGTGCATTCATTTGCAAATTGTTTTCCCGCTTTGAATTAAATTACCAACTTTGTTTTATGAACAAGATGCACCAAAAATTTTGAGAAATCAACTATAAGCGGCATCACCTTTTAAAACCTACCATTACTATTGCAATTATTACTCTTCAAATTTTGATGCAGTTGACACAGTCAAGTTTGCATGAAAAAGTTGATAACGTTAGGCAGTTCCTGACAAAGCAAACGTTTTTCTATCCGTTTAACAAAACTCATAAAAGTTTGATAAGCAGCAACGTGCCTGCAAACAGTTTATAACTTTTTAACCATACTCATGAGAGTTAAGAAAAGACATCAATAACCTTTTCCACTAAGATCTGCTTTTTAAAGAGTTGGACAAGAACCTGACCTGCAAAAAATTCTGACCTCTCGCATTTCCTCTCTTCATTTTTTAGAATTTGATGTCAAAGCTCCGCTCCAGCGAATTCAGGGTCCTCCAACGCACGCATGTAAACAACAGGAAACAGTTAAAAAAATGGCGGAGGATGTCATCCCGAAGCGATCCAGTGGTTACTGATTCCTGACAAAAGAGAAGCAAGCTCCATGACCGTTAATGAAAAGGCGGCCAAACCACCAAATCGAAAGGAAGGTGTACACCCAAGCTGAGCTATAGGGGTGGGGATGAAGCTCGTAAGTTGGCCGTATAGTATGACGTTTGATGAAATAATGCCTGTGAAAGGTTTAGTTTGAAATCATGAAGGCCACTTCACCTTCAAATGCATTGAAGGCTTTGCTGCTGAGAAAAATCTTGTTTGGTTTTGTTGTCGCGTCGGATGAGTTACTGCCGAAGTTTAAAACGGCAAAGCATTCCTTAGCAAGATCGACGTTCACTCGACAAGCATCCTCGTTTCTTACGGACGTTTGGGGCAGTTGTATCACAAATTCTTCTTTTTACGATTTTGGGGTTGAATCAGAGAAGCGGAGATTGGCTTGGAAATGTGATAAAGGTAGTTGAAACCTTGGGCAGGCGTTATGACATTATTATCAGAATTCGTCAGGAAGAGCGTCATACCTACCTTGATGCTGCAAAACAAGCACAAAAATCCAGAGCTCCTTGTGATCTCACCGACGACTGCCGTAACATCGGATGAGCGAAACGTCGATTACATCGCAAAGCTTCGTGTCGACCACTCGCTGATAAACATACCCCCAGCCTGCCACACCTTGCAAGACTCGCGTGAGAAGGCATTCGTAACCTTGTCGTATTAGGGCGAGTCAGCGAGTGTCACGCGCCCTATTTAAATGCTATGTGCAAGCACCCACAAAAAGAAAGAAAAGAACGAACGACTGGAACGAGACGCGATGCATAATCTTCACGTCAGCTGCTGTCTAGGATTAGCCCGCGAGCTGGCCGCGGCAGGAGCGAAGAACAGAAAGTTGATTTGGAGCAGAAGAAGAAACGACGGGCTACCGTCGACGCCTGCCACTGAAAGCGTCGATCGCCGGTACGGGGCAGACGACGAGGTTATTCACCCCTGCAAGCGCTAATTCGTTATGCAAACAGACAGCCATTTTCTGTGCTGCGTTGCAGGCAAACTGCAGCGTTCGCGAAAGGTCAAACGAAACGCTCCTGACTCTGCACCGCTACCGTACTTGACAAAAGCTAAGTTTACTTTCGTTGTCCGGAACCACGCAGATAATCGCAATGCGACGCCGTCACACATGAAAATGCCGGTTGCTCTCGTAGTTTTTGCGCAAAAAGATTTTTGTTTGTCCACTGGCGCGAAGAATGGTCGCGAACGGTTTTCTTTTTCTGCGCTGTCCGTTCTACACTTCGTTTTGTCTCCTTTATTGCAAGCAGCGTGTTCGGGGCTAGGTCCAATAAACATTCTTAAAACCGTATGATATAAAAATGTAGAAGCCTATACTGTGTCTAGGCGATATTACATACAAGCGTGCTGAAATAAAAATGGCGACAACGCTGTTTACGAGCTGCGTCACTCAGGACACGATGGCAAGTTTCTGATGATCCACAAAGTTACAGGTTTTTGTTTGTAGGAAGTGTCAGCAGGGGCGTAGCCAGGATGGGGACGTTAGGTGCTACCGCTCTCCACAAATTTTGGACGGCAATTATTGAACCTTTGAGAAAAATTTTTGTGAATGCGTAAAGCCGATTATTTATTGGGGCAAGCAATTTCGCCCCCCATATTTTTTTCTGGTTACGCGCCTATGAGTCGGTGTGGTGAGCATAGTTTTAAGAACATTATCTAATACCACATGCGTTCGCTCACACGAATCCTGATTATTTTTCTCTTCCAGTACCATTATTGAACAATGACACTACTAACAAATATGTACATACCCAAAAAGTTTTAATTTTAATGTCAACATACGGTTGGACGGCAGCGTCTTGCTGCATCGCACAAATTTCACTGGCATCGAGAAGACCAATCAGCATTCTAAGGAACCGGCGTGATGACAGTGCCCCGCAAAGGCACAGCGCCTTTGTAGTTTAGTCAGGTGTGCTTGCTAATGCGTTGAAGAAATCTCTGCTTACTGGCTTTCAAACAGTTCGTGCCGTAAACGCGGTGGAGACGGCCGGTGTAATGCCGCAAACATGTTTTTCGAGACAAACTGAAATTTCACAAATCACCAAAGCAAAATGCACTGGGAGTTCAGGATTTTTTCCGCAGCTGCTACGCAAACAGTACGTAGCAAGTCCGGCAAGAGTAAAAAATAAGTTTTATGTAAAAAAATGAAAGCAATTTTTGTTGCCGTATCTGACTAGGAACGGCACTTCGTTCCGAGATAAATTCCTGTTGAACGTATTAACAAAAAACACTGTCGATAGTGGTATCACTTTCTCTAAACATCGTCATAGAAACGCGTATACTGAGCTGTTTGTGGCTGGCTTGATGATGGGAAAAAGTTTTGTTGCTACTTGACCATAACATTTTTCAGCATAAATTGTGGTGATTAAGTTTTAGTGTCGTTTCTGGAGCGCAAATCTGATTTGTTTTGACAAAAATTGTTCAATACCAGTCATTGCGCTTTCACTAAATCTCAAAATTACTTCCAAACAGAAAACATCATGTCATAAAATCAAAAATATTTGTAGATCGGACGTAGATCACTATAACGTTTTTGGCGATTACTTAAAATACATCCTTTTCATTTCGGAGTTCTTGTCGGAATGGGACTAAGCAAGTTGTTTACTACATTGCCGCACGCACGCTGTCTCAGTTCTGGTTGAGAAAGCGCAGCAATGCCGTTCACTTTTCTCACTGTCAGTTTAGGGTCACAGAGCGATTGCTGCCGTGTTGGCAAAGAACCAAGTCGGGATCGCAGCCGCACCATAGTAACTACCTCATAATCGTTTGATTTGTTGACCTCATAATAATTTGCTTTGTCGGGTCCAAAGCCTTATTCAAGAACCTTATCTGCCGATTTTGCAATTTCAGCAAGTCTAAACTGTGATGTAGATAGTCAGGTAGGCACGTCACCTTCATTTTGAAATTTTATCCTAACGACCTTAAACAAATCCTGACCTACTGAAAGCAATCTTAAAATATTTTAGGAACGATAGTTATTGCACAATTGCTTAGCTTTGCTTGTAAAGTTAAAAAAACGATCATGCGCCAAGGCAAACACAAAATACACCACTTTTGGTTGTAGCAGAATTGGCAAATCAGTGTTTTGCATTGTATGATCTATCATGGCAGTGTTTGACATAAAAACAAGACCGTGTTAAATAAAACTAACTCCAGTGTTTTTTGCGCAATCCTATGCTTCAGGCTCAACATACTGGTTAGCTTCAAAACTTTTGTGATTATATCGGTTTCATCCTTTGCCAAATCCACCGGTCAAGTTTTTCTTTAAACCCGGCGACCACTTTACTATCGTTTGCGTATTCAGCATGCAATTAAATACAGTAACCGAAGCACGTAATGCAATGGCGCATAGTTTTCCTGGATGGATGACACAAGCGTCGCTCGCCAACACCGGGCTAAACACACGCAGTCAGAGATTTGTTTGATGTGGGCGAAACAGGACTAGCTTCGTGGCACGAGCAACCTTCGCTGCAACTTGAACATTTTTTCGGAATCTAATTTTACAGAAGACTGCGCCCCATGTACAGCATATACCACAACTTCGTTCAGCACGCGGCGCATCTGAAAAATGTTAGTTTTTCTTCATGCCAGTATCCCTCCCTGGTAGAAAAGAATTTCGCGATTTCACGAAAACTTCAGTCCATCCTATGGCTGAAATTGCATACAGCGCGCTACGAACGCCGATCACGTCCTTGAGATTTATTTGTTAGATAAACGGAGGGAGCCCTGTTGTTTTCTGTAAGAAGCGTCCCTTGACTCCTTGACTTCATTTAGCTCGCGGGACATAGCTTTTATTAATATTTTGACCATACACTTCCTTCTCTGTTGCCGGATAACAGCTGCTCCTATGTCAAAGGTTTCTTTCAGTGGCCTTTCAATCGATCAAAATCATGAAGAATATACAATATTTCCACTTGTGCTTTCGCCGTGGGATAAGGGTGAACGCTCGTTTTATTAAACTCCACCATTTATCATGAATGAAGACTTTCAAAGATCTGTTTCTATTTACAAATAAGCCCACTGTAGAAATAGATAGTGAACGAGGACTATAACCTCATCGATCTATGTTTTTCCTACTTTCTTCTCACGGTTGGCCAGACTAGACATGACTACTGTTAGGCCTGAAGTCTGTTGGGAATTTTACTGAGAAATAAATTTCATTGACGAACCTGCTGTGCAACATATCAAACGGAAAGGCTACTGCTGTCATTGAGCTGCTTCAAACGAACCTCACCGTTCTTTGTGACTCGCAGAAAAAATGCCAGTCATCCAACAAACCACTGAACAGAATTCCTTCCACGGAGGGAGAGTTTCGTCCCTTATGGATTACTTGCACTATGGCCCATGTAAAAGCGTTTCTGAAAATGTGCAGATTAACCCACAAATGCTTGCAACTCCAGGGACATCGAGGCACAATCCATTGCTGGGGAAGTTATGATTTTTTACAGAAGGTGTAATGGTAAGATTAATACCATTTTCAATCAGGAAAATCGGCGTTTTTATGCTTGATTTTTCAATAAAGGTTAGATCAAGTTTATTGAAGCATTTCACACACTTTGGTAGTCATAAAAATGTTACCATTGCTGCAGAAAGCGAGAGGACGCGGAGGGCACTTGCCCTCCAGAATCAGAAAAACTCCCCAAACTTTGGGTACTTGGTAAAGGTCTGGGGAAATTAGACAAGAATCTATCCGAGCTCGGTTGACCCAGGGCAAAACTTGTTTGAAATCTTGCAAAGTGTTGAAACATTTTCACGGTTATCAATAATTGGAAGAATATATTAAAAGTTAGACAAAGACGTGTTGGTGACACATCTTTCGTCGTCCGTAACCTCCATGGAATGAAATGGATTATATGAGAAAAGTTGGGCAAATGCAATGTCATGCTTGGAAAAAATTGGGCAAAAGTTCTTGACATTCACAAACAGCATTTCTCCCCTCCCTATCCAGGCACGTAACCAGCTTGGAACAACAGAGGGCAAGAGTATTCTGGGAGGGTCCCAGATGTTTAAACTATGTCCAATAGTTTTAAACTATGTCCAACACATTTTTTCCATGGGAGACGAAAGTATTTTAAGGGGGCGTCGCCCTTCCTGCGCCCCCACTAGTTACAGGCCTGTCCCTACCCCCGTGGAGGCTTTCTTACAGGTATTTTTTCCATACTCAAAACTGCGTAGGAAACGTAAAAGAGAAAATCGTACCCAATACGGATGCACCTTGTATGGAATATTGTAACTGCAACAGTTTTAAGCTTAAACTATGTTACTTATCAACGTAAAAATGAATAAAATCTTAGCAATGCGTATAAAATTATAACATTGTACAATATCAGTAAAAACGACCCCCCAAAAGTTAGCCGCTTTCGCATTATACAATCGACGCCATCATTTTTGCATATAGGCTCTCCTCCACTTCCCGTGCTTCGGCGTCCAAAGAACAGCTTGAGGCAGGCGCGGATTTATCATTAGGGTAAAATGCTTAAGCCTAGGGCCCAAGATTTCGGGGGGGGGCGAGTAAGGACAATTTCCAGCATTTCTGTAAGCAATTATGTTTGTTTTTTGTTTTGGTTCAACGCACGTTTTTTTACTATGCTGCTACGTGTAATGTGTGGAACAAAAACGCCTGAATCCATTGTTTAGATTACACGGGGCCAGTGAGGTACTCTAATGGGAGTGTGTTCAGATAACTTTACCGCTGCCTTTGTCGTTAGTTTCATTGTCACTATTTTTGTTGCTGATATCGAGGGAATTCAAAATAAAGTATCATGTTTATGAATTGTAACAACCTGTCCAGTGAATGCAACGAGCACGTGTAGTGCTAATTTGTATGACATCAGTCGTCGCGAACCTTCCAGAAGGGCCCCAATTTGAAAAAACCTAGGGCCCCGAAAATGAAAATTCGCCTCTGGCTTGAGCGGCGTAGATTCAGATGCAACTAATAATATGTTTTGAAGCCATTAAGTTCTAGTGTTGTCATGGCACGTTTTTGAGGAATTAGGTCATATTATGTTTTCAAATACGCCGCAGTGTTTTCAGTATTTTTCGACGACCTCTAAACATTTTACCAAACTAATTACATCCTGCTGTTTATGAAACTGAATTGCCTAATGTATCTATTTCATGGTTATGATATTGATGCGTTGGTACAGAACTTCAACAATAGCCGTGCAGTGGACCCTGTCCACTCAAAGGTCTCTTGCATGTAACCAATGTTTTCAGGCTACGGGGACCTGAGTTCACTCGTATATCTGTTTGTTGTCAAACGTGATGAAATACATCATTTCAGATAAGTTCAACCACTGTAGGATGTGCTGCGTTGCAAACATGTGTGTGAAACGATCCTGTTTACTGGTGGTAGACAAGAGTAAAGACCAGGCCCGTAACCAAGGGGGCGAAGCCCCTCCTGCAATATATTTCTCCCCCTGAAAAAATGTGTTGGACATAGTTTAAAGCTATTGGACATAGTTTAAAAAATTTGGGCCACTCTCAGAAAACTCTTCGCCCCCCCGGTGTCCCAAGCTGGTTACAGTCCTGGTATAAAGACCCAGCATATGTGGTAGTTAACCCTGTCATCGAGGTATGCTGCGACTATGACACTGAAAACGAGATTAAAAAAAACAGTCGGTGTAGCCTTCCTCCCGAAAAAAGTACAAACAAACCGAAGCAACAAGCTTCATTTTGAATTGTGCGTATCTTGCGATTTGTGAACAACTTAAATACATGGCTGCAGTCATGTAGTGCTTCATCCCACACTGAATTTTTACTAAGAAAATGAAATACAGAGATGAAATGAAATTGCTCTACTGTGCTGCCAACAAAACAGGGTACCTTTCGCTCATTCTTCAACTGCAGTAAAAATTATTTGCTTGTTACTTATTGCATGACAATGAGAGCTTGCAAACTGTTGAACAAACACGCATAGTTTTGCATATACTTAAAAATTTAAGAGTTAATCAACAAGAGTTTGCATCGGCTTATAAGGAGGCAAAAACATTGGGGAGATACAGCATTTTTTCAGAAAATGTATGCAGAAGCCCAAAAAAATTTTTCCATTCTAATTTCTCTAACTAATGAAAAGACAAATCTAATGCAATTTTCACCTCATTTAACTACAAAAGAGTTGAATTCACACAAAAATTTTTTAAAAAATATACAAACTTACATACAATTTTTTTAATGTTTAAAATTATTTTCCCCAAAAGCAAAATAGTTATGGAGGCTTTATGCCCCTCTAAAACCCCGCCTCCTACGCCTATTTTACTTTAACATTAAGTTGCTCCTTTCTTCAAGGCACTTGAAGTTTTGATTCGCAACAACTTGTACGTATTTGTTCGAGAATCTTCATCTCACATTTTTATCCGCTAACTACTTCAGACCGGATGTTTTCTACAAGATTTCATGTCTTCGTAGCCCTTCTCTATGGTGACGGTAACTCTGGCGCGTTTTTGTCAATGCTCGCTTTCTTCCAGTGTTGCTTGCATGTTTGTACTAACATCTTCGCTGTACTGCTTAGTATGTGAATGCTTTGCGTATTTGTTTATTACTACTAACCTGCGACACTGGAAAAAATAATCTTCAAATGTTTTGCTTTCAATGAAATACGTTTGGTACACAACTAACTCTCAATGGCAAAAAACAGAAGGGCGATAAGATTTCCTCAACTTATTTTAATTATGTTCTAAAAACTGATATGGTGTAATACGTTCAAGGATAGCGTAAAAAGACTATTTTTGTTTGTAGGAGTCGCAGTACTTCAAAATCTTTTTCGCAATCGTACAAAAACGGAACCCTCGTTCCCAAAATACAGCAGGTGCCTTTTGTTTTTGGGTCATTTCAAGTTGACTTACTTTCTGTTTTGTTTGTCTGCGAAAGGTTAGTCACCGATATGACGTCATTTTTGTCATTGTGTGGCGCAGGCTAGTTACTAAATCCGGACGAGAGATCTTTCAAGGATGTCATGAACCACTTCAAAGTGTCAACTACATCATGTATAAGCAACGTCTTGCCAACGACAAGATGCTCGCGGTCGCTTGCGAGACGTAATCGAGATCTCGTAAATGGCTCTAAAGCTCAACCAGTAGTTCACACAGTAATTTCTCTTTTCCGCAGTGATGGTGTTCGTAATCTGTCTTTGCGCAAAATCGGTGCTGTTTCTTCCATAAACAAGATAACCAGTTAACAGCCTTCCCTTCGCGCAGCTATGGCGCCATTTCTTTTCGGCACAAACGCGGCTAAATAAAACTCCCAGCAGACTTTGCCTGGTTTGCTGCGCTGTTCCTGAAATCCGATTCACCAACAGAAAATGGCAAAACTCAGCTACAACGACAATACGGCTTTACAGCAACCTTCGTCACTTCTGCGGCTACCCGCAAGTTTGCAAACATGTATTCCGCCACGACATCATCTTGCTTTCTACGTAAGCACGGGCTTTGCAACTGTCTGTTCATCAATCCTTCATGCCACTCGACTACGGCGAGCAGTCAGAGAAAGTAATCGCTTTCCAGGGCGATGAATAGTTATGGCTTGAACAAGATTGCTTTTCTAACTTGTAGCCTGTGCGTGTATGATGAGGACACAAACGTGATCGTAGTATTCCCGCATAGTGCGTGTTTTTTCAGCTTGTTGCTTATACTCGTAGGTTTGCTTCTTTGTAATGCGAACAATTCGGGTGAAATCACTAGTCTAAAAACGTTCACCAAACAAATATAGTACCAAGACCAAATGGGCAATTCATATTGACTTTATATGGCCAGCAAGTTGGTTAACTCAAATGATTTTGGACCTGATACAGTCCATTTATCTGCTGTCAAAAATAAATGCTCTAATAATGTACAGTAGTACAGGCATTTGCCTACAAAGTTGCAGCACGGACTTTCCAAAACGCAGCATTACACGACTCAATAACTATTGCAGATATTCTCCTGCTCTTCAGAATCCCAAACGCATGGCGCTGTTTTCGACATTTTTGTAGGCCTGATATAGTGTTGACTGTTGACATGAAAGCTACATGTGTGGACAGTACTCTATAATAAGCCGATGGTTTTCGTAAACTTTTTATTGTTTAACAACTGCGTGACGTTGAAGTCTTACTAGGGAGGGGAGGCAGCCAAGCGTTCCCGATTGAGATCAAAACGATGAGGAGGTAAAAATCGAACTTAACCTTTTCACGTTCTCGGAGAAGCTTTTTATGACGTCGATATGACTCTTCGTCACCCATTGTCTCGTCAGCGAATGACCCTTTTCTCTACTGCGGGCAGAGGAATAACGATTTTCGACTGAGAACCTGTTACTGAAAGTTGGATTGCCGCCAATGATCTTTAATAAATTGGTGTGAAATGAAATCACCAACTAAATAAGTAGTGCATTGGGGTGCCTGTGCATTTTGCTTGAGATGAGACTGTTGTGACCAGGCGCGTAAATCTCGCGCGGAGGGCGTGGTTTATGCGCCTCGTAATTTTAGAGGGATGGTACGGCAGATGCATTCACAAACTCCGGAAAATATGAAAGAGATTGAACATCGTGCTAAACGAGCTTAAAATTCATTCTTCTAAGTCTGTTTTGAGTCTTATACGGAAAAAAATTCGAAGAATGCTGTGGGTTGCGTGCAGACCTCGAGTTCATATATTCCCAGGCAAGAAAAATTACAGGTCTACGCTTGTTCTTTGTTATCGGACAGTTTAGCGCTGTCGCTGCTGTTACTTTCTCTTGTCTACGCATAAACATTTTAAGAAAGGCCAAATGCAAACTTTTCATCTGGAAAAGTGATACCGTTTTTGGAAAATAAATCCGCTGTCTTTAAACCCAGCGTTTATCATATCTGATGTATGTCTGCATACTGTACATCAAACAAACCGTTTTGTGTTTCCTCAAGGAAAAAAACTCGTATTATCTGCTTGTGGAAACGACTTCTTGTTTTTAATGTATGGTCAAAACATTTCCCTAATGTTACAGTTTTATACATTTTTGTTATAACAACAATTCGGCTTCTTGACGCAGTGGTAGTGTGGTGTGGCATGCACCTGTCGAATTGGTATGTATGGTTCAATACTCGGTCAGGTGGCATCAGAGACATGAAAAACGGTACATTTCTTCCACCGTGCTTAGTGGTAATGGATGGGTGCAAGGGGGAATAGG